>ENA-UPXM01001691-UPXM01001691.1-activated-sludge-metagenome-genome-assembly--contig:-NODE-1691-length-27432-cov-6.576177_pt1 | contig 27432 bp, 20 predicted proteins | sample MGYA00238178_ERZ772708 | MGnify/ENA primary metagenome ERZ772708 (study PRJEB29002, sample SAMN05720212) | activated sludge metagenome | isolation source: anaerobic digester from wastewater... | reverse complement strand
GCTGGGTGTTAATGTACCAACACTTGCTCATGTTCTGGAGCACGATGTCAGAAACAGAGGGGGGCTTCCCTTCCTCGGTCGTATCATAGACGCGAAGCACAGAAACAACGCTATCCCAACTCCCCCCGAGCTTCGCGAGATGGCCAAGCTGATGATCCTCCTGGATCTCCCAATAGGCATAGAGCCAGTAAGGATCGCGCACTAACAAGTAAATCTGATTGTCGCCGTAGTTGTCCGGAAGCTCCTGAAGCCGATGCGAGACTTCTACTTTTGGACTAGGGGGTGCTGCCGGGATCTTGTTAGCAACAGAGGCGCTGGCGCTATTTTTCGTTTTAGGAGATCGGGCAGGAGCATCAATCTTTTCGTGCACGCGAGCCGCTGCGCTCATCGCGAGCAAACGTCTTTTGCTTACAGTTGTTTCTTCCAGGCCATTCTTTTTCTTGCCGGGCTCGTCTTTGGATTTCTTTTTCCGGCCTTGAAACAAACCCATTTGCGGCTCACCTCACACTGAACGTTCGGTTTTCAAGAGATATCATTCGGGTAAGAACATTCTACCCCTATCCTCTATTTCTGAGTAAAAAACATCAAAGCCCCAAATACAGCCATCGCCGAAATATAACTGTGCAACTGGAGATTACCAAAGCCCACTCGATCTTTGTTTTTAACAATCCAATGTCACAAAATAGGTAAAAAGTGACATAAATCCCCTTTTGCCAAATCAGTGAAACCAACTGGCCGGGAGGGTCTGGTTGATTAACTGGCAATCCCTTTGCGAAATATCCGATTTATCGGTAGAGCCTGTCGCGGTGCCAGGATTTTGAGAAGATCGGCTGGGGTTTAGGCGACGCATAAGCTCCGTAACCGAGAGAAGATTGCCAACGTTGGATCGAATATGAAATCCCAACGTACTCCAGTCGTCTGAAGCGACCTCGATATTCTTGGGCTTTGGGAAAGACCGGCAGAACTTGATAATGGCATTATCTGCGCCCTGGTCCCCTTTCGTGAAGAAGACCTTCACAGAACGGTCCGACAGCTCCGGCGCGGAACGCTCTACCGTACCGTCAAAATAAATCCTGACTTCTAGCCCCTTCTTGGCGGCACATAGTCTTTTTGCAAGGCGAACCAATTCCTCACGGTACCCGCGCCTGGCATCTTCGTCAGCCATATCCCTTTTGGGATTCGCCGCAAGCCCGCGTGCGATCACATTGTACCCATCAATCACTAGAACGCTCATCCTAAAGCCCTGTGGTTAATTGCCCTTCTTGAACTTCTTTCCGCATTCCGAGCATTCGACTTCATCATCAAGAAACAGGCTACAGGAAACACTTGCGCCACAATGCGGGCATTTCACCACATCGGCCCCCATTGTTGCATCAAATTCGAAAAACTCGTCTAATAAATCCATGCATCAATCAAATCTTCTGAGATAATTGGTAGCATTTTTGCGTTAAGTTTATAGCTTCAGTCAAATCATCGCCAGGATAGAGCTTTTTATAAATCTCCACTCGTCTATTATTCGACTTATCTTTCTTTTCGCCCTGGGGATAAATGCGCTCGACATCTCGTCTGGTATAAAATCGAAAGATTAAAGCACTGCCGCATCTGATTGCGAGAAATTTCTTCGGATTCCCGTCGATCGAAGAAAAGCTCATACCCTTATCCGTTTCATCGTAAATGATATTTGAGTCGATGCTTTTGATCTCCGCGAAGACTTGCTTCGCCATGGTCTCGACAAGGCGACCTTTCCATCCAACTTCTTTTTCCTCTTCTTTCTTATGACTTCTTAACCGCACTTCAATCTCAGAAGAAGCGGTATGCGCAGGTATTGTTTTTTTTGATATTTGATAAAGCGACGGATCGAAAAATCGGAGAAGATCTACATCTTTTTTTTGCTTCAGAAAGTTTTCGATTACACTATTTGTTATTTCTTTCCAAGCGATTCCATGATGGTCTAATGCCCTACCAATATTAGGCGGCACCCTGTTCCCAATGAGCATAACCCTAATCGAAGGATTATCAGCTGACAGCAGCATGCCCTCATAAGACATAAGCTGACCGATATGCTCATCTTTAATCGGTCCAACTTTAAGCTCAACAAGAAGATCTCTCTTGTGTTTATCTTTAAACAAAAGGTCGATTCGGCGGCCATAAAGAGCGACTTGTCGGCCCTTCGCGGTCAATCCACTCTCAATCAACTCAGGATATTTCCAAAGGATATCCTCGAATGTTCTCTCGTTAACCATTAAGCAACCTTTTATCTTTTTGACTTTTCATAAATCGCGTCAAAAAGCTTCTTTATCTCTTTAAGTCGCTGGACCTGTTTGTCGGACAATTCACCACGATGGTGCATCACTATCTTCCTCATGGGATTCAGTTCTTTAATAAAACCGGCAAGGGCATCTTTCGATCCTTTTTTATCGACCTCAAATATCGACTCAAAACAAGCCCAATTTTTGCAGGCAATGTCGTAATAGTCAGTAATATCCAAAAAATCCCAGCCCTTGTTTTTTCTTAACGGATCATCTTCCTCGGCCCTCACGGCAACAGTCTGGCGGATTTTAAGTGAAACTCCCTCGCTCCATGCCCTGACTTTACTTCCATACACCTTGGTTAAAACTCTCTCCAGCATTTCTCTCATATTTCCTTCAAACTCTCTTAAAATCAAATATGGAGCCAATTCGGCATCTTTTTCTGTGAGAGGATGGACTTTTTGATATTCTTCAATCTCTCTTTCATTTTCTAAACGCATCTTTCTTTCATACGCTTGTTCTTTTACGGTATCCATGTAATGTCGGGTCACTAAGGAGCTGTATTCATGGAAACATCGACCCGATGGGTCTTCTGAAATCTTAACCAGGCAATGATCAACGCGTGCTTTAAGATCTTTATATTTGAGAGGACGCTTAAAGATATCCTTATGAAAACCTATCGACCTGAAATCGCGTATGACGTCTTTCCCATCAAGGTTGTAACCATGTTCGATACTAGCGAGCACTTTTTGATAAATAAACAACGCGAGACCCCATTTCTCGTCTTGAAAAGCAGCTTCAGCAACCACTAGCGGCATGTTGCCATCTTCCCCTTCGGAAAAACCGTCAGAAAGGGTGCGCTGCATAAGTTCTATGGGATCGATAAGGCGGGCTATGTTTTTCGAACCGATGATATCGCTCATGGGGCCAAACACCTCATAGTCCGCAATGTCTTCCTTGGTAATCTCTCTGAAAAGCGAAGGGTAAGTATCTATGAACCAGAGAAAAAACTTTTTGAGTCTTTGTTTCTGAACACTGGTCAGGATGAGGTGTCTGGAGCGGCACCAGTCGCCCGCGGCAATATTTCGCGGGCGGTGTGTCCCAAGAAAAAAACAGTACACGTACCACGCCCTCTCGCTGGATGATCCCGGCAAAGGCTGAAAAAAATCCATCGCCAGATCCTTCCATGGCCGGTCCGTTAAAACGCAGACCATAAGCTGGGCAAAAAGTGTATTCCGGTCTTTGGGATACCGACAATAATTTTCTTCACAGCGGGCGAGATTCTTGGGAGAGAGATCGAACGAGATTTTTCCTCCATCTTTTTTTTTGAAAAGAAACAAGGCCCAATACTGTTTATCCTCATGAAAATCGAATTCGCCTATTTCCTTCTGGAATTTCTCAAATTCTTCCTTCGAATAATAATCCGATTTAATGGGCGGCTCTTCGCTTCCCAACTCCCGTTTGCATTCGCGGCAAACACCGGTAAAAGTGACTTCTGTCCCAATATATTGACTTCTGACCCTGACCTTATTACTCCCGCAGGCCGGACAAATAACATGGGAAGGCGCAAATTCTATTTCTTCCCGGTCATGACCAGCATCCAGATACAGAAGCACTTTATTGATGTAATTTCTGAAAAAGCCCCGCGTTCTTGGATCCGGCTCTTGTTCGATGAGCACGTCCGGCTTTCTGCCCAATGCACCGAGTTTGAACGCGCATTTAACTAGGATCATTTCTTCCTGCTCGATATCGTCCTTTATATCTTTATTTATATAATTCTCAGCCTCGCAGGCTAAATGATAAATTTTTCCTTTTTCTTCCATGTCAGTTATTCGCTCAATGGCTTTGGCGAACTTTGACACACCTAAAGCGCCATATCGGTATGCGATCTTGACCAACAACTTCTCCCTGTCATCTCCTCGATATTTTGAAATCTTCAATTTATTTCAACCTCCCGTTTACCAACTTGGATCAAACCGATCTAGCATCGCCTACTGATTAAAGTTCAAATTTTGTCTTTTTCTTATCGAGCTGTTTATGAAATTTGTCTTCCACGTCCGCAATAGAGGCTTTTAACGATTCCACTATTTTGTCCACTTGATCTGAGGTGAAGGCATACTGGGAACTTGCCAGGTTCCCGATCAGGCGAATTTTATCCAATGCATTGTTCACGCGATGCTCCGCTAGCCTTTTGAATTTTTCTTCCTTTGTTTCGCTTTTGTCAGCCGTTCCCTCTTCCGAAACATGCTCTTCCATGACTTACCTCCTTGGTCGTTTGATCAGCAAAGCGTTGATTACTTTGGATATAACTCGTCTTGATCGGGACGATTCCCCGACGGTTTACTCAAACTCAACGGCGCGACGTCTTTCGGATACCACCACTCCGGCCAATCCATTTGGCTGAACGAAAGACCGTAGGAAATCGCAAAAAGAGCCGTCATTTCCTCGTTCCATGTTAGATTGTTTCCACCCGAATCACCGACTAGCCCTTCGAGCGCGATCGACTTGATGTTGGGCCGCTTCACCTGCCCTTCCAGAATCTGTTGAAACTCGCGCTGCATCATATTCAATCGACTGCCGCCGCCGATCAAGAAGAGTGTCCAGTCTTCCCAGGCTTTCTGCCGCGCCTCCTTTTTATAAGCCAAACCCAGAGTCCGCTTGTAACAACGATAGATCTCACTCCTGAGATTTTGAGTCGCACCGGCAATTTGAGGCAAGGTTTTGGACTTGTGAATGCTTGGAATTTCTAAATGCCCCGTACTTTCCAAAGCAAGCTTGGCGCACCGTATGTCGTGCTGCAAGTCGCCAGCGTCGGAATTCGCCTGAGAAGATCTCTGGGATAATTCTTCGGAAAAGAGTTTCAAGATTTCCTGATCGAAGTCGTCCATTCCGATCCTGTAACTCTTTCCCGCATAGATTGACTCCCTCAGGTCAAGACTTTGAGCGTAATACCTAAAAACAGAAATATCCGTTGTCCCGGCACCGATGTCCACAATGCCGTAAAGCCCGTTCACGGCTTTGCCTGATTTGAAATAAGACAATACTGCGGCAAGGGCTTCGGGAAGCACGAAAGTGCAACGCTCAGCAGGGTCGGGCAGATGCGGATGCGTTTCAACGGCTTCATGAACAGCTTGGAGAGCAGCAAGGAGCGGCATCCCCGACTGGATCTGTTCCGATAACTTCTCCGCCAGGAAGAGAATTCTTTGCCATGAATGCTCTATCTCGGGATGATCCAAATCTCCAATGGGTGCGGCCATATTGAACGTGATGCTCAACTCATAACGGTCGCCATAATGACTCTCGATGCATTTCCGTATTCTGCTAATGACATTCGCTAGAAGTAAAATAGCGAGATACCTGGGAGTTGCCTTAATCACCAACTCTGAACCAGCTTCCAGACATAAATGCGTATCTGCGGAGATGGTTTGCTGACCGTCATCAGACCTGCCACTACTTTTCAAGGCCGCGCCGACAAAGGTTTTGATGGAATGAATGATCTGGCCCGAAATCTTCGCGTTTTCGGCATCGGCGCCAAAGTAGATCTTTCCGCCGGCCATTTTAATCGAAGATGGCATACAAAAAGATGGATAACCTTTCACCGGAAGGTCAATGGCCGCGAGATAATGCTTATTTCTAGAATAGTCGTTCCAGATCGCCTTGACTGACGATGTGCCGAAATCGAGCCCCACAGTGATAACGTGAGTTTCTTTCTTCGACGGAGCTTGCAGAGGCGTCGCTTCCTTGACTACTGGTTTACACCGGCGAAATGAAAAAAGGGTGTGGATCTTTTCAAATAGTTTATTCATGGTGAGCTAATCCTGAGGAAACCCGCGGCAACAAGCCGTGATGTAATGCTAATGTTCAGACTTTCTTCAAGGTCCCGGATCTTCAAATCCCGCTTGCTCTTTAAATTCCTGATCGAACCTCTCGACATATTAAGGCGCCTTTCCTGCCAGCCCTTTTGCTCACCTTCCTTGAGCTCTGCCTCGCGTTTCTCGATCTTGCGATCGTAAGACTGACGAACATTTTCTCGCTTCCGATTGATCATGGCTTCGTTCACACGTGCAAGATCGACACTGGTGACTTCGACGCAAGACGCCATTAGCCCTTCAGCGGTTTGAAAAAGTCGGTCCCGCTGTTCAGTGGTCCAAAGAGGCTCTTCAGCGTATTGTGTACCCTGTTCCACCATCAACGCGACAACTTTCATGCTTTCTTCTTTCATGAAAGATTTCCCTGAATCGCAGTTGATGATGATGCTTTCGAGTTTGAAACCGGATTTTAACGCTTTAGTCTCGACCAGATAAATAAAATAGGCGTAGTCACCCTTCTCCAGGACATCGCTCACCAGCTCAACTTTCGATACGCCATTTAGATCGGCCTCATTTTTTTCGTAATGACTCACAATGGCCCGAACCAAGGGGTGGTGCAAGTACAAGTACTCGAGATCCGGTCTTTGATAGGCGGTATCCGAACGGAAGGTAATAAAAACCCTTTCCCGGGAAGCGCGCGCCAGGAACTGACCCAAAAGAGGATCGCTCTCGCGGGTTTTCTCTCTGACAAACTGGTAGAGATCCTCCGGAACCGTCAATTCGTAGCCGTCCTCCAGGCCGGCCATTTTCCGAAGCTCTGCGCGTGGAAAGTGTTTTTTGAGAAAATCCGTAACAAAGACGTATATTTCTTCAGGTGTCAGGTAACGCTTTTGTTCCCGAATCCTTTTGATCTCCTCATCAAAGAAAGCATCGTGCCCGACGAATTGCGACGCCTGTCTTTCCAGCCGGTCCTGATCTATCTTTTTCCTTTCGATAGCGCGAGCGGTCTGCTCGATCCGCGCTTCTCTCTCCGCTGGAGTCAATTTACTCGAAAGTAGGTCCTTGGTAAGCTCCCTGATCTCTTCGCCCAAAATGGCCTCAAGATCCCCGATAGACTCCTCAAAGATCTTGATGCGGGTATACAAACGGTTCAACATTAGTTCTTCGATGGTCTCCTTGACAGCAAAATTGAAGATCAAAATCCTGTCGGATTTTTGATTAATACGGTCCAATCGGCCGATCCGCTGTTCGACTTTCATGGGATTCCAAGGCAGATCATAATTAAATAGGATATGACAAAATTGGAGGTCAATACCTTCGCTGCCGACTTCACTCGAGATCAGGATCCTGACCGCAGATTCCGGATCTTTAAATCTTTCGATCCTCTTGGCTCGCTCATCACGATCCGGATCGTTGGGGCGTGACGGAACGTCCCCGTTAATGATCTCTGTCTTATACCCTTCTTTTTTGAGACGCTCAGCCAGATAGTAATGGGTTTTTTTAAAATATGAAAAAACGACGATCTTGCGGTCAGGCTCTTCTTCGTCAAGTTTTCGCAGCGCTTCGACAAATTGTTTGAATTTGCTGTCCACCTCGGAAGTCGCTTTCGCCTCATTGATCAACGCCATCAACTGTTTGTCTTTCAAAGGCGAGAATGTTTCGGACTCTTCTCCCGTGTTCGTGTAATCTTCAGGATCAACGTCGATCTGCTCATCAAGATTTTCACGCAGTTCCTTTGAAAAAGCATCCCTATAATGTCGGATCATAGCCGGAATGCAGCTCGCCATTTGTCGTTGAGGCATCATAGCGATGAACCCGGCAAAAGCGCTGTTGCCCGCCTGAGAGCGCACATAATCTGTAACTTTGTCATAAAAATTCTTTTCTTCCGGGGTAAAGACGACCGGAATAACACGGGAAACACGGACCGCACGGTCGGGCATCACTTCCTTTTTCCGGGACCGGGTAAAAATGTGGGAAAGTAGGTTCAGCGAGGAGATGTCCTGCTGAATATCGATGATATGATCTCGCTGAGAAGGTGAATAGGCGTCAAGCTTACGTAGCGTTTCATGATAAATGGGGTCCTTCAAAAACTTTTCTTTTTCTGCCGTGCTTTCAACATTCCGAAGAAGCGATTTGCAGGTTTTGAAATCGGCCGGAAACCCCGCCTCCAGAATCTTCTGCGACTTAATGATATTTTCATTCACGCGCAGTTTCTGGGTAAACAGCCCCAGATTATCAAACTCTTCATCATCAAGAAGGCGCAGCAGGTTAAACAGATTTTCATTACCGAGTTGAATGGGCGTTGCGGTCAAAAAGATCATGGCATCCGCCTCCTCACCCAATATCCCCCCCAGCTGATAAGAGAGGGTGTCCGTATTCCTCATATGATGGGCTTCGTCTACGATAACAACGTCAAAAGAAACCCCGGCCTCCTTGAGCGCCTCCTGAATGCCGGCCGCGCGAAGCATCTGGAGCGAGCAGATGCCACGCAGCCGTTCAAACCCGCCGGTTTCGACGTACTTACTTAAAAAAGTCCGGAATCGGCCACTATCCATGATCTCAAATTCCTCGTCAAATCGCCTCCTCAGTTCCTCGTACCATTTCTTTTTTAAGGATGACGGACAAACGACCAGCACCCGTTCTGCCCCCACCCTGGACCTTAATTCAGACAAGATCAGCCCTGCCTCGATGGTTTTTCCGAGACCCACCTCGTCAGCAATAAGCAGCCGCTGGTTTGAAGATGCCAGAAACTTAACAAGCGGTTTGAATTGGTAGGGATAAAATTCCGTCCTCGATGCGAGAAAAGAATACAAATAATCCTTGAGGGGCTGCTTCAGTTTAATGTAGCTGAGGTTACAGGCGAAGCTTTCCTTGTTGCCGAAGGAACCTTCCTTGAACAGGGATTCGACGTCTCGATCGCCTGAGCATTTTTCAAGGCTGGACTCAGGAACATTCCTAACATTGTTGGCTGAAAAAAAGACCTTATACCAAGCGACCCCATTGAGAATGGTCGGCGTTGACCGAATAATACCTATTTGGTCTCGCTGTCCTTTTAACCTAACCCCATCTCCGATGGAAAACGTATGTTGCGTCATAATTTATTTTTCAAATGTCGCGCAAGAGGGAGATTGCGACATCGGCTTGGCCTGAATTTTTCTTCCGCCTAATCTGGCTTCCACCACCAGCTTGAACGATAAACATCGATCCCCTGGCTGGTCCATGTCACTTTTTCCCACATGCACTGCTTTGGATTTCCGCCATTTCTTGTTGCATCGCTCAACATATTAAAAACGTCACTGGTTATATAAGACGAATAATTCGCTTCCCGCAATGAACATAATTTTGCCGCATAATTTGCGGCACGCCCAACCCAAACCAAATCATTTGATCCGCGAATACCAGTTCGAGCAACAAAAAGATTGCTTTCATCAATGCCCACTGCTTGCTGAATTTGAAATGAAGTATCAGGGTATTCTTGCTTAATAGCTTTGTTTATCACTTCCTTCACAACAAAATTAATCATTAAAGCGGTTTTAGCCGCGGAAGAATTTTTAGAATCGCCAATAAATACTGCCATAACCCGATCACCATCAAACGCGGTGATAACACCATTGTTAATACGTATTAATCGACATGCTGATACCAAATATGCCTTGTACACTTCGGCGGCAAACCAATCCTTATATCCTTTAACAAGATCTGTCGACTTGGCAAGGTCTGCATACAATACCGCCCCTTTTAACGCTACCGCATCATTGCCAAGCTCGACATCTTCTGGTTCTGGGACAACATCGCCCTCGCGTTTGCTCCATTTTGTTTGTAAAATTTCTTTGACTTCGCTCTGGATATCTTGAAGCAGTCCCATTAACTTCACCCCTTAACAGCAACGCTTATCCACCAACGGCCGCACAAACCAATTATAAGCGCCGCAAAGTAACTGACCATCGTTCCCAACAACATATATTCCGCCACCTTTTTACGGTGTTCTTTATCATCTGGCAAGCGGTACCCCAATACAGCTGCCTTAACAGCAAAGATAAAGACGGTTTGAGAAATAAGACCAAGGCAAACAAATAATGAAACGAGCGCCCTTTCAAAAAAACCAAGCCACTTCCCGATCCCATTATCGTCTTTGACCTGGTTGCCAGCAATTTTGAGGAATAACAACACAAAAACATGGCCAATTAAGGCCGCTGCTATAATCGTGATTGCACTTATTAAAACTTTCGAATCAATAGTCATTTTAACCAGCCTCCTTCATGAGCTTTTGACAATAATCGTTTCCATGTTTTTTACACCAATTCGATTCGCAAGTGTATGCTTTGTCAAAATCAAAATACCCTTTAATAGAAACATCGATCTCTGTCCAAAGGGGCTTTGGTTCACCAATAGCGTCTCCGCAACACCCACATGACAAATAAGCATATTTCTTAAATTTGGGAAAATTTATTTTCTCAAAAACCCTTGCCGAGATTGCAATTTGTTGAGCGCTAGCCAATGTCGCAAGTTTAGCGGCCATATTAACTGGCTTACCTGCCCACACCACATTTTGCCAATCGCCCCGGAGACCAATTCTTTTAAAAAGACAATGTTTTTCATCTATGCCAATGTGCGTTTGGATCTTAAAATCTTTGATGCAAATCCCGAGAAGCTCTTGACAGAGCGTTTTAAAGGTTACACCGGCACAGAGAGCCTTGATAGATGCATTTTCACCAACAAATATGCCAAACCCACCATCACCCTTGATGTCAATGAATTCGCACTCATAATCTTGCAGAGTCTTGACCATGTTTTCCACGAATAGACGATACGCCTTCGCTGCAGTCGTTGCTTGTTTAACAACTTGCAGTTTTGTCGAATTTACCATGTCAATATAAACACAAGCGATGTCAGCTTCAAACCACCCCTTACCCTCAAGCGGAATTTTATCCCATTCCGGAATTGAATTTCGTTTTTCAATAATCACTTCTTCTCTAAGTGCATTATCTATTTCAGACGTCCTCTGACTCAAAAAATTAAATGGTAATTGCATCAATTTCTCCTAAAAATATTCAAGGGCAAGGCAGGCGATGCCGATCTAATTACTGTCCAGTAATTAGATCATTGAGAGAGTTCTTTCCTTTACGCTTTAGAAGTTCATCTAAATGCATATCGGATCGAACTCCGAAATCAACACCGTACTGCTTTTCGATTGTTCCAGCGTGAGTATCATCACGCTTATCGCGAAGCTGTCCGGTCTGATTCCGTGAACGACAACCCCGCATACCTGGGGCGTCGTGCTTGCATTTATACATCTCAAGTTACCTCCTTTCCGACGAACCTCAGAGATCCGTCTTCTCCAACCGGACTTAAGGCCGCTAAAAAGAAGGTGGCAGTCGCCTGCCCTGCTTTTGAAAGAGCTTACTCCACCAGCATCTTAAAAACAGCGTCCGCTGAATCCTTATAAAACTCGATACTGAGCTTGGTCCAAAGGTCATCCGGAAGATCATTCAGCTGCCGCCGGCAAGCAACAGGCAATAGTAACGTCTGGGCCTGTTTGTCCACCGCCAGTTCGGCGAGACGGATCGCATTGGGAATGTTTTCGATTGATCCCCCTAAATTAAGCGGGCCCGCAATGATCGCTCCACCTTTAGTGCTCCTGCCAAGCAAAGATCCACACAAAGCGGCAAGAACACCCAATCCGAGCCCTGCCCCGGATTTATCCGCGTCTATGGCCCTCATTTGAATGGAAAACTCTTCAGAGCGCGGGTCACGATCCCCTACGAGCTCTTTGGCCTTTGTGTAAAGATTTTGCTCACCCACCTTAACGCTCTCTCGAAACGCCGGCGGCGCAGGATGATTTAATATTTTTACACCGTTTCCAGGACCACACGTCACCTCAATCCGGTATAATCCCGGACCGGTCTCAGGGCCACCGGCACTGACCGCCCAAACCTGCCCTGGAGGAAGCGGATCTGTTTCGATCGCCTCATCACTATGCAATTCCGGAGTCGAAACAAATTGCTCGGGGCCATCCGGTACCATAAGGTAACTGAAGTGAGTATTCCGGAACTCGCTTTTGAACACACGCTTCTGCTGTTCTTTAACGCGACGGCGTGCTTCCAAAGCAACCCGAATAATTTTTTCCAGGTCATCATCGCCTACGGACATTTCAGGGTTCGGAAAGAGCAGTTTGAGAAGCCCACTCACCGTTTTATTGACAGCCTCAATATCACGACCGCTCAAGGCCCCGCCCAAATGGATCCTTCCTTGCATAGTCGCGACACGGTTGTAATTCCTCAATCGGCTCAAACACTCGCTCAAAAAGTCGCTTACCAAACCAAAGTGGTCCGTAAGATGTTCTTTCGGACTCACCTTGGGAAAATCCCATCCCGCGATGTAGGCATGGATACGGTCCATAAAAGCCGTGTCGTTCCGCATTTCTTGCGGGAGCGGGCTCAGCAGGTGCCCCACTTTTTGTTGCTGCTCGATATCAACATCCAGGTTTCCAACCATGACAATACTTCCGTCAGCCCGAATATTTTCCTTAGCCCGGCTGAACTGCCCTGATGCCATGTATCCTTTCATAATGTTCACACCGTCTTTTTGATCGAACGAGATGCCGGCAATCTCGTCAAAGCACACCACGTCATATTGGCACACCAATCCCCGTTGGCCGTTTGCGTTATTAACGAACATCTTTGCGACGGTCGCTTTACCTCCCGAGATCAGGTGCGCTGAAGGCGATATTTGTTGGAAGAGATGGCTTTTACCGGTGCCACGAGGCCCTAATTCGACAGCGTTGTAATTCCTTTCTACGAACGGCACCATCCTTAAAAGAGCCACGACCTTGGCTTTTTCGCTGAAAGCCGAAGGCTCCAGACCGATGGACCGGACAAGAAAGTCGATCCATTCGGATGTTGAAAATGACTTCCGACCTCCGAAATAGACATCCAGGATGTCCGCCTTGGACATCTGAATAGGCCGGATTTCATCGATCGCAAAAGGACGTCCGCCCTGCTGCTGAGCAACAATCCCGTCATAACTCAGCGTCACCTCCGCATAAAAACCATCCGTCAGCATTCTTTCGTTCTCGCGGACCAAGTGATCGGCAATTCTTACATCGCGTAATGCCAGACTTGGCAATTCAGCAATGTAACAATCGTTCTTCGCATCTAGCTTGGCCTTTACAAGATCAATGATCCTTACTGCGCCGGTCTCCTTGGCGCGAGCCTTGAAGAGCTCTTCATCGCCGGTGCGTACCGTTCGGTCTTTCAGTTGTTTTTCAACGATCTGAAGGCCTTCAGCAATTTCCGCATCGTTGGTCGTCGCGCAATATCTTCCCAAAAGAAATTCGACAACATAGGTGGGAACGGGATATTGACGGGCATATTTCCTGACGAGGTCTTTGCGGACCAAATAGCCTTCAAAGGCCGCGGCAGCTTTTTTATCAAGTGGGTCTAATTCTATGGTCATAAATTGGCTCCTATGGTAGTCGGCTTGTGGTCAAGAATGCGACCGGATTCATCTAAAAGGACAACGGCAACCGCGGTTCCTTCCAGTTTTTCGTCCTCAACAGTTACGCTAATAGTAGTTCCGGTAAGTTCTTTCGGGGTCGCAACACTTGTATTGGCTTGTTTCCAATTCTGACGCAGATCCACACGCACCCCTTTGATATTTCCGCCAACACCAACGCGGCAAATCAATCGCAGCCATTTAATGTCACCGATCTTGGCTCGTGAAACACTTACGCCCCGTTCAACAATGATTTCCGGGATAACGCATTCCTGCAAACTGACTCCGCCATGAGCGTACTCGGTGCCGGCAATAAAAGATCCCGCTCCCGGCGGTGACGCTACCAGCACCTGCGGATTCCAGAACCATGGAAAAACAGGAACACTAGGCGTTGTTTCTCCTTTGACCATCGCGCACCGCGCCCATTTTGTTCCAACCAAAGAACTGGGGAGTTCAATCTTTTTTAGTCCTCCCGGAACCAGGATCCACCCATGATCCGTTACGATGCGGACGTGTGACCATCCCCCATCCAACAGGCTCTGGACCCTTTCGACCACCAAGTCCAGCTCCATATCAAAATGTTGAACCATTCTGGAGCCAACCTTGTGGCCTAGAGTATCCAGCTCGCCACTTTCGGTCCACGCGCCCGCCTCGCCACCTTTCCCGTAGCTACTTTCGGCACTATCAAGAACAGGCGTTCTATTTTTCTGGAGGGCATCCCTCAAACGGGGTGTGGTCGCGAGCTGATCATTATTTATCATCGCCGGATAAAAATCTTCGTTTTGGTCTTTGCCCTGGCAATAGGCCTGGAGTGATGCAGCCACTGGCTTCGCGGTTGACGTAACTGTTGGAGACGGAGCTATTTTGTGACTTAATCTGGCCTTTAATCCCCTATGTTCTAACTTCTCCAAAAGGACTGCCCCCAAATCAAAGCGCAGCCCATCCACAAATAATACGCAGGTTTCTTTATCCCCAGGCACTGGATTTATGAGGGAGCTTATCGCGGAAGGATCTTCCAAAACCAATTTTTGAAAATGACGAGCCGTCTGATCGAGCCAAGGTTCATAAAGCAAACGTACAACATCTTTGATCAGATCGCTGTCAGAAGAATTCTTCATAGTAGACAAAGTCTCCAAAACAGCCTTGTCACACCACCAACCCTTGTCCGCATAAGCATCGGTCATTTGTTTGATCGAAATACCACCCAATGGAGACTTCACCAGGCCTGCCAGCTTGGCCAAAAACTCCAGCACCACACAAAGCGGGCTTTCACCCAGCTGGGCCCAAACCCATTGCCGCCGCTTCTGATGTTCAGATTCAAGCCGAGCGATCGCATCGCAGGCCTGCGGCTGGGCCATCTCAAGCGTTTCTTTGAGCGCCTTCCTTAGTCTTTCTTCGGACTCTTCGTTCTTGGCCGGAATTTTTTCCTCGTCAACGTAGAGATCCTTAGGTTTAGCGTCGCGCAACACTGATATAACTCCACGATATAACTGTGGCGCTTCACAAAACCGTCGCCACACATCCTCCCACCGTCCATCACCATGAAGCAGGGCATCTCCGGCAACAGAAGGCCCATTGTCGGGATCCAGATCGAATTCGCGTTTGCAAACCTCCCGGAAAGTTTTCCACCTTGCCGGCTCACACCGCTCTTGAAAAACCTCGGGAGAAGCCAACCAACTCAAGAGATCGCGTATTGGATCACCAACAGCGAGACGATCAAAATCTTCGGCTTCGAGCCGCCTTCCTCTCAAACCTGACATGGGTTCACCGGCAAGCAACGGAAGAGCACGCAGCATGGCCTCTTTGGTCCGCATATCTTGGGCGATATCGAGCCCCAGCCCGGCCTCCGTTGAGAGAAAGGCGCTGACAGTCCAATCGCGTCCGTCCCTCTGATGCCACACAGCGCCGCGATATTGAAGCTCTACCAATGGCTGGAATGAGACCGGACAATCGGCTCCTGCGCGTAAAACTTGGCGATCGATCCCGGGCAAATACAGAATTGGAGTCAGATCCGCATCCGGCGCAACCTCCTTTAGGGTTCGATCCACGATACATTTAAGCCAGATTACAGGCCCGGTCTTTGACTCCGGATCATACTCACCGAGAACATAAAGCTGAGGGATGGCTGACTTAAGTATGGGAATTAATGGAAGCCACTCTTTTTCAGCATCAGTCCAAAGCAAGGCCGCCGGCGCCGCAATGCCTTCAGGGCTTCTGAGAGTCATCTCAAAAGCAAGTTTTAGACCATCAACAAGCGTCTTATGCGAATCCAAAACTGGAGTCATTTCCGCTCACCTTTTCCGGATCTTGCGTTCTTTTTGAAATCGACCGTGTAGTGGAGATCGTTCCACCGATTTCCGTCAAACTCTTTTGCACCTTTAAAATCAACCGTCGTTTTATCCCATCCCCAAAACCATGGAAACTCATCTTTGTCACGACTCGGCTCTTTTCCCCGATCTTTGTCCCATTTAATTTTAGGCGTCTTGCGAAGAATGTCAGCCTCCACAAACGGACGTATATTTATACGAACCCCATCATTCAAATCGGGATCCCACCCAATCGGCTGTTGTTTGAGTGGCTTCCAGCGCACAAAAATGTCAAAGGGCGGCTCACCTTCAAGGATTTTTTCCAACTTCCCCTTTAACTCTTTTGCCGCGGCCAACTTCGCGTCGCTGCCTTCTTCACCATTAGCAACAGCCGTCTGTTGCTGAGCGATCCAGTCGCCAAGATAAGTGTAGGTGAGCTTTTCAAGGTTCTTACGATTGAGCATGTGGTAATTCACCAATACGCTGAATCCGTCACGCAGGCCATCCCAGATCTGCCAGATGAACGGTCGCTGATGAAAGAGCTGACAATGTTGATTAAAAAATTCGTTCCGGAGCCATTCCTCCAGTGTCTTTCCGGAATATTCGACTTGCGCCAACAACTCACTCTGTTTGTTAATGCTCCATTCCTCACCAAATGCGGCGGCCATCAACATTCGCAACCGATCAGAAGCCGGCGCTTCTCCTTTGATGGCGCTTACGCAAACAATCCCGTCTTCATCAACCATCTTTTCCAAACCATCCTTACCAAGTGTAGGACAATCCGGAAAACTAGATCCGGTCTGGCGCGGCCAGCGATAGCTTAACAATCTGGCCACGGCCACGTGTAGCGGCTGATCTGAACCTTTAGGATGTCCATCAAACAACCATTGGGTCGAATCGCTGGAAAAAGGCTTCGGCAACCCGTGCGGATATTTTTCCGCCGCTACCTTCTGCCATCGCAAAAGGTCAAACGAAACCTTCCCAACTGTGGCATTGGTAACCGCTAGCTTTTGATCCAAAGACCGAATCGCAGTGCGGAAATCATCAGCTTGCGTAAATGCCGCTAGCGCAAGAAGATACTTACTCTGTTTAGGAATAACAACGTTGATATTGCTATCTTGAATTTCTCCAAAATAATAACTTTGTGGCATTTCTGCCATCTGACCAATCGCAATGCCCTGATTACCCCATGCTGCTTCGCCCTGTAATCTTGCTAATTCAGCACCATCATTGACGAATCGAAGAATAAAACTCAATCCTGAGTAATCGGTCGCGCCCGATGGAGTGCTTTGATAAAATTTCCAAGGTTGACAAATTTTAGGTAACTCAAAAAAAACAAAACGAAAGCGATTGTCATCACCCGACTTAACGCCTTGGGGTATTAACGCATATTCCGACAATCGTTCTCCCTTCACCGGCTCAGACAAACCAATTCGCATATCAGGATTTTCTTTTTGCCCCGCCTGTAAAAGCATTCTTGGCTTGCTTACTTGTATTTGGGTTGCCTTCTCGCTAGGCAGATCATTATCAGCAGCATCTATCCCGGCATAAAAAGTTTTTGAGTCAGCCGAGACAGAACTAAAAATCATTAACATTGTATTAAAATCCCACATAGGCGTTGCAAATGCTCCGGCGCCTAAACGAGCGATAAATTGAAACGAGCATTGATCAAGGAGCACTTCGCGAAATTGCTTATATGATGTTAAAAAGAGCCAGTTTTGAGGAGAAACTATTGCTATTGACTGAGAAGGCGCTGCAAATTCCCAACAACGTTCGACAAAGCACGTCGCAAGATCAGCGTTAGATTTAGGAAACCTTAGATCGCAGTAGTCTCTGAGCGTTTTTTCCTGCTTAATTCGACCAAGATAAGGTACATTCGTCGCAACAAGAGTGAATCTTTTGGAAAGAATTTCCGCCGCTTTCGCCACACCTTGTGCAGTCACGGCCATTTCGCGCGAAACATCGTCCTTTGTCTCCTGAGTCAAGGCCTTTTCTAACAGGGGTCTAAGTTCATGGAATTCGGCCACCAACAGATCGGCTTCCCCAGAGTGCGGATTGATCAAGCTGCCTAATACTGGGGCTTTCTGAAAAAGATCGTAAAGCCGTTCCATTCCGGCGCGAAGCTTAGAATCTTTTTGAGCCAATGCGAGCCAGTCCTCTTTCTTCGCAACTACACCCAACCCGGAACAAGCTAGATGCATGGCCGGCAATGGACAATGACCTACACGTCTCCAGGCTGCCAAGGCTAGATTGAACGCGGCGATCTGCGTACACCGCGAGTCGATCTCCAGTCCAAATAGATTGTCGCGGATTACAGCTTCTGTGGCTGCCTTTTCCGGAAGCTTTTCTTCAGCCATCCTCATTGCTACCACCCGCTGGAACATCGCCACCAGAAAATGGCCCGACCCCATACATGGATCAAGACAAGTTAGTTCTCTTGCTGTCTTCGGCCAGCCCTCAAATGTACCGGCAGCCGGCATCCATTTGGCGACCTTGCCCTTGACGAATCGTAGATAGCTCCAGGGAACATTGGGCAACGATACCGCTTCACGCAATTCATCTTCATCTTTCGCTGTTTCAGAAAGCTTTGGCTTTGCCGCCAACACTTTCCCCGCCCACCAGGCACCTAGGGTGTTATCCAGAAGAAAGTCCACCATGTAATCTTCGGTAAAGAGCTGAGTGACCGCCGGCAATTCATCCGCGCCAATCTTGTTGCCCGACTCGTTGACCTTATCTTTCTTCTCAGCCTGCCAGAACTGATAAACCCATCCGAGGCTGTCGCTCGCCACAAAGATCTCTTTGGATAGATCCTTCAGGATCTTTTCCAGCCGAGTGCGGTTCTCCGGAGGCAGTGTTAATTCAAGAACAGGGTCTCCCTTGCGGAAGATCTGGGGAAGCATACCCTCCGCAAACCGGCACGCAAGTTCAACCCAATCCGTTTTTTTCTCACGCGCAAGCTCCTGACAGTCTTCAAGAGAGATTGCGACTCCGGTGTCCGGTTCAATCAGAAGATGATTTTCGGCCAGAAAGCGGGCAAAAAGCATGCGGTGCCATTGTTCGTAAGCGCATTCGGCAACCAAGTGCTCTATGGTCTGCGTTTCCTTTTTGGGATCCCTGGCATCACCCAGCTGCCTGCCACGTGCACGTAAACGATTCCGGAGGTTTTTTCCATCAGGAGACATGCTTGGCCATGGATCGCTGGCGTGAACAGCCATGCTCTCAATGGCCTTTCGCGACCCTTCTTCCGCGACATTGCGGGCACACACCACAGCTTGTTCAAGCTCTCTTCTGAGTTCTTTTGTAAGGGTGGCCATAATCGTTTATTTCAAAAGAACAGGTCCTTTTTTTATGGCTTCAAGGAGTTGCGTTTTCTGTTTTTCTACCCACTCGGTTATGTCCGCTTCTGTTCGTAACGTCACCCGCTCAAGGGTCACGGTTTGGACTTTGGGCTCCAAGATCTTTGCCGCACGCTCAATCGCCTGCGAAGCTCGTCCAGGGATCGCGTCGATCTCTGCGATAAGCGTCGTAAGCGGCTTGGCATCAAGATAGATGATCAGTTCGCCGTCTGTGGAAATCTGAGGTTCCGGTAATGGCTCAAGACCCACGGCGAGAGCAATACTCTTTTGGTCTTCGGGACTGGTTTTCTGCCAAACGGGAGTTGCCTGCAATTCGGCCATTGCTTTTTGAAGGATTTCTCCATGCCGTTTATGGCATGACAAAACTTCTGTTCGCAGCTGTTTTGCGAGCTCTTTGACGATCGTCGTAACCGGATCAGAGGGTTCCAAAAGAAGCCTTTGATCCCGAATCGAATCGATCTCCTTGGCATGTTCCTGCGCCCCGGCCAAAGACCGGCTATGCTTAGCCAAAATCTCGGCCTGTTTCCATAAGGGGATTCTTTTGTCAGCAAGCTCCTGCAGCGTCGTCCATTTTGTAATGAGCGTATCGAGTTCATCAGCTTTTGTCCGGATCGCAGATAACTGCTCGTTGCCGGTCAATCCCATCATGCCCTGGATATCGCGAGTGTCCGGGGGTGGAGGCAAGGGGGCATCACCGCCTACCGTCTGCGCGAGTCCTGTCAGTTTGATTAAAAATTCGTTCCCCTTTGAAACCTCTTCCCCGCTTTTACAGGCAACCTTTAATTTGGCGAATAACTGGCGAACTTTTAAACGATCCTGGATGCTTAGAGTGACCTGTTCAATACGGAATTCAGTTTTAGAAATCTTGGTCTGATCCAAGCCCCCTATCGGAACCGGGGCGCCATTCAGCGTAGCACTGATGTGTTGCGATCTGTGAAGCGCCATTAAGGCTGCGTCAATCGCGTCTTGGGGCCACCCGTAGGGATCCGCTTTCAATTCTTTTCGCAAGTCCGTGCCGGTTTTCCCCGATCCTATTGATGACATAACCTGCTGACACACAATGTGCCGCTCTGTTGCGTCTGTATGGCCAAGCGCTTGGAACGGATGATCTCCCCCTTCCTTGACGCGACGCAATACGGCTTCCCACGAACCGGAGTCCCCCTCCCCAAACCTGGGAAAAAGGCGTGTAAGTGAGGCCTCCACCGCGGTCCGGATCTTGTCCTGCAAGGTTATTGCAACAACCTCGTTCCCACCTCCCTGGAAGACCTTGGCTTGTTCCAGAATCTCACCCGCAAGGATCTTGAGCTCCGCTTCACTGCGAGCCCTCCGGCTTTCCATGCTCTGCCGAGCATCCTGGCCTTCTTGAGTTGTGGGGTGCCCCAAAGCGCTGAGAGTCTGCTTGGCAGCCTCAACTTCGACAATGAGCCGCTTCAAATCCTCCGCTGATTTTCTCGGCATGAATACGCAAACAACCGGGCTGGTAAAGCCCGCACTTCGTGCGGCATCCACCATATCTTTTTCTGAAGCTGACCAGCCATCCCGGATCCATAATGGGATTATACCCCCTTGAGGAACGGGCATTGTCGGATCCTTGAAAACGACTAGCTCACGAGCAACCTTAGCGGCGCCTTGAACAACCCTGACTTGGCGAATGATCTCGTCGGCATTCGAGTAAAGTATCTGATCCCGAAAAAACTGAATACTTGTGTCATCATTACGAAGTTTTGTTTGCCGGTTACGGAACTCCCGATCCCATTCGGTACCTTCACGCGTCTGCAAGCGGTATTCGTCCCCAATCTGCATCAACACACCCTGGGTAACGAGAGTGTTAAGCTTGTCCTCAACCTTAGACCTGAGTTTACCGTTGTCCTCCTTAAGGTCCGATACCATAAGATCTGCTATGTGTTCCTTTATGGACCGAAGACCTACGTTCGCGCTCCCTTCTTGTTTGATCCGGCCAATTAAAAAAACGAGACCGGCAATCCGGTAGGCCAGTTCATCCTTAGCCTGTTTTAGTTGGATAATACGTTCATTGATTTCTCGAGGGAGGACCCCGGTGTTAACCATTTCAGGCGCAAGCTGGTCGAAAAGCTCGTCCCCCGGGATAATAGCCGTCGCGTCTTTGTCTGAAATCTTCGCGATCGCATCGTGTATGATGCGGAGTTGAGACCGCAGCTGGCTTGTGGTCCCGGCCGCATCAATCTGCCTGAAGCACTGTTCCCAAAAACGCCGCCGGACGGGTAACAGTGGGTAGTCCTCTACTATGGTTTTCTTATCCTCCGTTCTCTCAGCCAGGCGCGTCCCTTGGAGTTGCCTTGAGATTTCCCCCGCATGTTTTTGCAATAACTCATTTATACTCGCGGAAGCAGATGACTTTTTCTGAAGGAGGACCTTACGCGTCACGGTCTCTACATCGGTATCGGACAACGGCACTCGAACCGTAAAACGATCCATGAGCTTTTGAAGCAGCGGCTGGTCTGTAAGAGCGCTTTGTCCTGCCCCGACAACCATCACATGGCTGTCGAGTTGTTTTGAAACTGCCTCAGCAACCTCGGTAACTAAAACCGACCTTTCATTTGATTCGCCGATATACTGCTGCACCTCATCCAGAATCAAAAGGACGCAAGGTGTTTTCCCGTCCTTACCAACAAGCTTAAGACTCTCCTTAAAAGTGCGGAGCAGGTCTTCGCTGGTGATGTCGACGGTCTGCGGAGGAAACTGCTTGCGAAGCGCGTCTCTAACCGATGCTTCATCGCGCCCCAGGCTTTGATCATTCTCCAAAAGAGCGGCTGCGATGGGCTTACTGACATAAATATTGTTTATTTCTTTCTCAAAAGATTTCCCGGCGGCTTCGATTTTCCCTTTAACTTGCTCGTAAATTCCAAGCGAATGAAGCCAGAGGCAAAATCTGGCCTGCGGATATTGACTCGGTAGCCCGCATGCACGCAGCAAGATCGACAATATGTTCAGCCTCACATGCTCCGTGGAACCGCTGGGCAAAGAACCAGCTGCGGCAAGAAGCCCTCCGGAACGTTTGCCGGCGATATCCAACTCCCTTAAAACGGCTTCCATGTCACTCGACAAAGCCGGTACAAGTGCGCGTGCACTCGCGCCGCCGGGAAGTTCCGTGTCTTGCCAAAGATGACACAGCATCTTGAGCAAATGAGACTTACCACTTCCAAAAAAACCACTTACCCAGGCTCCCCGCTGACTTGTACGGCTCAAATTGTCAATGAAGGAGCGAACGATCTTGAGAATCCCTTCCTCAAACTGGCCTTCACAGACAAAGGTGGAGAGTTCCCCTTTGAGCTCTTCGCTGCTTCGCTCGTCCATAGACTCCACAATGCGGGCTTGTCCGTTGTTAACGAGCGGGTATTTGGATGGATCACGCAGAAGGATGTCCTTGATTTTCATAAACTTAAGCCCCCATCATTGTGGAGCGTGATCGGAACGGCAAGGTAATTCCATCCATCACGCGCATCGAGTAGTCGATAGTTGTTTTTTTCAAATTGCCCTGGGAAAAATACCACCAGTCTTCCTTTAATGTCGCCTTCGATCATCTTGATGATTTTGGAGATCCTCGTAAAACCGAGCAACGCTCCAATCCCGAAAATTGCGGCCACACTGTCCGAGCTCGTGTTTCTTTGAAGAAGATTTTTCCTTATCTCAGTCGCGATAAATTGTGTGAATTCGGCGTCAAGTTTGATCTGCAGGTCATCAGGATTTTTGAAGAATTCTTCGCGATAATCATCATGCGCTATCCAGCGGGAGAAAACATCCGAAAGGTCCATTTCAAACCATTCATGCCCCACCTGTTGGGTAGCAGTAGCAAATAAAGTTTTCCTGGCTCTTAATGTGCGCTCCAACTCCTTATCGTAGACAACCATGATAACCCGTTGTGCGCCGGCTATGGTTTTTTGCCACGGAATTGAAATGTGCTTTTGATACCGCTCACAAAGGTCTTCAATTCGACCCATAACCAGCTCCCATCGCTACAGGATCCAGACGATCAAAATTGATTTCAACAACATCCCCAAGAACTCGCATGTCAATGGAACCAAGCCGCTTGGCTTCCAAAGCCAACTCTTCAGCCCTCGCCGGCTCACAGTCAATAAGACTCATCCATCCGGACGAAAAAAGTTCGCGCCCGCGAAACCCGGCTTTGTGGGACAAACATAGACCAAAAGCAACAGCTGTTGAAGTGGGAACTACCTTCCGACGTTTTTTAAAGGTCCGCCCAACCAGGTGCCCAGATTGGGACCAGGAGCTGGCCGCATTACGAATAACCTTGTCCAAAATTCGATCGTTCAAACGATCGCCGACCTCTTCTTTTATTTGAGAGCGCATGGAGTCGCGCAAAAATTCACCACCCTCAGGAAGCTTCAAAACCGACAGAGCGGATGCGGCAAGCAACGGATCACGAGCAATCGCACATTCAAGAGCGAGCAATCGTCGTTCAGACTCCTGCGTGGTCTTTGACCAAAGGTTCCGAAAGATCCGAAACAGTGGAACCTGCGGATCGAGGGCATAGAGCTCTCCCAAATTTTGATTGGAGTGGCGGCGAGTTGCTGTCGTATGCTTTCCTAAACAGTTCGCATCGATAATGCAGGCGGCGTAATCTTCCCGACTTGCCCCCGGGGCTTGGAGGTTAAAAAGCACAGAAAGATCATCAAACATGATCGTACGACTTGAGTGTGTTCCCTTCTGCCCAAGACGGAATCCAAAGGACTTAAGCGCTTCCTCATTGACATCAACCTTGAATAAGTTGTTCATAGAAACCTCTTTTTTATACCGGCAAACTTGCCGGCATAATACAGCAATAAGCTAATCTGTCAATCTTTTTTACAATAAAGTTTGATTCCTATAGAGGATTGATTGGAATGACTCGCAATTGAGAGGAGCTACAAATGTCGCTTTCCGACGAAAATGCGAGATTTAAATGCAGAAGAGTTATGTCCCCTTTGGCCCCTTTGCGGCCCCTTTTGAGGTTTTGGCCCCTTTGGCCCCTTTGTGGCCCCTATACGGTCCCCTTGTCCTCAAAACATAAAATGTGCCTTTCCCAGTGGTTCCACCTTTGGAAAGCACCCATTTATAGACTAATTCAGCTAGATCACGGGATGCTGTACGTTTCGAAGCGCTATTTATCTTTTGATAAATACGATTAGTAATCTCGCCTTTTTCTTTGATGAATTGCACCGCTCTCAACTGCCGATCATTTAATCCTAACTGATTCAACACATTCTCGGTAAAAACATCCCGCGCCAATATGGTTTTAAACTCAAGATTGCGGACCGAAACAAATTCGGGTTCGGGCAGTCCATGCTCTTTGCATTGGCGAACCATCTCCGTAGTGCCTGAACCAACTTGCTGAATATAATTCCCGAAGTAGAATGCGCTTGCCAAGCTTGGATTGGCCGGATGGGACGAATGCGGTTTTTTCAGATCTTCAACCTTGAGATTGCCAGGCAGAGCACCGGAATTCCAGATTTCAACGCGGTCAAGAAACACCATCACCTGAACGGCCGAGGCGGTGTTGTAATCACGGTGGGCTACTGCATTCACAATCGCTTCATGAATCGCAAAATCCGGAATTTCCCGAGGACGGGCCACCTGCACTGTGTGCTTTTGCTGGATCACAGGAAATTTGATCGCATCCAGAACAAAAGCAACTGCTTTATCAACTTGCTCAAAAAGATTTTCTTTTTCGTAAACGTGATACGACGCAAACGGTTTTACAACCTCAGTGCTCGGCAGCTGAACACATTTGATTTTCGCTTGATCAAAAAATCTGCTCGGATCCTTCCCAAATAATAAAACAGCAGCGTTAGTCAGTTTGCCATCTTTCATAAGTTTCAAATGGACAAAAACATCGGCGACAGGCGCATTTTCGCTAAGAGGAAAATTGCGTTCTGCTCGCGCCGTTTTTAAAAACCACTTAACCTTGGCCTCATCAATGTCGGACATCTTCGCACCGTCACAGATGCGCTGATCAAATCCGGCTTTCCCGATCTCTCCTCTTCCTTTAAGAAATGCGATCAGGCTTTCATAGACCGAATCCGTCAATCCGTTGATGCTGTCGAATCTTTTATAGCTATGACCTGATTTTGGATTCCTGATCTCTGCAATAAGTTTTTGCAAACGGGCTTCGCGAAGCTTATCAACATCGTTTTGTCCCTTAAGGTAAATCAAAACTTCCTTATGCTTTGTCTTGGCCTGACGGTATTCGGCCTCTGTTGGAGATATCCCGTCGCTTCCAAAGGTTCCGTATTGCGTTCCAAGAATGCCGATATAAATATCCCTTTTACCCACTTCTTCAACGTAAGCAATCTCAGCGGATTTACTCCTGGCGGGAGAATCCTCGAACAGAAAAACATCGAAGTATTCCGACAAAAAGACATCGTTATGGATGAAATCTTTTACAGCCCGTCGCTCTTTTTTGAGCTCCTTCTGAACTCCGCTGACAAATATTTTGTATTTTTTCATATTCCGTTATTCCTCAAATTCATGCTGCAAGTCATGCGCGGAAATTGTAATCCCGCCCATTTTCCCCCGCCAGAACTTTTTCGCTCGAATGTCGCAATTTTAACGATCTTTCCGCGTCGAATCTCGTGATTTGCATAAATTGCGAGATCCCGCAGGGACAGGACAACTTAAACAAAAGCCGCATCTTACAAGAATATCAGTGAAGGCAAGCGTGGTCGAAAGCGCTGAAAAATCGGCTGGATAATCTCGGCAAACGAACTCGGCTAACTAGAAGATAATCACCAGAAAAACCATTTCTTGGATTTTCGTTCTACGGGGACAACAACGGCTACATCGCTCGCGTCTGCATTATTCGCGGTTGAACTGACGGAAATAAAATCCGCATCCGAAGTTGTCTGGCTATATACCGTCACAGATTGCGTCTGCCCCGAATTATTGTTCGTGACAGAATCCCAGGTCACATTCGCATAAGGATCAGGCTTATTAGCCTCTGCGCTAGTATTTCGCTTTTCAGCTTCAACTTCGACCGCTTCAACCATCTTCTCAGCAATAGCTTCGCACCATCCAGTAGAGATGCCTAGAAAAAGGAAAAAACTCAGAAACAAAGCACTTTTAGCGGCCATACGGATTCTCCTGGGTTCTTGCGGTCTGCGTGGCATAACTTTCTGCCGCACCTTGTATGGGTGCTTGAGTAGCGGCCAAAACCGTCCCGATCGGCCGTCCCGCTGGAGAAATAGTATCATGTGCTGTTTTACCGGCACATCCCGCTAAAAAAATAAAAAGCGATATTCCTATAATTATTCGCATCATTGAAGCGCCTCCACAAAATCTCCGGCCTGAGCTGGGCTGCTAAGAGAAGTTACTTTGGCTTTGCTATACTTATCAAGCACCTCACTAACAATTATAGTTCCCAAAACAGTCGCTTCCTGGCCAAGCTCCATTCCGGAATCAGGATCAATCACACTTTCACCGGGCCTGGAAAGGCGCAACACTTGACCTGAGGTCATTCCGCTTTGCGCTCCAGCGTTAACTAAAATCATACCACTTTCATCGACTTTAATAACCTTTCCCTTCCAAGGAACTGCCGCCATTTGTGCCGCAATATATTGGACAGCACGGTCGATTGCCATTTGAGTCGCTTTACCCATCGGCGTTTTTTGAAAACCATCCTGCCCAAACCCAACACCCGCCACATTAGCTGAAAAAGCAACACCCCCCGAAGATGCATCTCCTTCCACCCGTTGAGAATGAAGAACCTGCGATGTTGTGGTATCAATCAAACGGATAATAATTGCGACATGAGCCGTCGCTGATTTGTTGCGGAGATTTACTCCATAAAGACTAAGCCCCTGACCGCCGCTGGATTTTGTTTCTTCAAACTCGGTAACAGCCCCTTGAACAAGAATCTGAGCTTTTTTAATGTTCCCGGTCTGCGCACCTGCCCCGTCTTTCGAAGCGCGGACACTCGATGCGAGATTCTGCTCAGCAAGTACGGCATTCAACGCTTGCCGCTCCAGCACTATAAACTGCCCGCTCTGGATTAAGGAATCGGTCAGCATGTCTGCCATACCTGTACCGATCTTCCATGCCCCAGACGCATTGGTTTTATTTTCAAAATCTGCTACCGCAACCGTTTTTTTCAATGCTGCTGCATGAACTATCCCACTGCTGCAAGTTAAAAAAAAGACCGCCCCAAACAAACATGCAAGCTTTCTCATAGATTAAACTCCTTTTG
>ENA-UPXM01001680-UPXM01001680.1-activated-sludge-metagenome-genome-assembly--contig:-NODE-1680-length-27511-cov-8.189103_pt1 | contig 27511 bp, 29 predicted proteins | sample MGYA00238178_ERZ772708 | MGnify/ENA primary metagenome ERZ772708 (study PRJEB29002, sample SAMN05720212) | activated sludge metagenome | isolation source: anaerobic digester from wastewater... | reverse complement strand
AAATTCAGTAATTCTGTATCCGGCACTTCTCAAAATGCTCGACAATGATTTGACAATTGCCTGTTCATCATCTACTAACATAATTCTTTCAGTCCCGGGCAGCAGGGCGTTTTCATTAGATTCAGGTTCATTTAAAGCATTGGCGGCTGCGGGGATGATAATATTGAATGCCGTGCCTTTGTCTGGTTCGCTATAGACGGTTATTATTCCGCCGATACTATGAATTATTCCATGCGCAACTGATAATCCGAGACCGGTTCCCTTTCCGTTAGTTTTTGTTGTAAAAAATGGATCAAATATATGATCCAGAATTTCGGGTGGAATTCCGCATCCGCTGTCTGAAATGCTTATTATAATGTGTTTACCTGGATTGCAGCCGGGATGATTTTCCGCAAAGAGTCTGTCTATAATTATGTCATCAATTTCTATTTTGATTATTCCATGGCTGTTTCCTATGGCATGTATTGCATTAGTGCAGAGGTTTACCATTACCTGATGTATCTGTATCGGATCAGCCATTATTGCCGTTTCGCTTTCAAGTTTGGTTTCAATTGAAATTTCTGCGGGCGTTGTTGCGCGAATTAGTTTAATTACTTCTTCTGCTATTGTTTTCGGTATAACTGTGCGCAATTCGGGTTTTGTGTGACGGCTGAAAGTTAGTATCTGACTTACAAGATCTCCGGCACGTTTTGCGGCTTTTTCAAGTTCCTGCAGATATATTTTTGCTTCATCAGGTTTATCAAGTGTAAGAAGAGTTAAATCAATAAATCCGTAAATACCTGTCAGAATGTTGTTGAAGTCATGAGCAATTCCGCCTGCGAGTGTGCCTATAGCTTCGATCTTCTGAGCCTGATTTATACGTTTTTCCTGAATTATATCATTGGTAATATCTCTTCCGAATTCGAGGTATCCGAATACAATACCTTTATTGTCTTTTACCGGTATAATTGTTATTTCAAATATTGTATCTTCATGCTCATTTTTTTTCTGACTAATCTTTCCTGTCCATAACGCTCCGCTGTCAAGCTTCTGCCATATTTCCTCTTCGGTGGTATTGGTTACTCCGGCAAATGCCGGGTCTGTGCCTATAAGTTCGCCGATGGTCTTTCCGCAAAAATCTGCCGCCGAAGGATTCGCGAAAATTATTTTTTTGTCGGAACCTATACCGAGAACAAATTCATTGGTGTGGATAATAAACTGACGGAGTATGCTGACAAACTTTTCGACAGGAGAGCTGATTCTTTTTGAAAAGAATACTATTGAAATAACTGCTATGCCGGCAAAAATAAAGGCGATAAACATTATGTCCATCAGCATCTCGTTTACAGGCTTCATGATTTCGTCGCGGTTTTGAGTGAAAATGATAAACCAGTTCTTTGTTTTTAGCGGTGCGAATCCTGCAATTTTCTCGGTTCCGCGGAATGTATAATTTCCGGCAAGCGGTTTCTTGTCTTTCAACCATGTGGAAATATGATTCATTCCCGGTTCGGTGTTTATATTAACGGTCATAACCAATTCCTGATTCGGATGAATTATGGCCATGCCTTCAGCATTGATAATGAAAGGATATCCGGTTTTTCCCAGTTTGATATTGTTCATTTTTGAGCTGATGGCACTCAGTTCATGCGTTATCGCAATCATGCCTATAAATTGATTGTTGTGTTTTATGGGAGCGGCGGTAATCAGCATCGGAATACCCGTCCACCTTGAGCTCGAAGGACCGCGTATAAATATCGGATCGCTTACATTCGCCTTACCCTGTTTTGAGGCTGTAAAATAATTTCTATCTGAAAGGTTAAGTCCGATACGCACTCCTTCGGGTAAATCGACTTTTATAACTCCGTTTTCGTCGGTAATGAAAAAAGAAATATAATCATGCCCCATTTCTTTAAACATTGATGAAAGATTCTCTTCAAGTTCGGCATATTCTCCTGAATAAAGTTCATTGACGATATGTTTGTCGGCGGCAATTGCGGATATTATTTTTAGTTCGCTTGAGAGTGTGTTGTCGACCAATGTCGCCAGATCGTTTGCGATGAGTGCTGATTTTTCTTTGCTCTGGTTTACGAGATCATTCGAAAGTTTATTGTATAGAAAAACTGCTGCAAATGCAAAGGGAATCATGACAGAAATTGTGCTGCTGATAATTATGCTGTTCTGGAGCGATATCTTTGAAAAAAACTTTGCCGGCTTCTGATTAATCCGCTCTGACATAATCTATCCTTTTAATGAGATTTATGCTTTATGATTATATCAAAACTAATGGACAAATCAATAATAATATATCTATTGTCTTTTATATTTGCAGTATTGTGATGTTTGTGCTAACTTTATTAAAAAAAATTTGATATTGAAAAACAATATTGTTCTATGTAACCTTATGATTTTGGAGTGAAGAATTTTATGAAAATTAATCTGACGAATAAGCAATACCGGAGTCTTTTGAAGCTTGTTTTTTTAGGCGAGTTTATGGTCAACGGACCGCGGGATTATGATGAAAGAGTAAAAGAGTTTGATGAGATTGAGCAGTATATCTATTCGTTTTATAAGGATTTTCAGCTTGATAACTGTATCGAAAAATCTAAAGAAGACGGATGTTATTATGCAACTAAAGCTTTTGAAGATGAATTGACTGATTACATTTCTAATTATGATGATATGTGTTTTATTGATGAATTGATTCATCAATTAGGCCGGAGAGATTTTCTCAATAAATACGGAGAGGATGCTGTTGGCAGAATGAGCATTGAAGAAAGAATTAAAAAAGAGCAGCCGTTTCTTGATGTTTATTCTGATGAAATTGATGATAATGATATTGATAACATCGGTATTGTGAAAAAGTAAAAGTTGATGATGGAATTATTTTATTCTTTAGGAAGAAATATTTTCTTTCCTTCAGTTACGGTTTCTTCACCGATTACTTTTATTATAACTGCGTTGTCATAATAATCTTCAATCAATCCGGGATATTCTTTAATCATTCCGAGTATGCAGTCGGAAAGACCGTCGTTTACGGTTTTTTGAATGTCTTCAAAGCATTTTCTATTGACCGCCGGACAGTTGGGAGAAACGGCAATTACGACTTTGCCGGCAAAACGCATTACGTAAAAAGGCCAGATGGCGCATTCAAACGGATGATGTTTGAGTTCACATCCTTTATCTTCTATTAAGAACGGGCAAACCGTTTTGCCTTCAGAATTTTTGTCAGAAGATTTTAATTGAAAGAGATTTCCTTTCCGATTATATGTAATTCCTTCTTTCCGGATGTTTTTAAATTCTGTTTCTGTAAGAATGGGCAGATGCGACGGATCTGTAAATTTGCAGCATTTGTCAGGGCATTTGCTGCAGTCCTCGGGTGAGAGCAGATTTTTAAGCATATGTATAACCCTTTTTAAAAAATATCCGTTTGAATATAAAAGTCAAGAGAGTTTTAAAATTAGCTTGAAGAATTAATGCACGCTTGAAGTATCGTAATACTTATTGTTTGGAGTTGTGATGAAATTCGGATTAACTTATGACCTCAGAGATGATTACCGCAAGCTCGGCTACAGCGACGAAGAGACGGCTGAGTTCGATAAAGAGGATACTATATATGCGATAGAATCGGCTATTAAAGCGGCGGGTTTTAAAACCGAACGCATAGGAAATATATTTGCACTGGTTGAATTTCTTTCAGCCGGAAAAACTTCCGACATGGTTTTTAATATAGCAGAAGGAATGTACGGCGCTGGACGGGAAGCTCAGATTCCGGCTCTTCTTGACGCTTACCGTGTGGATTATGTATTTTCGGATACTGTTATTCTTGCTTTAACGCTTCATAAGGCGCTTACCAAAAAAGTTATACGCGATTCGCATATTCCGACGGCAGATTTTTTCTGTGTTTATGATATAACAGATCTTGAAAAAATGCACCTTCATTATCCTCTTTTTGCCAAACCTGTTGCGGAAGGTACGGGTAAGGGAATTGGTTCGGCTTCCTTTATAGAGGACAGGGAGCAGCTTGAAAGTGCAGTTGCGTTTCTTCTTGAAAAATTTAATCAGCCGGTGCTAGTTGAAGAATATCTTCCGGGAAGGGAATTTACTGTAGGAATAACCGGCACCGGTAAAAATGCCGAAGTTATCGGCGGAATGGAAATTCTTTTTGAAAAAGGTGTGGAAGAATCATATTCTTACGAGAACAAAGCTAATTATAAAAGCAATATAAGATATTCACTCATAAAAGGTCCTATCGAACATCAAGTTTATTCGCTTGCTCTTGATGCTTGGCGGGCATTGGAGTGCCGTGACGGAGGACGCATTGATATCAGGTGCGATACATCAGGCAGACCGAATTTTATTGAAGTGAATCCGCTTGCCGGACTGAATCCTGATGATTCTGATCTTCCGATAATTTGCCGTATGAACGGCATTTCGTACAATGAACTTATATCGAAAATTATCAATTCAGCTATTTCAAGAAAGGTGAACAGATGAAGGCTTTGATAGTTCACGATTCAGCGGATTCTTTCGATAATCCTGATGTAGCTGATACCTTTGAGCAGATAGAAAATGTTTCTGCGGCTCTTTCCGAACTTTCAATTGAAAGTTCAGTCCTTCCTTTTTCTCTTGATATCCTGTCAGTGAGAGAAAATCTTATGCGGGAACGATTCGATTTTATTTTCAATCTTGTCGAATCTGTTGAGGGGAGGGGAATTTTTATTCATTATGCGCCTGTTCTTTTTGATTCGATGAAAATATCCTATACCGGAAACTCCTCTGAGACATTGTTTATCACATCAAATAAGCTTGCATCCAAGAATATTATGCGCTCAGCAGGCATACCGACCGCTGAGTGGATGGATTATTCAGGAATCAAAAAAGCTCTTCCTGACGGATGCCGGTATATAATTAAATCGTATTGGGAGCATGCTTCAATCGGAATAGATGATGAGTCGGTATTCGTTTTCGATTCCCATGAAAGGGCGGTAGAATTATTCGAAAAGAAACGTGCCGTTCTTGGAAATGATATTTTCGCTGAGAAATTCATTTCGGGCAGAGAATTTAATATATCAGTTATTACGGATCTGGAAGGAAACCTGAGAGTTCTTCATCCTGCTGAGATGACGTGGAATGAGTCAAAAGCCGGCGATAACATCATGAGCTATAAATCCAAGTGGGTTGATGATACTGAAGAGTATTCTACTTCTTGCAGAACATTCGATTTCCCTTCAAGCGATTCGGTTTTAATTGACAGGCTTAAAAAAATTACACTCGATACTGCTGAACTTTTTTCACTGAACGGTTATGCCAGAGTTGATTTCCGTGTCGATGAAAGCGATAATATTTATGTTCTGGAGATAAACGCAAATCCATGTCTTTCACCGGAAAGCGGAATAGCCGCGGCAAGCCTGAACGAAGGAATTTCTTATACCGGACTTGTTGATTTAATTGTGAAAAACAGGATATCGAGATGATTACTTTCCGTTACAGGGCAGATCAGGCTGACATAGAAAATGTGAGACGTATAGTTTCATCCAGTTCATTCTTTAATGCTGATGAAATAGAGATTGCAGTTGAACTGGCAGCAGATAATTTCGAAAAAATGGAAAAATCCGATTATAAATTCATTTTTGCTGATAAAGGTGATTTTACTGCAGGCTATTCTTGCTTCGGTCATATCGGCGGAACGAAATCAAGCTACGATTTGTACTGGATAGCGGTTGATGAGTCTCTCCGCGGAAATGGTATTGGTAAAAAACTGCTGGAGGAAACCGTTTCCGCTGTCAGTAAGATCGGCGGCGGAAGGATCTATGCTGAAACATCATCAAAAGATCAGTATGATCCTACGAGGCGCTTCTATCTTTCGAACGGATTCTATCAGGAAGCTTTTATTGAGAATTTTTACGCTCCGGGTGATGGAAAGCTTATTTATACCCGCATTGTTGCCGGAATTAATGCTTGACGCTACCGCACCGTTTCAGCATTAATCCAAGCGTCCGCCCTTTTTGCGGCATTTCCTGTAAAGATAATCCCAGAGGTTCGTAATGAGTAATTTTATCGAAAAGATAAAAAGATTTTTGGTAAGGCATAAAAGAATATTTCTTCTTTTGTTTCTATATTTCAACCTGTTTATATTTGCTTCGACGATAATGATAATAATAAGAACCCGTCCGGCAGGAAAGGTTACTGTTCCCACTTTGACTGGTGAAAAATTTACTTTTGTTTATAATATTCTCGAAAGAAACTCGCTGAAGCCGGAAATTAAATATGAAGATGTTTTTGACATCGAAGACGGCGTTATTCTCCGCCAGGATCCACAGAGCGGTGAAGTGGTTTCTAAAAACAGCCGGATTACTCTTGTTGTGAGCCGAAACGAGCTTGAGGTTGAAGTTCCGTCTTTGATAGGTTCTCCGCTTTCAAGTGCTAAAACCAAGCTACTCAATCTTCATACAGGACAGAGAACTGTTTCTCTTTTGACTGGTGTTGTGACTTATATGCCTTCCGATAAGCCTGAAGGTATTGTTTTACAGCAGAGCCCTGCAGCCGGTGAAAAAGTACCGCACAGTCTGCGTGTAAATATTCTGGTTTCATCGGGAAGCGTTACTGATGCATTAATGCCTGATATCAAGGGTCAATCAATTGATCTTGTTTATGATCTTCTTGTTTCAAAAGGTTGCGTGGTAGAGCAGGAAATAGTTAATACCGACTCACCTGATTTAAGCGGTCAAATTCTTGAACAGTCCATAAGTGCCGGCACTTCAATATCTTCCGGTATGACGGTTAAGCTCAAAGTCGCTTATTTCCCTATAAAAGAACATCTTTATAATTCATATGAACTTGTAAAATACGAAATGAAAAAGAGCGATATGTCGCTTGTAGAAGCTTATGTTGAAGACGATTTGGGAAACAGGCTTTGTTATTCTGCCAAAACTGACGGCGGAAAGGAAATTGCTTTTATTTTCGCCCGTCACGGCAATGCGAGAGTATCTATTTTACGGAATAAAAAACTAATTACAGTGATGAGCGTTCGAATGACACAGTTCTAACGGGTGTGTTTAATATTATTGACAAAAAAACGTATGGCAAAATAATCATCCATTAGTGGATTTAGGAGGATTTAGTGGTAAAAATTCGTTTACAGAGAGCAGGTGCAAAAAAAAGACCTTATTATAAGATAGTTGCAATTGATGAAAGAACCCGCAGAGACGGTTCTATTCTTGAAAGCCTTGGTTTTTACAATCCGGTTGCAAAAGACAATCAGGTTGGTCTTGAAGATGACAAGGTAAAAGCATGGCTTGCAAAAGGCGCTCAGCCTTCGGCTACTGTAAAAGGCATCCTTAAAAGAAAAGGTCTTGTTTAATTCCTTTATCGGAAAGAATTTATGTGCAAAGAAGTTGTTGAATACATAGTAAAATCCCTGGTTGACAGACCTGATCAGGTCGAACTAAGGGAAATTGAAGGTGATAAGTCCACCATTCTTGAACTTAGAGTTCCAAAGGATGATATGGGCAAAGTCATCGGAAAGCACGGCAGAATTGCCCGTGCAATCCGTACTGTCATGACGGCTGCTTCCGTTAAGTCGGGCAAGCGTGTCGTCTTGGAGATTCTGGACTGACGTTTGGATCACGAATTTATAAGAATAGCAAAAGTTCTTTCCGCACATTCGCTGAAAGGCGCACTTAAGATATTCGTTATTACAGATATTCCCGAACGTTTTGAGCGCGGAAGTGCCGTTTTTGCAATAAAAGGTTCTGTTGTTCAGGAATATATCGTTGAATCTTTTTCTTTTTTGAAGGGCAATCATGCGATTGTTTCATTTGAAGGTTTGACTGACAGAACTTCAGCAGAAAAACTTAAAGGATTTACTCTGGCAATTTCAAAAGAACATGCCGAAAGAACCCGCGACATTCTGTCTGAAGATGAATTTTATTATAGCGATTTGATAGGTGCTTCGGCTTACCGTGACGGTGTTTGTTTCGGAAAAGTAGTCGATATTATTGAGGGTGCAGGCGATATTCTGGTGATTGAAAATTCATCAGCGAAACAGTTCCTTCTCCCGTTTGTTGATTCGATGGTTGATGTTTCACATTTGAAAGAAGGGCGGATTGATATTTCCCCTGTTGACGGATTATTTGAAGAGTAGTCAGTGAAGCATTTTAAAATTGTGACATTATTTCCTGCGTTTTTTGATTCGCCTTTGAAGTCTTCACTTCTGGGCAAGGCGATAAACTCAGGTGTAATAAAAACGGATATATACGATCTTAGAAATTATTCGGAAGACAAATTTAAGCGCTGCGATGATGCTCCGTACGGCGGAGGAAGCGGAATGGTATTAATGCCGGGTCCTCTTTTTAACTGTATGGAAAATATTAAATCGCAGAATGCTAAAGTTATTCTTGCATCAGCAGGCGGAACACCCTTGACTCAGAATATGGTCAAAGAATTATCCGCCGAAGAAGAGCTGATCATCATCTGCGGTCATTATGAAGGCGTTGACCAGCGGGTAATCGACCGTTATGTCGATATCGAAGTTTCGGTAGGCGACTATGTCCTTTCAGGCGGTGAATATGCCGCTTTGATAATTATGGACGCGGCGGCAAGGCTTGAAAAGGGATTTATGTCCAACAGTGAATCGCTTCTCGAAGAAAGTTTCGAGAACGATCTTTTGGAATATCCTCATTACACGCGGCCGTCCGAGATTGACGGAATGAAAGTTCCGGAAATCCTATTAAGCGGCGATCATGCTAAGATACGAAAATGGCGTTTGATGATGAGTGAAGAGAAAACTTCTAGTGTCAGACCGGATCTCTATCGGAAGTATCTGAATATGAAAGAAGGAGAACAGAAATGAACAAAGCTGAACAGCTTGGTCTTGAGCTTGCTCAGGAAAAGAAGGTGGATTTTGAAATCGGTGATACTATCAAAGTTCATTACAAGATAGTTGAAGGAACAAGAGAAAGAATCCAGGTTTATGAGGGAACTGTTATTGCAATTAATAACAGAGGCGTTGCAAGAACATTTACTGTAAGAAGAATTTCTTATGATGTAGGTGTTGAAAGAGTGTTTCCGATCAATTCACCTAGAATTGCTAAAATTGAAATTACTAAGAAATCAGCTGTGCGCAGAAGCAAACTTTATTTTTTTAGAGGTCTTAAAGGTAAGGCTTCCAAACTTAAAGAGCGTAAAGGCCGTGTTTCTCTTAAATCTATTCCTGCTACAACTGAAGCTCCTGCTGCGGTTCAGGAATAATCAAGTGCGGCAGATTTATGCCGGATTTTGATATTGAAAAAGGACTTCTGTTAAACGGCTGCAAATATGTTGCCGGAATTGACGAAGCCGGTAGAGGCTCCCTTGCGGGGCCTCTTTCTGTTTCAATGGTAGTTTTTCCGGAAGATGTAATACTTAATACTCCAATTGACTTCAAAAGTATAAATGATTCCAAAAAACTGACATCTGCGTGCCGGGATAAAGTTTTTGATTTCATTAAATCTCACGCACTATCTTACGGGCATATTTTCATAGATCATCAGACAATTGATTCAATTAATGTGAATCAGTCAACCCGCCTTGCCATTCAGAAACTGATAGAGAACTCTGATTTAAAACCGGATTATCTTCTGATAGACGGTAATTTTTCTTTTACGTTTGAAATTCCTTCTCTTTCAGTAAAAAAAGGCGATTCGAAATCTTTTTCCATTGCGGCAGCTTCAATCTTAGCCAAAGTTATCAGGGATAGGGAGATGTTGCAATTATCTTCAACTTATTCTTCTTACGGATTTGACAGAAATATGGGCTACGGAACAAAGGAACATATGGAAGCTTTACGAATACATGGCGTAAGTCCGATTCACCGTGTAAGTTATGCTCCATGCAGGAAGTAAAATGAATTCTGTCTTTTCATCTGCTAACGGTTATATTCCGGGTCAGAAAATTACCGGACGTATTTTATCGCGTTCAAAAGAATCCGTTCTAGTTCAAGTGGGGAAAGATGTCGTTGAAGCTAAAATTTCGGGTGAATTAAGGCCTGGAAAATTATCTCTTGAATACGTCGGAAGTGAAAATAAACGCCCGGTTTTCAGAATCGCAGACGGGGCTTTCTTTAAAGAATTATTTTCTGATTCATCCGGTGCGTCTGTTTTTCTGCGCTCAATCCGTGCGGGTATGAGTGTGTTTTTATCCGCAATGCGTGCTAAGGAGCGTACGGATTATTCATCCCCAAAAAAAGATTTTTTGCGCTCATGCGCGAGTGCTCTTATCTCTAAAAATTTCACTCCTTCCGAAGTATCATTTATATCCCGGATTTTTCTTTCTGATGAACGTTCTGCTATGTTTGATATATTTTTTGAAAATTCTATAATTCCGGATGAAGAAGTTATCCGTGATGCGGCCGAGGAGGTATTAGAGCAATATACCAAATATGAACTTGACAGCAAATCGCCTGATGATGATTTCTTTTATATTGAGGATGAAGGAAAACTTTTTGAATATGATTCCTTTTCTGACAGGGGTTTTTATTTTGCAGAGTTCGAACTCAGCCGTTCCGGAAAAATAGATATTATCGCGAAATTATCAGCGGAAAGGATTGAAATATGTGTTATTGCAGTAAATAAGCCTTTTCTTTCGGGTATAAAGTCTCTTTTGCCGGAAATTTATGAAAACATTCAAAAAAAGATTGAAAAGGGTTTGATTATAAGATTATTTAATTATGAGGAATTTGTTTCCGAAATTGAAAATAACTGTTCCGGGGCTTTTTTGGATACTAAAGCATGAAAAAGAACGGCAAAGCGGTTGCGCTTAGCTACAAAAATGGAGATCATGCTCCGGTAGTAATAGCCAAAGCGAAAGATATACTTTTTGAGAAAATGATAAAAATTGCCCGTGAAAACGGCGTTATTGTTTATAAAGATTCCGATTTGGCTGAAGTTCTCTTTCATATAAGAGAAGGCAAAGAGATCCCTTTTGAACTGTATTCTGCAGTATCGGAAGTTATCGCTTATTGCTGGAAAGTTAACGGAACCATAGAATAGGATTAAGCTGTATGAAAATAATTATGGTCACAGATTTAAAACCGGGAATGCGTTTTACAAAACCGGTGCATATTGATGAATCCACTATTCTTGTCGGGGCAAATGTTCCAATAAAAGACAGTGATATTAAACGTCTCCAAAAATGGAATATCACCGAAGTTGAATGCGACGGAGATATAGTTTCAGCGGAAGCGGCTGAATCGATTAAGGTTAATGCCCGCGAATTCGATATAATTCTCGATAATTATAACAAGATGCTCGACATGAAAACCCGGCTTGTTGAGGTGCATGAACAGGCATGTTCGGCGGTAATGAAAACCCATACGGCAATCAGAAACAGTCGTGTTTTTACAACAACAGAACTTGAAGCTTCTGTTGAGAATATTCTGAAGATTCTTGGAGAAAACCGGAATGTCTTTCTTTTCATTCATGCAATAAAATCAGATAATGACATATTGACCACGCATGCGGTTAATGCAACTTTCTATGCGTTACTTATCGGTATGGCTATCAAGTATCCGAAAAACAAGCTTGTCGATCTCGGTATCGGAATGCTTCTGATAAATTCCGGAATGGCTCAGATCCCGAATTACATTATGCATAAGCAGTCTGATCTTACAGACAGGGAAATAAATCAGATTAAGTCCCATCCTCTTCTCGGTTATAAGGTTTTAAGAGAACTTGGAAATATAAAAGATTATTCGGCTCTGATGAGTCTTCAGCATCACGAACAGTTTGACGGCAAAGGGTATCCGAAAGGATTAAAAGGTGCTGAGATTTCAGAGCAGGGAAGAATTGCTTCAATTGCGGACAGTTATGAAGCTCTGATTGAAAGCAGAAGTTACCGTGATAAAAAGTTTTTTTACCATGCTATGAAGGATTTGGTTTCAGACGGCGCAAAGAAGTTCGATCCCGTACTGATCAGGCTTTTTATTGCCGTATTGAGTGTTTATCCGGTGGGTTCTATTGTTCAGCTTAATAAAAAAGGGACAGGAATTGTAATAGGTTCTGTTCCAAGCAAGCCTCTCCGTCCGATTGTAAAGCTTATACTGGATGAAAACGGAAACAAGTATTCAGATCTTACTATAGTAAACCTGATTGAAGACCAGTCTCTTTATATCGTAAAGACCCTCGATGAAAAAGAAGCAGGACTTAAAATGGATGATCTGATATGAATTCACGTGAGACCGGAAACTCGGCAGAAGATCTGGTCTGTTCTTTTCTTGAATCATCAGGACATTCAATATTGAAACGGAATTACCATTTCGGAAGAGCCGGAGAAATAGATATTATCTGTTCTAAAAACGGAATAGTAATTTTTGCTGAAGTCCGCTACCGTTCAAAAGACGCTTTCGGCGGTGCTCTTTCTTCTGTGAATTCCAAGAAAATAGCGAGAATGAAAAAAGCAGCTGCCGGGTTTGTCAGAGAGAACCCGCAATATGGAATTTTCAGGTTTGATTTGCTTTCGGTAGACGGACAAAAGATTTCCCACATAGAAGATATTGTAAGATAAACGAGACATAATATCGGCATTTTTCCTTTAAATTAATACTTAATTTATTTAATTAGTTCTAATGTAATTTCAAAAACAGGTCGAATTTGAAAACAGGTATGATCGCCAGCTCAAGGAGGAGCCGGGTCAAAAAGGAGAAATGTCATGAAGAGTCTCATGAACAAGGAGGGGCGTGAGATTGAGATCAAAACATCAGGCAGACTTAACTTATCTCTCGATGAGTATCGAAAAAGAATGTCTGATGACAATTATCTGGATCATGCGATAAGAAAAATCGCATCGGATCTGTCTCATTATCTCACTAAATGATGGCGTTTCTGTGCAATCATGACGGGCGGTGCAAATAATGCGCCGCCCTCCCATGGGGAAAAAATTATAATGGGAAATCCAAATTCGTATTCAGAAATAAAAAATAACCGTGCACAAAAAATCGTGTTTCTGGTTTTATTCGGTGCAGTGGCTGTTTCAATTGCCGTAATATTCAGATATTATATTTGGCCGCTTTTTTTTGCTGTGATCAGCTATATTGCTCTTAAACCTATACATAATTTTTTTACTGCAAGGCTGAAATCTCAGAGAATAAGCACATTTCTTGTTGTTTCAGCGTTCTGTCTTCTTGTAATTCTGCCGTCAGTTGTACTTATGCTTCTTCTGGCGAATCAGTCGCTTGAAATTTATCATGAAGTTACTAATAATATCAAACCTTCCGATATCCAGATATATATTTATAAAAACGTGACGGTGAAAAAGATTCTGGCTTATCTGGGTGTCCGTGAAAAACTCGTTTATGAAAAAGTTATGGAATTCATAAAGGTTTATTCCTTTGATATATTTTCAGGTATAATGAAAGCTGTCGGATTTTCGGTTACATTTCTGATAAATATTCTGTTTACCGTAATGTTTCTTGTTTTTCTGTTCAGCGAGGCGCATAAGCTTACTCCTCTTGCTTACAAAGTTATTCCTTTTCCGAGAGATGTTGATGTTGATATTTTCGGAAGAATAAAGAATGTTGTAAAAGTTTTGATTTTTGGAAATATACTGATTATGGTGCTTCAAGGCGCAATGGTAGGTGTCGGTTTTCTGATTTTCGGTGTTAATGTGTGGATGGTAGGGGCAGCTGCGGCTGCTGTTTTTTCATTGATTCCCGGCATCGGGACTTCTATAGTCTGGATTCCGGCTGTGGCGCATCTTGCATATTCAGGGAAAAATAAAGAAGCTGTTCTACTTGCAGTCTGGTCGCTTTTTTGGTATTTATTTCTTGAGAATGTTGTTAAGCCGCATGTTTTTGGTAAAAAGCTTAATTTTCATCCGATACTTTTCTTTTTTCTTCTTATCGGCAGTGTTATGACTTTTAATCTTCCGGGAGTAATAATCGGGCCCGTATTACTGACTATTTTCTTCTCTCTTTGGGAGATATATAAGTTTCTTGATTTATATAACTCGGATGAAAAAAAAATAGCATCAATAAGAAAAAGATAAAAAAAACCGGCATAAAGCCGGTTTTTTTTATCTTCAAGAAATCAAAACTTAGTAGCGACCGTAGTTTGTGCGGGGCTTGTCCATTGCTTCGTTAACTTTGAGACGGCGTCCGTCAATTTCAGCACCGTTAAGTGCGCTAATTGCGGCCTGGGCTTCTGCATCAGTACCCATTTCAACAAATGCGAACCCTTTAGATCTTCCGGTATCGCGATCTGTAATGATTTTCACTGAAGCGACTTCTCCATGTTCTTTGAAATAATCAGCAAGACCATCTTCGTATGTTCCGTAGCTGAGGTTTCCAACATAGATTTTTTTTCCCATAAATACCTTTCCTTCCGGATTATCCGGATATTAAAAAATACAGCATTACTGCTGTCATATTCTTTTCTTAACGAGCAAATTCAGAGATTACAGAGCAAACAGAAAGGAGAGCAAAGTAGCCGATATAAGCGAGTAACAGAAAAAAATAATTATAAGACATTACACATTACTTGTTAAGTTTGTCAAGTAAATATAACAATTAAGATAAAAAATACTATTTTTAAATGTTAATGTGCTGAAAGAGCTATGCGTGAATAAAGAATTGACAGATATGCCCCCAGACGATTTTTTATTGATGATGCCGTATTTGAAACGGCGAACGGGATGTTAGATGAACCGCAGAGATTTTTTAAAGCTATCAGCGGCCTTCGGTGCGGCATTTGCTGCGGGCGGAGTGCCTTATGTTTTTAATAGAATTTCACCATCAAAGAAATTACGATTCGCAGAAAAGATTCCGTCTCTTTGTCTTTATTGTTCTGCCCAGTGCCGCGTGAATAATTTTAGAAAAAACGGACGGTTCATTTCAATAAAAGGTGAAAATTCCTCTGCATTATGCCCGCGAGGGCTTTCCATTCCGGGCATTTTGAATTCATCAAAATCCGGTTTCATGATTAAAAGAAAAAATTCATCATCATGGGAAAATATCGCCATAAACGATGCTGTTGAATTTTCTGCCGCAAAAATTAAAGAAATCCGTGACCGTGATTTTCAAAGTACTGAAAACGGTTTTATAGTAAATAATCTGAAAACAATTGCCTCAGTCATGGGATCTTCTCTTTCAAATGAAGAAGCATATTACATCACCAAGTTCATGAGAACGTTGGGTATTCTTTATCATGGGAGTGAAACGCTTCTGTCTCATGATTCTGCTTCCGAATGCCTGAAAGATGCATTCGGATTATCTGCATCACATACTGATATCGAGTCTATTGATGATTCATGTGTTATGCTGATATTCGGTGCTGATATTGCGATGAACAATCCGTCGCTTGTACCTCATATACTGAAAGCTAAAAAGAAAGGAACTTTCATCATATGTGTTGATCCGGTTTCCACATATACTTCGTCGCTTGCGGATATTCATGTACGAATAGCTCCGGGCACTGATTATTTTTTTCTCGGTGCTTTGATTAATTATCTTCTGAAAAATTCATTCGAAAATAAAGAATTTCTTTTGAATCATACGGATGCATCTTTCCTGACTGATTCAATTCTAGGCGGTGTTTACAGACTGGATGAGCGCGGCTATCCTGAATCTGATGATTCTCTGCGTAAAGATAATTCCGTATTGAGTCTTCTTTCAAAAGAATTATCATCATATACTCCCGAAGCTGCTGTTTCGACATGCGGCATTGATGCCGGAATATTTCTTTCTGTTTCGGAAAAAATTTCAATGTGCAACGGCAAAACAAAGTTTTTGTCATCGGTTTTCGGCGGATCGTTTTGTGATAATTCGAGAGGATTCTCCTCGGCTTGGCTGCTTTCTGTTCTTCATATTCTCGGCGGGAATGTTTCTTTGCCGAACGCAGGAATAGTGTGGCTGAAAAGCGGCGGAAACGAACAGGGCGTTTTTGATTTTGCTCCAGGATGGGATGAATATCCCGGGATGATTCCTCTTCCTGATCTTGCTTCAAGGAACCCTGAGTCTGATGCCAAGACTTATGAAAGAAATAATACATCCCAATATGATACTTCTATCCGTGCGGATTTTTCTAATTCGGTATCTGCACTTATGCGTGCGTTTTACACATCGGGAAATGATGTCATGCGTGATTCCTTTGAATATCTTCCGAAAAGATTCGGTAGAATTACTACGGATGATTTCAATTTGAAATCCGCTTCCGGTTTATTTTCAGCCTACTTTTTATCGGGGATAGATGTGTCTGCTTCGGTTTTTTATGATTTGATGAAGAATGCATTGAAATCGGATTTTGTTTTTATCAGTTCTGATTCTCCGGATTCTGCTAAAGTTATAGATTCGTTCGGATCTTCCGGAGCTGATGTAATTCTTTTTACAACGAAAAACAGAAGCGCAAAAAAAGGTTCGTTTACTGATTCTTTCCGCAGAATTAAAAATATCCGGGGTTTCGGAGATGATCCGGCTGAGTCGGATTATTTTACTGCATTAGCAGATAAAACAATAAAACTTTATGAATCCAAAGACGGACGTTTTCCTGATTCATTGATAAAAAGCAGATTGAGGATTCAATCTGATTTTATTGAATCAATGCGCAGTGAAATATCCGGAAATTCTGAAGGAAAGAATGTAAAAAGTTTTTCCGGTGCATCAGATAAAAAGATAATCTGCGCAAATAGATTTTATGCAGGATATGCTGAAGATTCAGATTTTCAAAAAGATTATTTCTGGCCGCAAAACCGCCGGGCTTTATTTTTTTCTTCAGAATATAATCCGTCGGATTCTCTTCATTATAAAAATTATGAAAGAAATAATTCAAAAGCCGTATTTGATTTTAAGACAGTCCCCTTTGCTTCGATTATCAGCAGTTTTTTAAAGCTGAATAATCCGTATGATGCATTCTATTCTGCTAAGAGCAATTCCGGCATTTTTGTTATTCCATCAGGAGACAGAATTTCATCAATGCCATCAGAGTCATTATGTTCTGATATGTTCGGATTGCCTGTTGCTGAAATTCCGTCTTATTTTTCTGATATACCGAACTATTCGAAAATAATACTTAAGAGCGGAGACAAGCAGGTCGTCTGTCTTGTCTTGAAAAAAAATAATTCAAAGGAAATTAAATCCGGAGACCGTACTCTCTATCCGGTTAAAGTATATGCTTACGGGGGATTTTATCCAAGACCGGACTACCGCATTTTTTATGCGGAAATTGTGAAAGGTGTGTGATGGGCGAAAAAGCTTTTTTTATAGATGAAAAACTATGTATTGCCTGCGGTGCATGCAGAACTGCATGCAAGCTTTGGAATAATCTTCCGAAAGAAGCAGAACCTGACTATCCGCATAAGTTTACTGTTTCATTATGGAGCAGGGTAAATTCTTTTGAAGACGGTACGGCACATCACGAAAAATGCCGTCATTGTTTTGATGCAAAGTGTGTTGTTTCATGTCCTGAAAACGCGTTATTTTATCAAGACGGGTTTGTTGTTCTCAATAAGGATAAATGTATTGCCTGCGGCAAGTGTGAAACTGTTTGTCCGTTTGACTGTATAAAAGTCGGTTTAGTCCAAGGTGGAACTAAGAAAACTGCGCATAAGTGTCATGCCTGCGTAATAGAAGCTGATTCCAAACCGCATTGTGTATTAAACTGTCCAACAGGTGCACTAAGCTTTGGAAACCGGAGAAGAATTATTTCCAAGGCTTTAAAGCTGCGTTCTGAATATTCCGCAAAAGGTGAAGAATATGTTATCGAAGGCATTTCCGGGGATTTTCAAATGGGAGCAATAACTTTAAAAAAGAAACGTGATGAAAAGAAATTATCTTTCTCTTCAGCCGGAAATGAAAAATTTATTTATTCCCTTGTGTTAAGGTCTGTACCTGTTTTGCGCCCGGTCAGGCGGCATCTATATGATTTTATTTCAAAAATGCTTTCATGATTTTTTCTTTACAGCTTGTTTTAAGTTTCTTTACTTGATTTGTATTAGTAATATATGATTTAGTTTTATATTGTCCGGAGTTGAAGATGAAAAAAATATTGGTTATGATAGTTCCTTTAATGCTTTTTTGCCAGGGTTGCAGTCTGGATACTTATTTTATCATTCAGATGTTCAAAGCAAAAATTACTGTTGCGGAAGCAATGAAAGTTAAAGATGACATCGACATGGCTGTTAATCCTGCTAAAAAATCGGAACTTTTTTCTGCATTGAAGAAAAAAATGATAAAGATCGATAATGTTAAAGTAAAAAGGGTTATCAATTCATCGAATATTGATTATGATTTTTGTGTTGTTGTTGAAGCCGAGTATGAGAAGGGTCAGGTTGAATGCTATGTTTACAGTAAAGAGGTTTCAACTATCGCCGATATCGAAGCTGGTATAACTTCAATAAATTGTGTCGGGGATTTCAGCAAGTTTTTTACAAGTGTGGAGGATACTTTTCTGAAAATTGAAATGACTAATTCAAATATCAGCATATTGAGATGAGAATCCGCAAAAGATACATTTTTATTGCCGCTTTTGCTGCGCTTACTGCATTTGCGGCTTATTTTATAATAAATATTAGATTTCAGACGAAGTATTCAGGGGTAATAGAAGGTAATTCTTTATCGCAGATAATTATTGAACGATCCGAATTCGGATGTCCTATAGTTCATGTTGATAACCGTGAAGATATGTTTTATGCACTTGGTTTTCTTCATGCGCAGGACAGACTGCCGTTAATGGAATACTTGAGAATGCTTACTGATGATTCCATTTCCTTTGATGACGATGAAAAAATTTCTGAACTGAAAAAAATTATCCGGAGAACCGGGCTCAAACATTATGCTTCTATTTGTTCCGAGAATATTTCTGATTCATCGAAATCTTTGTTAGATTCATACATCAAAGGCATAAATAATTATAAAAACCAATTCAGTTATAAAAAAACTGCTTCAAATGATTACTCGGGAAATAACTGGACCAACGAAGATGTTATCGCTTTGTTTTATCTTTTGGAATTTTCAGGTAGATTTATCAATTATAGAGAACTTTCCGTTGCTATGCCTGAAGAAAAAAAAGTCTGGGCAGATGAACTTTTCGGTAAAGAAAATTCAGTAGTTTATGCCCAATCCGATTCGGAATTTGTAAACGGTTTCAGAAAAATATCTGAAAGACTTGAAAACGCGATAGGCCGTTACGGTGAGGGGTTTGTCTATTTCTCATCTATAAATTCTGAGAAAAATTACGGGCTGAAACTCATGAGTTCTTCAGTGATATATCCGCTCTGGTATCCGGTTCGTTTTGAAATGAATGGCAAATATTTTGATGCTATAACTGCCGCATCGCTTCCTTTTGCTTTCCATTTATCCGGGAATGGTTTCCATTCTGTTTTTCCTGCGCGTACGGATTATTTTTCAGTAAGCAGAATTGTACTTACTGAAACAGAGGATTCGTATATTTCGTTAGATAAGAAATATATTTTTAATAAAATTAGAAACCCGACCGGTGCGCCTTATGCGGCTGTTTCCGATCAGGGTTTTATTGCACTTGTGGATGATTTCGGAATAGACGGTGTTTCTCTTTCGTCTGAAATATCCGATGATACCTCTGCCGATTCTGCAAAAGAGTATTATTTTATAAGAAACAGTTTTCCGAAAAATTCCTATATAGATTTTCTTTTTGATCTTACCGATGGAGATAAAGAGATTGATTTCAAAGCAAGTCTTTCTTCGGCAGAGGCTTATCCTTCAGTTATTTTTGTATCAAAAGGGGATGAGGTTAAAGAATATAATTACGGATTTTCTTTTGCTGATTATTCCGAGAAAACATTCCTAAAGAAAAAAATTGTTCAGCCGCTTAATTGTTATTCTGAAAGACTCATGTCGGGTTCAGGTATTGCATCCGGTGATATTTTTTATGATCCCGCTAAAAGAACCTATTCGGCAATAAATTCACTTCGTTATGAAAATATTTCAAATACAATCAAGGAAGGAATGACAAGGGATGATATGCTTGCATTCTCAAAAAACGACAAGTCTGTTTCAATGGAATTTTTTCTTCCGCTTTTTATGAAGAAGCTTGATAATGTTCAGATTACATCTGCAAAACTCGCCAGAATCTATTTTTCCGGATGGGATGCTTCTTTTAATTCTAACTCCGTTGTTCCTTCTATCTACGAAGGAGTTTATCTTAATTTCTTAAATGAATCATTTTCCGACGAATTCGGTGAAGTGTTTTTCTCTGCGTATGAAAAAGGATATCTATCTGAAGAATTGCTGAGAGATATTGTTGATAAAGCAGTGTCACCGTTTTTTGATGATATTTCAACCCAGGAGACAAGAGAAGATCGGGATAAAATTTTCGATAAAGCTTTTCTTAAAACAATCCGCCTTATGCACAGAAGGTTCGGGCCAAAAATGGAGGACTGGACTCTCGGAAAATTTTCATCAGTAAGTCCTTACAATGAGACTTCCGCGCCTTCTCTCAGAAGACTTTTTATATCCGGCGACCAAAGTTCAGTTAATGCAAGTTATTATAAATACAATAAAAAGGATTCTTTGTTTAATGTTGCTTATTATACTTCGTTAAACTCTGTATTCTCTAAAGAATTTATGGTTTCTGCAAATTTTCCTTTTTCAATAGGATATTTCCGCAAATTTGCAAGACCGCGTCCAGGAGAATTTTCAGAAGTTAAGGCATTTACGGAAGATAACAGACTAGTGATTAATCCGGAGATAAAATGAAATATTTTCTTATTTTGTTTGTTGCAGTTTTTTCTTTTGGTTTTTCGGCATCTGTTGCCGATAAGCAGAGTTCTTCTGATAAAAAGCTGATTAATAAAATCAAGAAAACAAATGAAGCAAACCGGCGTGATATAATACAGAAAATGAAAATGTTTATCGGTGAAATTAATGGAAGAATCGATGACAACGGTATTGTTTTGTCCGAACCCGTAAAGGCAGAATCTGTTTCAGGTATCAGCAAATTATCACATGTGCATTATATTAATGGAACTATGGATACTGTATATGGATATTCTCTTTCTGATTCTCTCCCTATTTACTCGGAACCGGATTCGTCAGAGAAAACGGGGACTCTTTCATTTGCTGAACGCTGTGAGGTTCTGATAAAAACCGAAACCGTTTCGGACGGTGAAATATCAGAATGGATTTTTGTAAGAAGAGAAAACGGTGATGAGGGCTGGATCGATTCCAGGTATTTTTCTACATCAAAGCCCGCTTCAAAAAAGGATCCCAAAAAACTAATTGCCGAAAAACCTGACACGAAAAAGTTCTCAGTTCCGGCTGCGGGAATCCGTACAAGCAATTTCGGATACAGAGTTCATCCTGTCACAAAAAAAAGCGGTACTTTCCATTCCGGAATCGATATAGCGGCCAAATCCGGAACTCCGGTTTATGCTGCAGCTGATGGAGAAGTTACGACTGCTGAGTTTAAAAAGAACGGTTATGGAAACCTTATCATAATTGCTCATGCAGATGATCTGGCTACTTATTACGGGCATCTTTCAAAAATTTCAGTCCGCAAAGGCAGGAAAATCAAAAAAGGGGACTATATCGGAAATATCGGTTCTACCGGAACTGCAACGGGACCTCATCTTCATTTTGAGGTACGCAAGGGGTCAAAGGCTCTTGATCCGGACAAGTATATTTAGCTTGAAAAATAAAGAAAAGCGTGAAAATATTATTAAGTTAAAATTTATCAGACTATAAAGAGAGTGAAATATGCAGAACAATGAAGGGTTGAAAAAAAGTCTTACTCAGGTAGTAAATGAATTCCAGAAAACTGATCCGGAATCAATAAAAAAATCAATAACAACTCATCTGGAATATTCTCTGGCGAAAGATGAATATACTGCGACTCAGCGTGATCTTTATGAATCAATCGCGCTCACTACAAGAGATCGTCTTGTTGACAGATGGATAAAAACACAGCAGAGTTATTATGATAATGATGTGAAACGTGTTTATTATTTTTCAATGGAATATCTTGTCGGACGTACTCTTGGAAATTCTCTTGTTAATCTCGGGCTTTATGAGAATTCACAGCAGGCTCTTAAGGAACTTGGTTATAAATTGGAAGATTTACGTGAGGCGGAATGGGATGCCGGTCTTGGAAACGGCGGACTCGGTCGTCTTGCCGCATGTTTTTTGGATTCGATGGCAACTCTTGCCTATCCTGCATATGGTTACGGACTGCGTTATGAATTCGGTATATTTCATCAGGTAATCAAGGACGGTTATCAGGTTGAGCTTCCGGACAGCTGGCTGCGTTACGGTAATCCGTGGGAGATTGCCCGGCCTGAGTTTTTGTTTCCGGTAAATTTCTACGGACATGTTGAAGAATACCGTGATGAAAATGGAAAACCGAGAAAAAGATGGTCTAATCCTTCCCAGATAATAGCTATGGCATATGATACTCCGGTGCCGGGATACATGAATAATACTGTTAATACAATGCGTCTCTGGAGTGCAAAGGCTACCCGCGAATTCGATTTTCACGAATTCAACGACGGCGATTATCATAAGAGTGTATCTCACAAGGCTGAATCCGAAACAATATCAAAAGTTCTTTATCCGAATGACAATATCCAGCAGGGAAAAGAGCTTCGCTTAAAGCAGGAATATCTTCTTGTTGCTGCATCTTTGCAGGATATTATACGTCGCTATAAAAAAGGTTTTCCGGATTTTAAAATGTTTTCCGAAAGAGTCGCTATTCAGCTTAATGATACTCATCCGGCGCTTGCGATTCCTGAGCTTATGCGCATTCTTGTAGATGAAGAAAGAATGAACTGGGATGAGGCATGGGATATTACAACTAAAACATTCGGTTATACTAATCATACAGTTCTGCCTGAAGCTCTTGAAAAATGGCCGGTTGATCTTCTTCAGCGTGTACTTCCGCGACATCTTGAAATTATTTTTGAAATCAATCACCGTTTTATCGATCTTCTTACTGCTAAGTACCCTGAAGATTTTAAACGCATGGGAAATATGTCAATTGTCGAAGAAGGCGAAAAAAAGTATGTACGCATGGCAAACCTTTGTATCGTAGGAAGTCATTCGGTAAACGGTGTTGCCGCTCTTCATTCGGAAATTCTACGAAACAGCTGTTTTAAGTTTTTTTACGAATTGTGGCCTGAAAAATTCAACAACAAGACAAACGGAATTACTCAGAGACGCTGGTTGAGGCTTGCGAACTGGGAACTCTCTCAGCTTATCACCGACACCATCGGCGACAAATGGGTAACGAACCTTTTTGAACTGAAGAAGCTCGAAAACTTTATTAATGATAAAAACTTCCGTGAAAAATTCAGACAGATTAAGTTAAATAACAAAAAGCGTTTTGCTGAGTATATTAAAGAAAATAACGGAATTGATGTTGATATCGATTCAATTTTCGACTGTCAGGTAAAAAGAATTCACGAATATAAACGTCAGCTTCTAAACGTTCTTCATGTGATTACATATTATAACAGAATAAAAGATAATCCGGGCAAGAAATTTGTTCCTCGAACTGTTATTTTTTCAGGTAAGTCGGCTCCTGGTTATCATCAGGCTAAACTTATCATTAAGCTTATCAATTCAGTGGCTGACGTGGTAAACAATGATCCTGAAGTAAATAAATATTTGAAGGTTGTTTTTATTGCTAACTATTCGGTATCTATTGCGGAGAAACTGATTCCTGCTGCTGATCTTTCTGAACAAATTTCAACGGCCGGAATGGAAGCCTCCGGTACCGGTAATATGAAATTTGCTTTGAACGGAGCTCTCACAATCGGAACTCTTGACGGAGCGAATGTAGAGATTAAAGAAGAGGTCGGTGACGAGAATATTTTCATTTTCGGTTTGAAAGACGATGAAGTCACTAATCTTAAATATTCAGGATACAATCCGCGCGAATATTATCATAAAAACGGAGAGCTCAGAAGAGTGCTTGATATGATTGAAAGCGGATTCTTTTCGCCTTCGCTTCCGACATTGTTTAAGCCGATTGTCGATTCTCTTCTTAATTTCGGCGACCAATACATGCTTATGGCGGATTACGAAGCCTATATCGCAAAGCAGTTTGAAGTGGCTGCAACTTTTCTTGATTCAGAAAAATGGCTGACTATGGCAATCTATAATGTTGCCCGCATGGGTAAATTTTCGACTGATAGAACCATAAAGGAATATGCCGAAGACATTTGGCACATCAAGCCATTGGAAATTAAGATCAACTGATAGATGAACCAGCTTCTTTTATTTGAAGAGGATCTTGTTTCGGAAAGCGCCGCACTGATAAAAGGACGGCGCTTTCTGCACATGAAAGATATTTTAAAAAATGCTGAAGGCGATTCTCTCAGGGTCGGACTAAAAGACGGAAAAAGCGGAATTGCCGAAGTAGTATCGATGGGTGAAGATCATGCTGAAATTTCATTTAATCTGAAAGACTCACCTCCGCCGGCTCTTGATGTTGTACTCGTTCTTGCGTTATGCAGGCCGAAATCTATGAAAAGAGCATTGTATTATGCTGTCTCCATGGGAGTTAAAGAGATTCATATAATACGCAGTTACAGAGTTGATAAAAGTTATTTTCTTTCGCCGGTAATATCTGATGAAGGAATTTCGGAAACATCGCTTCTTGCGCTTGAACAGTGCCGAGATACTATTTTCCCTGTTGTTCGGATTCATAAACTTTTTAAACCCTTCGCGGAGGATATACTTCCTCTTATTTCTGCGGGAAAAAATAAAATTCTCTGTCATCCATATTCAGCACTCCCATTTCCGGATTCTGTATCAGGAGAAAGCGTAATTATTATAGGCCCTGACGGCGGATTTATTCAATATGAAATTGACCTATTGAGTGGGATTGGTTTCGATTGTTATTCAATGGGAGAAAGAATTCTGCGCACTGAAAATGCCGTGGCAGCTGTTCTGTCAAAATTTAGCTGAGGTTTTAATGAAGATAGCGGTTCATAATGGAAAATTTCACGCAGATGATGTATTTGCGTGTGCCATAGCCCGGATGATATATCCATCCTGCGATATAATTAGAACAAGAGACGAGATTGAACTTTCTGCTGTTGATATGCGTATAGATGTCGGAGGGAAAAACAATCCGGAGACTAATGATTTTGATCATCACATGAAAGGCGGGGCAGGCGAGAGAACTAATGGTGTTCCTTATGCCGCATGCGGGCTGATGTGGAAACATTTCGGAAAACAAATCGCCGCAAATGATTTTGTATGGAATTATGTTGATCAGAAACTCATTCAGACGATAGATGCACTTGACTGCGGTGTAGTATCTCAGGAAGCAAGAAAAATATATTCAGCTGCTGATGTTTTCGATTCGTTTAATTCAACTTGGAATGAAGAAGAGACAGATGAGAAATTTTTCTCTATAATTGATTTTGCCGGTCTGGTAATAAAAAATGAAATAGCAAGGGCTAAATCCGTGCTTGCAGCTGAGGAAATTGTCCGTGATGCCGTTAAAGAATATACCGGTAAAAAATATCTCGTACTTCCGGTTTTCTGTCCTTGGCAGAAGATTGTATCTGAAGAAACTGATTTTCTTTATGTAATTTTTCCGGATAAAAATAATCCTTCATATCGCGTGAGAGCTGTTCCAGTAGAGGATGAATCGTTTGAAGTAAAGAAAAAGTTCCCTGAAAAATGGTCTGGTCTTCGAGATGCTGAACTTGCTTCGATGTGCGGAGTTCCGGATGCTCTTTTTTGTCATCCGGCTCTATTTATAGCCGGAGCTCTTACTCTTGAAGGTGCTGTAGCCATGGCAGACAAAGCCGCCATGGCTTAGAATTTACTCTTTATAATTATCAGAAATAATTTTTTTTATTTCTTCTATTACTTCAATTACGTAAGGATCAACGCTGTTTTTGCAGAAGACACCTGTTTTAATAACCGGAATTAGATTATATTCTCCGACAATTCTGTAGTGAACTTCAAAAGCTGCATCTTTGCCAAGTATTCCGTTGTCGGAATATGAAAATACAAGTCGGTTTTTGCGTGTATCGTCGGCATCAGTAACAGCAATTCTGTATCCTCTTTTGTTTTTTGATACTTTTACCATGCGTGTTGCGCGTTCTTCCATTACTTTTTTGAGGAAATGAATTCCTTCGGGATTGGCTCTAAGACCTGAGTCTGAATTTCCTGCGAAGATATCTTTTTTCATCTGCAGGAATTTCTCTTTTGAGATGTGTTCTGAAGGTTTCGGTATTTCACTGAATTTTTTCTGTTCATAATCCCATGTGCTTACAGCGTCAACTACTCCATCGGCATTATTATCGGTAATCAATGTGATTTTATTTTCGCCGGATTTGAAGTCTCCGATTACTACGTTAGTGACCTTTCCGATTGATTGAAAAAGAGCGTAATCTTCAAGAGCGTGGGGAACAGGCATATCTTTTAATTTAGATTTTGTGATTAAATCTGAAGGAACATACTTTCCTGATTTTGTTCCGGATTGATCAGCGCGGTTTTTAAATACGGCGCCAAGTGAAAAGCTTATAGCGATAAATGCTGTGAAAATAATTATTTTTTTCATAATACCTCTGCCTCGATGTTCTCCAATTGTGATTCAGTAGGCTGAAAAAGACAAATATTTTTTAACAATAATTAACAGCTTTTATCTTGATTTACCTCTTACAAGCCAGACCCTGTTTTTGTTTTTCTTCGCATTAACGTTTATAAAACCGTAATTGATATTGGCATAATAACAGGCTGTGTTAGGCCAATCAAGCGATGGAGTCGATGTCCAATACCATTTTCCTATTTTTACAAATCCGGCTTTTTTCAGAAATTCTGACCAGTCATTTGAATTGTCCATTCCCTGAAAAAGCATCTGGAAATCTTTACGGGTCGGCAGACGCCAGTCATTATGTCCGTATTTGCTGAAGTTTTTTGCATAGTTGACTGCCTCGTCCCATGTTTTTTCACCGCCGTGCGAAGTATCTTTTATCCATGAAAGGCCTGTCTGGGTATCAGTAATAATACCTTCATTTTCGGCCTTGAATCTGTTATCAATGTTCGGAAGAGCTTTTGTTGTATCTGCATTTAGTCCGGATTGATTGTTTTCATTATCTCTTACAGGCCAGAGATAATAAAGATTTTGACCGATTCCTTCTGATTTATGAGATCGATTTGTTGTGATATTCCATGCTTCGCCGTTTGCAAAAATATAAAGATCTCTGACATTCTGGAATCCTGCACTACTGAGTATTTTGATTCTATTTTTTGGATCGATGTCTTCCAGAAGTGTGGTAAATTCTAATGCAGTAGGCACGCGCCAGTTTTTACTTTTTGATTCTGTTCTGAGTCTTGAATAAACCGCGGCAACATCCTGAGGATAAAGCTTTTTTTGTGCAAAATCGGCATTTTTCAGCCATATGAGTCCTGTTTTTGTATCGGTGATTGAATCATCCTTATTGTCGACAAAACGTTTTTGCTGGGATGATGAAGGCTGAAACATGACAAAAGATATTATTAAGATCAAATATTTAAAGCGCATGAAGCCTCCGGAGTTAAAAACACGACTCACTTTAATATTAAAATGATAAG
>ENA-UPXM01001675-UPXM01001675.1-activated-sludge-metagenome-genome-assembly--contig:-NODE-1675-length-27583-cov-9.534656_pt1 | contig 27583 bp, 21 predicted proteins | sample MGYA00238178_ERZ772708 | MGnify/ENA primary metagenome ERZ772708 (study PRJEB29002, sample SAMN05720212) | activated sludge metagenome | isolation source: anaerobic digester from wastewater... | reverse complement strand
TTTTTGCGATACTGATCTTATTCACAAAGCCTCCTTTTTTCTACACATAATATATTATCATTACTAACAAAAGCAAACTTTTATTTACAAAAAAGTTGACTAAATATGCATAATGTTATATTGGTATTTTAATATGAGATAAAAGGAGGCAGAAATGGCAATACTTTTGACTGGCGGTGCTGGCTATATAGGCACTCACACTTCAATAGAGTTACTTAATGCAGGCTATGAAGTTATAGTAGTTGATAATCTTTCTAATAGTAAATACGAGGCAATTAACCGTGTAGAAGAGTTGACTGGCAAAAAAGTTGCCTTTTATGAAACGGATATCCTTGATCGAGTTTCTCTGGATTTTATTTTCAATCAACACCAAATTGACAGCGTTGTTCATTTTGCAGGCTTAAAAGCAGTTGGCGAATCAGTTGAAATACCACTAAAATATTACCTTAACAATGTATCAGGCACTATCTCATTATGTGAAATCATGGCAAAGCACAATGTTAAAAGACTGGTATTTAGTTCGTCAGCAACGGTTTATGGCTTACCCGAAACCGTACCAATCAAGGAAGACTTTCCTCTTTCCACAACCAATCCATATGGTCGCTCAAAGCTGATGATTGAAGATATCTTTCGCGATTTATACATATCTGACAACGAGTGGCAAATAGCCTTATTACGTTATTTCAACCCCATTGGCGCACATACCAGTGGCAGAATTGGTGAAGATCCAAACGATATTCCCAACAACCTTATGCCTTTTATTACGCAAGTTGCTATCGGCAAGAGAGAAAAGCTCAGTATTTTTGGTAATGACTATCCAACTCCCGATGGCACAGGGATAAGGGACTTTATTCACGTAGTTGATATTGCTAATGGGCATTTAAAAGCATTAGAAAAAATAAAAACCCAAAAGGGGGTTGAAGCATTCAATCTCGGTACTGGCAAAGGCTACAGTGTTTTAGATTTGATAAATGCTTTTGAGAAAGTGACTGGACTAAAGGTCCCTTATCAATTCACCTCTCGAAGGGCTGGTGATATCGGTACTTGCTATGCAAACCCTGAAAAGTCAAATAGAGAATTGAATTGGAAAGCAGAAAAAGATATAGAAGATATGTGCAGAGATGCTTGGAAATGGCAAAAGTTAAACCCTAATGGATATGAATAGAAATAATGAAAAAATAATTTGCTATCATCGCAAAATTAGTTAAATTGTAATAAATGTAATAAATTCAAAACGGAGGAATAAAATGGCATTAGAGCTTACCGACACAAATTTCAATGAAACAATTAAAGAAGGCATTACCTTAGTAGATTTCTGGGCACCATGGTGTGGTCCTTGTAGAATGATGACCCCAATAGTTGAAGAAATTGCTAAAGAAAAAACTGATATCAAAGTAGGAAAGGTTAATATTGACGCACATCCAAATATTGCTCAGCAATACAATATTCTTAGCATACCAACTTTGATTTTCTTTAAAAATGGCGAACCCGTACATCAATCCGTAGGCGTCGTCTCTAAAAAAGCAATTCTTGATAAATTAGCTTCATTATAATCTGAGCTTTTTTATATTTTTAACCTCTCTAAAAAAGAGAGGTTTTTTGTTTTTAAAAACACAGATACAGAGGATGTTGATTAATGTATAATTCAGGCTATTAGACTTGAAGAATATTGAAAGATGAGAGCTGAGAGATGAAAGATAATTGATTTGGATCAGCTAATGATATTTGTTCGTACAAAAAAAATCGTCTCTAAACTCGCTCGTAGTAGGCATCTGCTGATTTAGGTGAAAATAGTTTTCAAAAAACACCATTTTGTAAGCCCTATATATATAGAGGGTGATGTTTTTATTTTTGATTTTGCTGTATTCTTTTATAATATATTTTGGTTACTATGCAACAGCCTCATACTGATCCTCGCTACGACAATCGTAATAAAGACTTTTCGCATTTATTATAAATCTAAATACAGCCTCTATGTGCTCCATTTTTATACACATAAAAAAAGCCAGACTAAGAAGAGTCTGGCCAGATGTGACACCTGAATCGGAGGACAATTCGAAACAGGTGACGGAGATATGTTATTTCAGGAGCATTACTTTTTTCTTGAGATCTGATCTTTCTGTTTTTAATCTGAGGAAATAAATACCAGAGCCCACTTTTTGATTGTAATCATTTTCACCCTTCCAGATAATGTTGTGTTGACCAGCTTGACCAACAGCATTGTAAAGAGTTTTAACTTTCTGCCCTTTTACATTGTAGATTTCAACCAAGACTTTGCCTTCTTTAGCAACATTGAAAGAGATGGTTGTTTCTGGATTGAATGGGTTTGGATAGTTTCTGATACTATCTTTTTGTAAAGCAATAATATCATCATTTGCAACAAAGTTTACGCTTGCACTGCTAACTTCAGATTCAACATCACCATATATTGCGCTGACGCCAACTACGTGATTACCAGCAGGGAAGCTTGTTAATTGATATGTTAAGTCTTCGATATTTGAATCAACTGCTGAATTATCAAGATACACATTATATGCATTTGCAGTAGCCCCTTCTACATTGTAAAAAGCAAAGCTGTCGAGATAGAATAAACCAGAGAATGGTGTGCCATTAGGATCTGATTCGCCACTAAAGTCGATGATAGAGATTGTTTTCTGACCAATTTGTGCATCATATGCATTTTTATCAAGTTGCCATGAATAGACCTCTTCACCATTAATAATAAAGTTTATTGTATTATTGTCGACATCAATTTCGTGTTTGATATCATTCCATGAGTTTAGATTATAGTTTGTGTTTCTCACCTCATTATTTGCATAGTAAACAACGCTACCATTAGGCTTGAAAAACACTTCAAATGTAAATTCATAACCGTTTATGGTACGTAAGATATTGTAATGTGCTCCCTTATTATCAGGTACAAAGAGGCTAAATTCAGCTACATATTTGCCAGAAGAAATCTCAGGAGTAGCCCAAATATTATGCAAGTCAACAAAGATATCGCTTGTCTCAATCACTTTGAGCGAGTTGAAGCCATCTTTTGAATAATCATTACTAACAATACCGTCATTTTCACCTAAGAATTGACCATTAAAAGGTTTCCACATTGGGTTGTTTTTATAAATACTTGTATTTGCATCAAAGCTCTCAAAGTCTTCATAGTTAGCATTAATTGGCAGAGGTGCATTCCAGCTCATCAAACCTTCAGAAGTAGATGCAACGTTAAGTGGAGCATAGTTTTTCTTTTCTGGTTCAAATACGATATCAACTTCAGCTCCTGCATTAAGTACAATATTCTCAATTACTTGTGGAAAATAACCAGGTAAATATAGGCTAAAGTTGTATACACCCTGATCATAGTATTTGGTGAAATTACTTCCTGAGAAGTCTGTAAATAGCCAATATGGGTCTTCTACTTTGGTATAGACAAATTCTGCGCCAATTGCATCATATGGTTCGTCTGTATTAATAGTGAAATTTGCAGTTGCAGATGTGCCTACAATGTATAAGCTGAGATCTCTTGTAACTTCCTGATTTGCATTTAGTGTGATATTTTCACTATATGTATAATACCCAGTTAAGCGTACTTCAAATTGATGTTCACCTGCGGGTAAATATAATGAGTATTGACCTGCATCATTAGGATGACATGAGAAATTACCAGCTTTTATTAAGACATTAGACATTATGCCATTGCCATTAGCAAGAGTAATCGTACCTTGTACAGTTGCAGGATTACTAATAGGAGCAAGGGTAAAGTTCATATTGTTGACTTCTTCTTGTGTTTCAACTTCGATCGTTTCAGATACAACACTAATATAGCCATTTAAAGATACAGTTAATTGATGTGAGCCAGGAGATACGCTGAGGCTGTAGTTTCCATTATTATCAGGGTGAGTAGAAACAAAGCCATTACTAATAGTAGCTTCTGTAACATTGCCATTACCACCATTTAAAGTTATATGCCCATTAATTGCCGCTGAATCTGATATTTTTAGGACAAAGCCGCTCATAATGCCTTCATCATAGTCGATATATGTACCAAGGAAGATTTTGCCATCTTCTGAAACCCAAGACACAGAATAAATCATGATATTTTCACCAAGATTAACACCTTGATTGATAAAATATTCTTTAGCATCCATATAACCCATTTCAGGTGAATATACAAAGCCGCCTTGAGTCCACATCATTAAATTTCTAAATAAACCAACTGTCAATCCATTATCTGTTACGTGATTAGCAAAGATTTGGTCGCCCCATTCATCTGAGTTAAAAATATAGGTTTGCTCACCATGTATTACAAAGCCGCCATCATATGTATAACCACAAAGATATTCACCATTACGGCTCACGCCCATTACTTCTCCGCCATTATCTTCATCAAATGGAACAGCATAATGCATCACATTATCTGCATCCCAATAAACAGGGAATCTGCCACCAAAATCTGAGGTGATCCAACCGCCTGCAATTGAGCCATCACTGCTCAAACTGTTTACTCTTGCAGAGTCATCGTCATACAAATTTACAATACCTGTTGCTGCAGACCATCTAAAAGCAGCGGTTTGCCAACCAGCTAGCCAGTTCATACCTGCTAAAGTTGTTCCATCAGCACTTATTGCATAAGCGTGGCTTAAAAAGCCATCTGATGGGCTTGCATTTGGAAGGTTTGGAATTAATGTAAAAATACCATCCATGTCCCAATAACCAGCTTGTGAGTAAATGTTACCAGTATCACCATATGGCTCTTTCTTTTCGCCAGCAATTAACAAGTTGTCTGAAATATTATAAGCTACGCCTTCACCTAAGAAAACTAGGCCGCCTTCTTCTGTCCACATATAAGCTTCTTCATAGCCAGATCCTACTACGACACTACCGTCTTGAGTAGCGGCTGAAGGGTTGTCCATTTCAATAGGAACAATTGTGTTTGAAGGTATAGCATTCAACAGTAACATAGAAAATGCCAAAGTAATAAGTAACAATGTCTTCTTGGAAATCATTTTTTCTCCTTGTTTGTTTTTTTTAAAATAGTGTTTAGTTTTGTTATATTTATTGGTTTAGGTAAAAAAAAGTCAAAGTAGCTTTTGTTTTGACTTAAAATACTTTCATTGATATTATAGCCACTAATGAGTAGCCGTCTGATATTAGGATTGGTTGTTTTTAAAGATTGCAAAACAGAAATGCCATTATTCCCTTGTAAATGATAATCCACAATTACACAGTTAACTTGTTCGAAATTATGGTCTTTAAATGCCTGATTGTATTCCGAAAATGATACAGTATTGTAGCCCCACTCTTTTAGAGTGTGTTCCAAGCTTCTCAAGCTCATCAAATCATCATCTAGTAAAACAATATTCTTTTTCATAATATTCTTTATTGCAAATGTAGTGCCATATCTTTATATACTATATATGGAGCTATTTTACAGGAAGTTAGATAAATATATTGCTCAACTCTTAGTGGCAGCATTATTCGATCACCGAACATTATGTATTGACATTTTGTCATAGTCTTGACGTATTTAATATGGTTTTTAAGCCTTATTTAAAGAAATTACAAATAATTAAATAATGCTATTTGCATTCTATCAATAATTAACTATCTTATTAATAGATTGAATAAAATATGAAAGGAAATAATGACAATGAAGGATAATATGAGCGAGCATTTTTATAAGATTTCAAATGAAATAACCGATTTGCTGCACAAAACAACACTCAGCCAAGCACCAAATGTAAACCTTGGAAAATCTGAAAACCAATACTTGAAATTCCTCCACGAAAACCAAAACCAACAGGTTAAAATGAAAGACTTGAGCAGGGCGATAGGCGTTTCTCACAGCCGTATTACCCACCTAACCGATAGTTTAGCAAAAAAGGGATTCGTCATAAGAGAATATTCAAGTGATGACCGACGCGTTTACTATGCAAAACTTACAGAAAAGGCTATTGATCTACTCAATGATGACAGTAGAAAAAGAATCAATATATACAATAATTTGATTAAAAATATGCCCTTAAAAAAAGCTAAAGAGCTCCTTCAAGCACTTGAATTATGGAAAAATCAACTGGAAACCCTTATAAAAGACGGGAAGTAAAAACTAAGCGATTGTAAAACACTTTATTATTTTATAAAAAGCGGAAATCCACAAAGAGATCTCCGCTTTTTTATATTGTGGGCTATTGAGTGACTGGTGTGTATCCTGCCTCTTCAATAGCAGATTTGATTTGCTCAGCTTTAATCTTGCTTTCATCAAAGTCAAAAGTAACAAGCTTATTATCTAAGTCTACATCAATTGCTTTCACGCCTTCGAGCACTTCTGTAGCTTTAGTAATGCGCATCTTGCAGTGATTACATGTCATGTCTTCTACTTTAAATTGTGTCTTTGCCATTTCTATTTCTCCTTCTACAATCTCTTCTTCTTCATGTGCGATATCCAATTCTGGCATTATCTTCATCATTCTCAGTCTATTAGCATTGGTAACGACAGTTACTGAGCTGATAGCCATAGCAATTTCTGCTATTACGGGGTTCAATAAGCCTGAAAAAGCAAAGGGAATTGCCACAATATTATAGAAAAAAGCCCAGAAGAGGTTTTGTTTTATTACTTTGAATATCTCTTTGGATAGTGCCAAAGTCTTGATAATAGTGATCGGGTCACCCTTGACCAAGACAATATCTGCAGATTCTATGGCAATATCTGTACCATTGCCCATTGCCATACTGATGTCTGCTTGTTTGAGTGCGGGTGCATCATTTATACCGTCACCCACCATAATTAGTGGGGTATATTCTTTTTGTAATTCTTTGACTGTATTACTCTTATCCACTGGCAACACATTTGCCTTCATCATATCAATGCCGAGCTCTTGTGTTACTTGATACACGGTCTTTTCATTATCGCCTGATAAGAGTAAGGTCTTGATATGCCTATCTTTTAGGTGCTTGATTGTTGCATAGGCATTAGCTTTGATTTCATCAACGACAGAGAGGACGCCAGCAAGCTGATAATCGGCTTCTTCTGTCTTCTTTATTGCAATGAGAATTATAGTTTTTCCTTGTTCAGAGAGTGCCGACACTTGGTCTTGATGCTCGCCAAGAGTCACTTTTTTCTCTGTTAAAAGCTTTTCATTACCGATGATTATCTCTTCCTGAGCTGTCTTTGCATAGATACCTTTGCCTGTCTCATTGAGAAAATCAGCAATATCTACAGGAGTCAGAGAGAGGTCTTTCATCTTTTTCACGACAGCTTTTGCCAGTGGGTGTTCAGAGAGCTTTTCAGCACTACCCGCCATCTGTAGTAAATAGTTCTGCTCAAAGCCATTGAAGGCGATAATATCTTGGACGACAGGCTTTCCCTTTGTTAGTGTGCCAGTCTTGTCAAAGACCACCATCTTCGCATGATTAATCATCTGAATAGCCTCACCATTACGGTAAAGGATACCACTTTGAGCGCCCAAGCCAATGCCAGCCATAATCGCTGTTGGAGTCGCCAGACCGAGTGCACATGGACAAGCGATTACCAGCACTGAGATTGAAGCAAAGAGTGCTTGAATCAAGGGGCTCATATCACCATTGTGAAACCTATGTGCAAAGGGAATAATTCTTAAGATAAAGTCCATTATCCCTGGAAAGAAAAAGTGCACCAAAAAGGTCACAATAGCCAAGGCTATCACGGTTGGTACGAAGATGCCTGTAATCTTATCAGCAAAGGCTTGGATAGGGACTTTCGTTGTCTGTGCCTCGTCTACCAATTGGATCATTTGTGAGAGGAAAGTGTCTTTACCCAGTTTGCTCACCCGCACACGAATTGAGCCATTGCCGTTAATGGTTGCACCTATCACAGCATCTCCAACCTTCTTTTTTACAGGCACAGATTCGCCAGTCGCCATTGATTCATCAATATAGGTCGTACCTTCTGTCACAATACCATCTGTAGGTATTTTTTCGCCAGGTTTGACGAGCATGATATCATCTATTTCGAGGTCTTCAACAGCTACTTGAATCGTCGCACCATCTTTTTCAATATTGGCGTACTTAGCGCCCATTTCCATCAGTTTTCTAATAGCGGACGAGGTTTTGCCCTTAGCACGTCTTTCGATAAAGCGACCTGTCAGGTGAATTGCCAGTATCATACCCGCAATTTCAACAAAGCTATGTTCACCCATTTTGGAACCAAAAAAACCTGTTACAAATGCTGCACCCGAGCCGAGAGCGATCAATACATCCATATTACTATGTCCGTGAATTAGGCTCTTAAATGCAGAAATAAAGGCTTTTCGTGCAGGACCCGCCATCAATGCAAAGGTCAAAACCATATTAATTATTCTTAACCAAAGAATATTGTGAGGAATAATATGCGCCATCTGCAAATACATGATTATCATTGTGGGAATAGAGATTGCCCAGCCGATTATCATATTGCGTTTATCTTCGAGATAGAAGTTTTCTTTGTCTTCCAACTCTTTATTTGTTTGTTCTTTCAAGACTTCATAACCTGTATTCTCTATCACTTTTTCTATTTCTTCCAGAGAAATCAAGCTTGTATCAAAAACTACATTTGCCTTATTGGTAGCCAAATTAACAGCTACCTGCTCGACGCCATCTTTTTTATTCAGCGCTCTATCAATAGCAGAAGAGCATGCTGCACACGACATGCCGCCGACATTAATACTTACTTTGTTTTTCATGATTCCTTCCTTATAATAATTACTTTATTATAGTATAAACAAATCAGTATAAAAAAGCAAACATAAAAATGAGCTCTCGATTGAGAGCTCTGTCTTTTTTCTATGAAAAATTATCTATGTAAACTGTTCCATTCCAAAGAAGCTGCGATAGGGATCAAAAGATTCAAGAATGTGCAAATCGTCTTCTGTCAAGGTGTCTTGAACTATATGCGTGAGCAATTCACCTAAGCCAGGTCCCAGCATAAAGCCTTGTCCGCACATCCCGGCTGCCTGAATGAGATTAGGATACTCTTTTAGCCTACCAATAATTGGGAATCCATCTGGCGTCATCGGGTATTGACCGCGCCATTGTCTTCTAATCTTGAGATTCTTTAGCTTTGGAAAGAGCTTAACCATTCGGCGTGAGCACATAGGCAAAAACTCTGAAGTAGCATCACTATCTGTACCTAAAATTGGCGGGTCTGGTGTAATGCAAAAGACCACTTGCCCTTCGTGATTCTGATAAAAATAGTAATTCTTAGAACCGACATCGGGGCGCATATCGACAACCATGGGTTCAAAGAAACGCTTGACAGGCTCTGTAATACCACCTTCATGGCAATCAGGTATTACTCGGCAATTCAAGCCAAGCAGAGCCGACAAATTGCGTGCATTATTGCCAGAAGCATTAATAAACTGCTTTGCAGAGTAACTGCCTTTATCTGTCTTAACTTCTGTGATATGCCCATCCACAACGACAAAGTCTTCTACTTTTTCATTAAAACGATACTCAGCACCAAAATCAAGGCTCTTAAAATAAATGGCATTTATCGTCAGTAATGGAGAGCAGTTTCCATCTTCTGGTGTAAATGTCGCACCGCGTAAGCCCTCCATATTAATGCCAGGGACGAGTTCTTGATACTCTTCTGGGCTCAGCCATTTGATATTCAATCCATAGCTGATTTGCACCTGCATCAAGTCTTTTAAAAACTTCTCATCTTCTTTTGTATAAGCCACATAGCTATATCCGCCTTGATGCCAGCCGATATCTTCTCCATACTTTTCTTTCCAGTTTGAGAGGATCTCAATACTTCTTTGGCAGAGCTTGATTTTGCCAAAATCTGAATGAGAAGCACGTACACCGCCTATTGCCTTTTTATTATTTTTTTGTCCAGGCGAAGGTAATTCTTCGAGACATAAGACCTGCAAGCCTGCTTTAGCAAGATTCATTGCTGCTGGAACGCCTATAGAGCCCGCACCGATAATAATTACATCATATATTTTACTCATCTTTACCCCCTATTTCTTTCCATCTGCAAACATCTCAAATGATGCTTCTACAAAGACAGGACGGCGTGTATTAGCGATGATCTGTTCAACGGGAATGCCCTCTTGACGGAATATCTGGCGTAAAGTCACATCGCAAGTCTTAGCACCGCATGGACCCATACCGATACGAGTGATAGCTTTTAATTGATTGATATCGGTCACACCACGCTTTATCCACTTTTTCACATCAGCCACACTCACTCTTTCACAGAGGCAAACCATAGTATTATCTTCTAATTTTTCTGGGATAATTGCCTCTGCAAGCGGCTTTGTAATGTTCTCATCTTGCACTTTAAAAGAGATAGCTTTCTTTGCTAAATCTTTTGGCATCTGAACTTTAACCATCTGCGTTTTATTGGCGGGATTATTTGTTACAGATATCACCTCAAACTTACCTAAATCATTTGCATCAATATCAACTATGTCCAGCATATCGCCAACTTTAACAGCCATATTTGTAATCTCATATGGCAGAGAAACAAGGGGGTTGCCAGCATCTTTTCTATAGTCAACCAGGCTTATTGCCAAGCCTGGACAGATAAATAAACATTTACCACAGCCAATGCAAGTACCCGTATATTGAGGCTGTCCCATAATCGAGCTACCCTCGATGACAATTGATTGAGTAGGGCAAACGCTGGTACAGGGATTGCAGGGGATCTCTTGCAGACAGTGTATTATTGGGCGCACACCCTCTGTGGCTTCGATTTTTTGATAGGGTAAAATAGCACCTGGGTGAGACTTTAATATTGCTGCCTTATCATACCATTCTTGTGGCACCTCATCTACGGGTGCGCCCATCTCTTGCGCGATCTTTAAACCGATAATCTTTCCATTAAACATAGCTGACGAAGCCTCGGCTATTTCTAAGGCATCGCCTGCAGAAAAGACTTTGATACCAGCAGTTTCTGCTTCTTCTGTAAATTCTTTGATAGAGTCGAGTCCAACCGCTATCAAGAGAGTATCGCAAGCAAAGCTCTTTTCTGTGCCAGGAATAACATTAAATTTATCGTCCACTTCAGCAATAGTAACAGAGCTCACACTCTCATCACCATTTGCTGAAAGAATAGTGTGTGAAGTGTAAATCGGCACGCCCAAACGCTTTAGCTTATCAGCATGCACTTTATATCCGCCGCATTTATTCATTGCTTCTGCCAAGCCGACCACTTCGATTCCTGCTTGTAGTGCATGATATCCAGCAATCAAGCCGACATTGCCACCGCCAATAATAAACAGACGATTGGAGGCTTTGATCAAGTCGCGATTGACCAGAGTTTGAAAGGCACCAGCTCCATATATGTTAGCCAAAGTATTACCAGCGAATCTCAAAAACTTCTCTCTCGCTCCTGCTGCGTTGAGTATCACTTTTGGTTGTACTATCTTATAAACACCATCTTTTAAGATACCGACTTTTTTATCTTTAAAGACAAATAATGCCGTTGAATTAGTCCAAACATCCACCGTGTCAAGGTTTTGCACAGTTTCTGCCAACTTCTTGCCGATATCATTACCTCTCGTTCCTGCAAAAGAATCTGCCACAGAGCCAAAGAACTTATGTGTTTGCAAAACAAGCTTTCCCCCAAGCTCTGTCTTGTCGTCTATCAATAGAGCCTTAATTTTATGCTCTCCCAATTGAATTGCTGCAGCAAGCCCTGAGGGACCGCCACCAATGATCAGCACATCAGTTTCCAACTCTTCGATATCTTGTACAATAAAACCTTCATTAGTATTTGGTAGTTCTGGCAAACCTTCAGCACTTTCGACTATCATATTCGCTTTGACTTCTGTCATACACGATTTGACAGGCATACCATTTGCGATAACCATACATTTTGAACACTGCCCATTGGCACAAAAGATACCTTGAGCAGAGCCATCCTTATGATGATGACCAAAAACCTTTATCCCGTTTGCTATCAAAGCTGAGGCGAGCATCTCTCCTTTTTTGGCTTTCATTGGCTGTTTTTGCCAATAAAATACAATCTCCTCTCTTTCGACTACTGACACAATGGGATGTTCTTTAATTCGACTTTCCATATATATTCTCCTCTATAATAGGAATTTATTATTAAACACAATATAAATGCAAATTATTAGAATAATTCTTGTAGTGTCAAGAAAAAGTTTTGTTTTTTAATAAAAATATAAAAAGACTGGTTAAATGAGGTTTTTAAGGTATATAATAAAATATATTATGCCATATTTATAATTAGCAAAGGTTGTCGTTAAACCATCTTCTCTTCCTCTTTGCTAATATATCGCTGTGAGCTTGTTGCCTAATCAACCAAAATAACCTATAAAAGAATAAAGCTGAATTATGATAAAAAAAACATCACCCTCTATATATAGGGCTTACAAAATGGTGTTTTTTGAAAACTATTTTCACCTAAACCAGCAGATGCCTATTACAAGCGGGTTTAGAGGCGATTATTTTTTTTACAAACAGTAAGACTTTCTACAAATAACCAAAAGATTTAACTCAAATACAATTCTTCAAAGCTTTCCAAATTAAACTCAATTTGCTCACCTGTTTGCAAGTCTTTTTGCAAAAAGACATTTCTTTTCAGCTCATCTTCCCCGATAATAATGGCTAAGCGTGCATTGAGTCGATTAGCATTTTTTAATTGTGCTTTTAGAGAGCCTTTATCAGGGAAAAACTCGACATGAATAAAGTTTTTACGCATCCAGCCTATCATATCTATGGCTAAAAGTGTTGCTTCTTCGCCAACAGCAATGAAATAAATAGTAGGTGCAGGTTCAATGTCGGACAGCAAGTTTTCATTCTCCATTGAGATAAGCAAGCGTGTCAGCCCGCCAGCAAAGCCGATACCAGGAGTAGGTTTTCCGCCAAATTGCTCGACAAGCTTATTATATCTTCCACCGCCACCGAGTGCATTTTGTGCACCTAAATTATTATTTATAAACTCAAAAGCAGTATTTGTATAATAGTCCAGCCCTCTGACAATACGAGAATTGACCACAAATGGCACTTTCATGAGCTTGAGATAGTATTGTACTTGAGCAAAGTGGTTTTGGCATTCTTCATCAAGATAATCAAGCATCAGCGGTGCATGTTCTGCGATAGCTTTGCAAGAGTGGACTTTGCAATCGAGCAGTCGTCTGGGGTTTTTATTAATTCTATTTTTACAATCGCCACATAATTCTTCAAGATGTGGGGTGAAATACTCTGTCAATGCCTGATTATAAGACTCTGAACATGTAGCACATCCAACGCTATTTACTTCAACTGAGAAGTTTTGCAAGCCTATATCTTTTAAGAATATATAAAATAATTGAATCACTTCCGCATCATAATATGGATTATTACTACCAATACACTCGATACCATATTGAGAAAACTGGCGTGATCTTCCTGCTTGTGGTCTATCATAGCGAAACATTGGTCCTATATAAAAAAGCTTTGTTGGTGAGTTATCTTGCCCGAGGTTATTTTCCACATAGCTGCGAATTACTGGGGCTGTCCCTTCTGGTCTTAAGGCAAAGACACGCCCTTTTCTGTCTGTAAAACGGTACATTTCTTTTTGTACAATATCAGATGTATCTCCAACAGAGCGCTCAAAGACTTCTGCATGCTCAAAGATTGGTGTGATTATCTCTTTATAGCCAAATCGATTGGCAACGTGCCTAAATTTTGTTTCGATCATTTCCCATTTATAGCTATCTTTTGGTAAGACGTCGAATGTACCGCGTGGGATTGTGTATTTGATTGACATTTATTCCTCTTTTATTAATAGGTTTTTCTTTCGTAGTTTTGTTTTATATAATCTCTTGCCTTTTCAAGGTCTTCCAAGGTGTCGATACCTATGCCTTGATAGCAACTTTCAACCATCTTGATGGGGATACCATTTTCTAAAAAACGGAGCTGTTCTAAGCTTTCTGCTTTTTCATAAGGTGTCTGTGGAGTAGCTACAAACTTCAATAAAGTATCACGTTTATATGCATAAACACCGATATGTTTAAATATCTTCAGTCCTTCTACCTCATTACGTTTATACGGTATGGGCGAGCGTGAAAAGTACAGTGCTTCTGAATTGTTATTTACCACAACTTTAACCTTATTTGGATTATCTATCTCTTCAGGACTTGTGATTGGACACATGAGAGAGGCAACTTGTACATTTGGGTCGTCAAATGCCTTCAACAAGGCTTGCAAGGGCTCTTTGCTAATAAATGGTTCATCTCCCTGCACATTTACGACAATATCACACTCAACATGCTCGCAGATTTCTGCAATACGATCTGAGCCTGTTTGATGCTGATCTGAGGTCATCATAACATTGCCACCAAACCTGATAACTTCGTCAAAAATAATTGAATGATCGGTTGCAACGATGATTTTATCAAAGAGCTCTGTTTGCTTTACTGCTTCATAGACTCTTTGAATCAAAGATTTATCACCGATCATTGCAAGTGCTTTAGCTTCTAATCTTCTTGATGCATAGCGAGAAGGTATGATAACTATTTTTTCCATTTCATCTTGCCTTTCGTAATTCTACATTAACTTGGAATTCGAGGACTGTGGCATTGTGTATTACATCAATTTGCACTTTTGAGAACTCTAATTGATTAATTGTGTTTACTGCGCTGCTTTCCATAATGTGTTGCGATTCTTGATTACTATTCTTTTTAAGGGTTTTTACCCCTTGCCCCTTGTATTTCGAATATTCAAGCAAAGCTTGTTCAAAAGCCATATCAAATGCTGTATTTAATCTTGCAGATTTTGCTGATCCATAAGCAAATATGTCTTTTTTAATAACTTTAATTGGCAAATCTTCTTCTATTGACGACTGTTTATTCTCTTCAAAATAATACCGTGTGGATAGGCTATCAGTGGCAAAAAAATAAACACTATTCCCATAAATATCCTGTATGTATTGTTTTTTTAAATTATGATAATTATGATAAAGCTGGTCAATATCACACGAAACGGTATACTGATAGTGTGCTGAAATGGACTCTTCTCCGTTTTGGTCACTCAAAAACTTATCAATGCCATAAGAAGCATCTAATCGGGTAAACAATACAGACGCTTGCTGTAGGGCATCTTCGTCCATTGCCTGGATGTTCCACATTTTAGGTGATATCCCAATGGCAACTTTGTTGTTTTTTGACAAGGTTAATAAATGTCTTTCAACAAGATCTGCTTGCATTAAGCCTATTATAAAAATAAACACAAACATAATTAACATTGATTTTTTATTCATTTATTATCCTCCTAAAACAAAGGTAGTAAATAGATATCTTTTGTCAAATACTTTTTTCTCTTTTAAATATATTAAAACAATCACAGAATACTAAACTATGAAATTATTTGCGTCTGTTACATATGTCATTTCAATATTAATTCATATTTAATTCGCCTTTATTGATTATTATTTGGGCTATACTAAATAAATTCAAAAAAACTTGACATAACCATTACTTTTATTATATTAGTATTAAGGAGATTAAATGTTAAATAATAAATCAATAGTGTTAATTGAAGATGATCAAGTGGATACAATGGTTTTCAAAAGATGTTTAAATAATCTATCAATTAACAATCATGTCCTGGTATTTAAAAACGGAGAAGAATTTATAAATCACATTAAATCAAGCAAGACTGACTCGATAGGTATTATATTTTTAGATTTAAATACACCTATGTACAATGGTTTTGAATTTTTAACATTTGCGAATAAAGAAACAGACCTATTCCTCATTCCAATTATCGTTGTAACAACATCTTTGGATGAAAATGACATCAAAAAATCATACCAATATGGGGCGAAGGGCTATATTTATAAAAGTGCAAATAATACTGACTTTGAGCACGCTTTAAAGGTTACATTCGATTATTGGAATGTACATATACTTTGTAATTAAAAGGAGATTTTTATGCTTTATCAAAACATTTTACTTGTTGAAGATGATATTATTGACAGAAAAGCATTAGAGAGGTTTTTAAAGGATTATAGTGATGAATATACATTTTTCTTTGCAGGCTCATTTAGAGAGGCTTTGCGTATTTTAAAAGAGAATAAAATAGACACTATTGTGGCTGATTATCAGCTGGGAGATGGAAATGCATTGCAGTTGATGACATTGTACAAAGACATCCCTCTAATTATGATTACGGGAGCAAACGATGCAGAATTAGCTGTGCAGAGCATGAAAGCTGGGGCGTATGACTTTTTGGTTAAAGACAATGAAAGAGCTTATTTGCAGATGATACCTGTAGCATGCACATACGCATTAAAAAGAAAAGAACAAGAAAACCTACTAAATAAAATGGTACAAGCTGTAGAGCAGAGCCCAAGCCTGATACTGATCACAAATAATCAGGGAAACATTGAGTATGCAAACCCAAAAATAATTGAGCTTACAGGCTATACACTTGAAGAGTTATTGGGAAAAAACCCAAATATCTTCAACTCTGGAAATCAAACCCCAGAATTCTACTCAAAGTTTTGGGAAACATTAAGGCAAGGCAAAAAATGGACTGGCGAGTTTTACAATAAAAGCAAAGACGGCAATTATTACTGGGAATCTGCATCTGTAGCACCAATTTTTAGCCAAAGCGGTGAAACAACACACTATGTTAAAGTTGGTGAAGACATTACTTTAAAAAAGAAAGCTGAAGAAAGTGCTATTTATACAGAAAAACTAAAAAGCATATTAGAAATCGCTGGCACTATCTCACATGAATTAAACCAACCTTTACAAATAATCTTAGGTCACTGTGAGCTACTGGAAGCAAAAGCTGCAAATGACCCCTCATTAAAGAAAAGTATTGACACAATACTTGCAAATGTCGAAAGAATTGTAGAAATAACAAACAAAATACATGCGATCACAGAGTACAAAACACGAAAATATGTCGATGATACTCGCATTGTGGAGATTTGACGGTATTAGGTATAATGGAAGACAATCTAAAAAGGGTCATTGAAATAAGAAGATACACAGACAATTCTGATGAATATCTAACAGACGTAGTTGTCCGCGAGATATCTTTTGATATTTACATCAATAAAAAGCGATTTATTGGTTTATCGACCTTACCTGAGTATCTTGAAGAGCTTGCTTGGGGCTTTTTATTCTCAGAAGGAATAATCAAGTCTTTTAATGAAGTTACTGAGGTTGAGCTTGACAAAGACAATCATCAGATTCTTTTTACTTGCGATATACCGTATGAAAGAATAAGCAACTTTATGCAAACAAAAGAAAAGACATCTGGTTGTGCTGCGTCATTGAGTAGCTCGATCAGCGGTAAAGTCAATGACTTTTCCCCGCTCACCATCAAGAGATCTACTATACTCAATGCTATGATGGAGTTTCAAAAAGATTCTGCCCTCTTTCAACAAACTGGCGGGGTACATAGTGCAGCAATTCTTCAAGATGAAACAATCCTCTGCACGATCAATGATATAGGACGCCACAATGCTGTCGATAAGGTTTCTGGTTATTTCTTAAAACAAAATAAAAAGTTAAATGATTGCATTTTGCTATCAACAGGCAGAGTGTCATCTGAAATAGTAAAAAAGGCTATTAGACTTGGCTTCCCCCTCATAATCTCTCATTCAGCAGTGACGTCCGAAGCAGTCAGACTCGCGTGGGAATACAAGCTCTATCTAATTGCCTTTGTTAGAGGCAAAAGGTTTAACCTTTATACAGGATTTAATCAAATAAAAATAATATAGGAGGCATCAATGAAAATCCAACTTAATGAAAAAATTCAAGGAGACTACTTGGTAGCGATACCTGCATGGGAAGACTTTGATTTAAATGATATCAAGAAGTTCATTCCAGCTACTATTTTCAAAATGCTTGAAACATGGCTTGCTAAAAGTAAATTTGACTGGAAAGCTAATGTTGTTGAAAAGATCAATTTTAACAATGCCAAAGAAGATCGTGACATCGTTTTAATAGGACTTGGTCCAAAAAAAGAAGCATACAATTATACCGATTTACAAAACCTTTTTGCATCAATCTATGGACTATCTAAAAAAGAAAAAACAAAAGAGATCAACATTGTTGCAGATCACCTACTCTCTTTTTGCGAAAGCACAGAAGAGTTTGTCAAGTTGGCAGCACAAACTTTTGAAGAATGCTCTTATGAATTCGATACTTACAAAGAGAAAAAGAATGAGTATCAACTAAAAAAAGCAGTATTAATCACAAAAGAATCAATTGAATCATTGCTCGAAACTGTCGAAGCGGGAACTGTATTTGGTGAGGTAGTAAACCTTGCAAAGCAACTTGTCAATGAGCCCGCAAATGAAATGACACCACGAAAAATAGCAGAAATGGCTCAGAAAACTGGCAATGCTTATGACTTTGAAGTAAAAGTGTATGACGAAAAGAAGATTTCATCTTTTGGCATGGAAGCTTTTATAAATGTAGCAAAAGGTTCTGATAATCAACCTCGATTAATTGCAATGTACCACAAAGGTGATGCGGAAAATCCACATAATATCCTCGGTCTTATTGGCAAAGGCTTGTCATTTGATACTGGTGGCTATAATCTCAAACCTGGCGAAGGTATGGGTAATATGAAAAATGATATGGCTGGATCTGCTGCAGTTATTGCCGCTATGGCAGCGATCTCAAAAGCAAAACTACCTATCAATGTAACAGCAGTTGTTGCAGCTTGTGAAAACATGATCTCAGGTAGAGCATATAGACCTGGTGACATTATCAATACTATGGCAGGCAAAACTGTAGAAATCATCTCAACTGATGCTGAAGGAAGGCTTACTTTAGCTGATGCTATTCACTTTGCAATCAAACACGAACGCGTGACAAAAATAGTAGATATCGCTACATTGACTGGCGCTGCAGTTGTCGCTTTAGGTGGCTTTAGAGCTGCTGTGATTAGCAATGATGATGCTTTATGCCAAGCGCTTACAGACTCAGAGAAATACTCAACTGAAAAATACTGGAGATTACCAGCAGATGAAGAATATGCTAAATTAAACAAATCTGATGTTGCTGATTTAAAAAACTCTGGCGGTAGATGGGCTGGCACTATTTCAGCAGGCTTATTCTTGGGCGAATTTGTACAAGATAGACCATGGATGCATCTTGACATTGCGGGTACTGCTATGACTGACAAACCTAAAGCATGGCAACAAAAAGGTGCAACTGGCTTTGCTGTTAAATCACTTTATTATCTCGTTAAAAAACTATCAGAAACAAACTAAATGAAAGAATATTTAGGGCAGAGTCATTGATTCTGCCCTTAGTTAAAGAAAATCTATGATACAAATTATTGGTACTAAAAAGTGTAAAGACACACAAAAAGCAATAAGGTTTTTAAAAGAAAGAAATATTCAATTTCAATTTATTGACTTGCAAGTAAAGGGTTTAAGTGCAGGTGAACTGAAAAAAGTAAGCCAAAAGATCCCGCTCGATGAGCTTATGGATAAAGATTCAAAAGAGTATGAACAGCTAAACCTCAAGTATATCAGGCATGACCCCTTTGAAAAGCTATTAGAGCACCCCTTATTGCTCAAAACGCCAATAATCAGAAAGCAAAACTCTTCCTCTCTCGGATTTGATGCTGACAAACTAAAAGCATTAATCTAAAAAAACATCTACACAAAAAAAAGCAGGCTTTTGCCTGCTTTTTAAATTTATGGCTCCGGAGGAGGGATTTGAACCCCCGACCTAGTGGTTAACAGCCACCCGCTCTAACCCCTGAGCCACTCCGGAATGTTTCATCACTTCTATGATTTATATTTACCTATTTATCGAACCTATGTTTTCTTGTCAATAGTTTTTTATATATTTTTTATCTTTTTCTTATTATACATTGCTAACTATCTGTTATTTATACATTAATAATATCTATTTTTATGCTTTTATAAACACTATTTGATGTATTATTTCAACTACAAATAATGAAAACTATCATATTTGTCTCTTTTTATTGTTATTTTGCTATTAATGTACGCTTTAAATTTCTCGCACTTAGTCTGCACCCTATATTATTTTTGTTCCTCACTTTGCTCGTCAGAAAAATATATCTATTTACGTAAAACCATCATCTTCAAGCTCAAATTTCTCTTGTTCAAATGACTTAATATCCTGCTCTAACTCTCCTATTACAGCTGGTTTAGGCATATTACTTGCATCAAGTACGGGGTCTTTTTTGAGAGTTATAAATTTACAATTCTGCGACGATAAACGTATATTCAATCGGTATAAAAGCGATTCTTTCATCAATTTACGAAGGCTGTTAAATTGCTTCAAGATATTCAATAAAAAATCATTACTCATATCTCTAATAAGTGTATTATATCTCTTTTGTACACGATAAACAAAATATAAAAAAACGCTAAACCCCGATACCCCCTGTGTCCTTTTTTGTCGGGTGGATATTTTATAAATCTTTGCATAATCAGCAAATAACGCCTTTATATTGAGCGTCATCTCCCCCCATAAAGCGCAAAGATAGGGCTGATTATTCTTAATATTAATATTTTGAGGCAAGATACTTCTCTTTACTGGTTTGCGCAGTATAACTTCTTTATTATTAGCATAATAAGCTAATATATTATCACCAATTCTCTTCGGAAATTTGTGATCTCCAGATAAATAAACTTTCAAACAATACTCCTCTTTCTTTTAATTCTCTTTTAAGCAATTTAACCATAAAAAAAGATGATTCTTTAATAATCAAGACATGCCAAATTAAATCACAACATAAAACCTCTATTATTTTACGAAAAAACCCTCATATTTCCCTAAAAAAACTCAAGGTTTCTAATGCCATTCCCTTGACATTCCCTTTACTATCTTGGAGAATGAACGGAGAACTAAAGGAGATCTAAAGGGATGAGCAAAGGCTTTTGATGAGATTTTATGCTTTTTAAAACACAACTATGCTGATAATATAATTGATTTGTCTAAAATTGCCAATAAAAAAGTATTTTTTATAAAAAAACCCCTGTTATGCTTCGAGCGAACAGGGGTTAATTTTTATTTATTAGTCTAAATAAATAGATTGAGATTTGATTTTTCTGCCTCTTCTAAATAGCTTGCGACGCCACCGACGGTCACGTTATCAAGGAGCTCTTCTCTTTTAACCCCCATAACGTCCATCGACATTTGGCATGCAATCATTTGGATACCACTTGCTGCCGCTGCATCGACCATCTCTTTGAGTGATTCGATCTTTTGTGATGCCATTCTTTTTTTCATCATGACAGATCCCATACCCAGCATATTGAGTTTTGAGAGATTTAGTTTGCCATTGTGTGAAGGTAGCATCATGGAGAACATCTTGCCCATAAAGTCTTTTTTAACTTTTGGTTTATTGACTTTCTTTATTACATTAAGTCCCCAGAAAGTAAAGAACATAGTGACCTTTTTGCCTGTAGAAGCGGCACCATTTGCTATGACAAAGGATGCTAAGGCTTTGTCCATATCATCGCTAAACACGATTATTGTTTTATTATTGCCTTGTGCAATACCGCCCATTTTTGGTTTTGGGTTTTCTTTCATGATTTCAGCGATGACTTTGCCTTTTTCTTGTTTGACACCCAAGAGCTTATTTCCTGTCATATTTGCCCATGAGCTGACATCTTTTGAAAAGCCTTGATCGGTCGCACTGACAATTAAGATGTCGCCTTCTTCAATTTGATCGATTTCTTTTTTGAGTTTCATGATAGGACCAGGGCATTGCAAGCCACAAGCGTCTATATTGAAAGTCTTTGTCTCTCTGTCTTTTCTCATCTGAGCAGGGTTAACTTGCAGGATCATATCATCTTTATTGATATAATCTTTTTCAAATATATCTTCATTGCTCTGTTTTTGGGTCGAATATTCATAAGTTTTGAATCCACCTGAGAGATTGTAAACCTCTTCAAAGCCGTTTTGCATCAGGATACGACCAGCCAAATAGCCACGCAGACCAACGCCGCAAAGAGTGATAATCTTTTTATCTTTGGGAATTTCATCAAGGCGGCTGCGAACATCATCGAGAGGGATATTTACCGCTCCTTCAATTGATCCTAAAGCAAATTCATCTGGAGTTCTCGCATCGAGATAAAAGTGATTTTCTCTTTCTGCTTCGAGTAAATATTGCCAATCGACAGTTTTTAATAAGCCTTTTATCATGTTTTCTGCCACAAAGCCAGCAATATTAACGGGATCTTTTGCAGAGGAGAAAGGTGGAGCATATGCGTGTTCAATCTCTTGTAAATCATAAATACTACCTGAGTCATTGAGCACGGTTGCGATAATATCAATACGTTTGTCAATTCCTTCATAGCCAATGATTTGTGCACCGTAAACCTTTTCGCCATCAGGAGAGAATAAGAGCTTTATTGTCAAAGGTAAAGCGTCTGGATAATACCCTGAGTGCGACGTTCCGTGCGTAACAGATGAAAGAAATGGTATGCCCTCAAGTTTCAATGCTTTTTCTGACAGTCCCGTAGAAGCAACGGTAATATCAAATACTTTGGCTATAGCGCTTGCAATGGAGCCCTTATACTTTCTCTTATTACCATAAATAATATTGTCGGCAACGATACGCCCTTGCTTGTTGGCAGGTCCAGCAAGATAAGTAATGACAGGCTTGTTTAAAAGTGGATGTTTGAAGAGAACTGCGTCGCCTAAAGCATAAATGTCAGGGTCGCTTGTCTGCATATAATCATTGACTATAATGCCTTTTCTCTCGCCGATTTCAAGTGCTGCTTCGCTTGCCAATTTGCTATCAGGACTGACACCAATGGAGAGTATTACAAGATCTGTGCGGATCTTTTTGCCACTTTTTAGATTAACAACTAAAGTATTATTGTCTTGTGTGAAGGAGACAACAGAGTCTTTTAAAAAGAATTCGACGTTTTTGGTTTTTAGATGTTGATGAATTTGCGCTGCCATTTCATAGTCAAGCATATTCATCACTTGTGCCGCCATTTCAACGATAGTGACTTTCATACCCAAATGATGTAGGTTTTCTGCCATTTCCAAGCCAATAAAACCAGCACCAATGATTACAGCACGCTTGGCATCGTTTTCATTGATATAGGACTTTATTTTGTCTGTGTCAGGAACGTTTCTGAGAGTAAAAATACCCTTTTGATCGATGCCTGGTAATGGTGGCTTAATTGGTTCTGCTCCAGGTGATAGAACGAGTTTGTCATAAGATTCTTCGTACTCTTCTCCTGTTTTTAAGTTTTTTACTACTACTTTTTTTTGTTCGCGATTAATCTTGATAACTTCACTAAAAACTCTTACATCAACATTAATCTTGCTACGGAACGTTTCTGGTGTTTGTACAAAAAGTTTTTCTCTATCTTGAATCACACCGCCAATATAATATGGTAATCCACAATTTGCATAAGAAATATATTCGCCTCTTTCGAATATAATAATCTCAGCTTGTTCGTCAATTCTTCTAATTCTTGCTGCGACTGTAGCGCCGCCTGCGACTCCACCTACAATAACTACTTTCATTTGCCTCTCCTTTATGTTGTTTAAAATTTATAGTATAATATATATTAGTTTATAGTAACAGGCAAACAATATTTTTATTTTTTTTAAGATTTTTATTGACATAAAAAGCACATTTAAAAGTATTAATTTAAAATACTATATTATAGGAGATTGAATATGTCAATTATACGCCCTTTCCCAGCAGTTCGCCCTGCAAAAGAAAAAGCACATTTGATTGCTGCATTACCATATGATGTGATGAACTCTGATGAAGCAAGAGAGATGGTCAAAGACAATCCTCTCAGCTTTTTACATGTGGACAAAGCTGAAATTGATCTACCCAAAGAGATTAATCTTTATGACGAAAAAGTGTATCAAAAGGCAAAAGAAAACCTCTACTCACTCATTGATAATAAACACCTCATCAAAGAAGAAAAACCATGCCTTTACTTGTATCAACAAGTGATGAATGGTCATGCTCAGACAGGCTTGGTAGCAGGCTCATCAATCGAAGAATATGAAAAAGATTTGATTAAAAAACATGAGTTTACACGTGCCGATAAAGAGGCTGATAGAATCAAACACGTTGATACCTTGAATGCACAAACTGGTCCGATCTTCTTGACCTACCGTGCACAAAAGAATATTACTGACAAGATGAATGAATTGATGAAAAACCCACCACTATATGACTTTACCGCTGAAGATGATGTAAAACACATTGTTTGGCGTATAGAAAAAGATGAAGATATCCAATACTTTATGGATCGCTTCAAAGAAATAGAATGCCTCTATATTGCAGACGGACACCATCGTTGTGCTTCCGCTGTGAGAGTGGGGCAGAGAAGAAAAGCTGCCAACCCAAATCATACTGGCAAGGAAGAATATAATACCTTCTTATCTGTCATCTTCCCACATGACCAATTAGCAATATACGATTATAATCGCATTGTTAAAGACCTAAATGGCTTTACAGAAGAAGAATTTATGAACAAAGTGGCAGAAAAATTTACTATCGAAGAATATGCTAAAGATGAACCATATAGACCAGAAGCAACACATAAATTTGGTATGTATATGAACAAAAAATGGTATATATTGACAGCAAAAAAAGGCACATTTGATGCAAATGATCTTGTTGCTGCTCTCGACGTCTCTATTATGCAGAATAATTTACTCAATCCTATCTTAGGTATTGGTGATCCACGTACTGATAACAGAATCGACTTTATCGGTGGCATCCGCGGTTTGGGCGAGCTTAGCAGAAGAGTTGATGCAGGCGAAGCTGTTGCCTTTTCCATGCATCCAACATCAATTGAAGAGCTCATGAATATCGCCGATGCAGGCAAGATTATGCCTCCAAAATCTACTTGGTTTGAACCAAAACTGAGATCAGGTTTGTTGATTCATCTCTTAAGTTAATAATATATTTGGCAGGGCAGTACTCTTGCCCTGCTTTTCATTTTTCATAATCTATGCTCATTTGCTTTACACATAAAATAAAAACTATCGAGGTGCAATGAAAAGGTTTTCCTTAATCAGTTTAGGTTGTCCTAAAAACTTAGTCGATTCTGAGTATTTTAAACAGATCTTTTTAGATTCTGATATTGTCTATACTGAAAATGAGAAACAAGCTGATTATATACTGATCAATACTTGCGGGTTTATTAATCCTGCTAAAGAAGAATCTATCAATACAATTTTAGAATACGCAACTATGAAAGATGATAATAAAAAGCAAAAATTGATAGTGACTGGTTGTTTAGTTAAAAGATATATGGAAACTCTGCAAAATGAGATACCAGAGGTCGATTATTGGATTGATTTGAAAGACTTTGACTTGCTTAAAAGCATACTCAAAACAGAAAATGCCACAGATAAGCGGGCAGTACTCACCCCTAAACACTATGCGTATTTAAGGGTAAGTGATGGTTGCAATAATCATTGTGCATACTGTGCGATACCGAGTATAAGAGGCGATTTGCAGAGTGAAAGCCTCGAGACAATGGTCAAACAGGCGCGGGAATTAGCAGATCAAGGGGTGAAAGAATTGATCATCAATGCCCAAGATACTGCACAATATGGGACCGATCTTTATAAAAAGCAAATGTTGATCGACTTATTGCATGAGATTCACAAGATCGAAGGACTTAAGTGGATTAGATTGCTTTATTTACATCCTGCTCATATTAACTTTGAAATGCTGGATGAGCTCGCAAAGATGCCTAAATTATGCCATTATTTTGACATTCCTATTCAGCATATTAATGATGAGATTTTGACCAGTATGAATAGGCATACCAATAAAGCGCATATCATATCTGTCTTGAAATATATACGTAAAATTATGCCTGATGCCGTGCTGAGAACGAGCTTGATAACTGGCTTTCCTGGCGAAGACATAAAGAAATTCAATGAACTTATTAAATTTATCGAAGATATTAAATTCGATAAGCTTGGGGTTTTTAGTTATTCACCTGAAGAGGGTACGCCTGCAATCGATTTTCCTAAACAGATTACACAAAAAACTGCAGAAAAAAGACGTGATAAAATAATGATGTTGCAACAGGTAATCTCGACAGATAATCTTATAAAATTTATCGGTCAAGAACTTGATGTTATTATAGAAAAAGAATCAGCTGAAGCAGGTTATCAGTGGGAAGCAAGAAGTCAATATGATGCTCCAGATATTGATGGCATTGTCTATGTAGTCAAGGCAAATGCACAAATAGGAGACATCATAAGAGTCAAAATTGTAGAAAGCTGGGAATACGATTTAGTTGCAGAGGAGATTAGACTCGTGTAGAACTTATTTTGTTTATAGAAAGGCTCAGAGTATGTTTTTATTATATCCACAGAGTATTAAAATAGATTGGCAATCGCTCAGTTCATTAGAAGAAAAGAAAAAGAAACTATTTCGCTATTTAGTTTATGAAAAAAAGTATAATAACTTAAAGTTGTTTAGAACTTATTTAAAAGGCTTGCTTCGGCTGCAAGATGTGATGAACTCCAAAAGCGCTCAGTTTGAGGCAAGTAGTCGCTTAGAAGCAGAGATTTATACCAGCAATCTTGCCAAAGGGCTCGATTATATCGCCGATGAAGTGATCCAAAATCATTGTATAAATAGTTCAAAAGATGTCATCTATCTACATTATTTAGTTGACCCAGAAAACCATGCAAAATGCAATGCAACATATAGAAAATCATTGGTGCAATTGGGTAAACTTAATGCACCTGAACCGCATAGAATTAGCTCGCTGATGGATAATATGTTTTATAATGCGGGCGAGATCAGTAATACGATCATCAAAAGTATTTATTTGCACCATGAAATAGTGAGGATTCATCCTTTCAGCGACGGTAATGGTAGAGTAGCAAGACTATCTGAAAACTGGGTTTTGATGCATGACCTTTACCCACCTATCGTGATATCATCACCAAAAGATAGACAGATTTATATACGCGAACTGGAAAATAGCTTTCTTGCATTAGAACAAAACCCAGAAGAAATCGGCGAAGCTACTACAAAGTTCTTTAATGGACAAATAAAACGCTTGAATAATAGCCTGGACTACCTTTATACACGATTGAAAATGTGATTTCTGGTACATTTCTTTTTTTTAACAACACACCGCTTTGGTCCTCGCTTCGCTGCGGGTATTGTTTAAAAAAATCGAGAGATTTTTTTAAACGTACCCACAACTATCCTTAGTTGTGCAGCGAAGCCATTGAATTGAATGTTACAATTTTTATCTGGTACAATTAAGGATAATTGTACCTACGGTTACTTGCGACTTCGTCAGCCCTTAAAAGTAATCACTCAGTTTGCACCCTAATGTAGGGGCGAGCTTTGCTCGTCAGAAAACTGCCCAACCCGCATGCATCTCTTCGTTGCTGGCTACCTTTAAAAAAACCTTTCACAGTAGTGAAAGTTCCTAACCTTCGACGAAGTCGAAGTACCTAACCCGCAACGAAGTGAGGACTAAAAATGCGAGGACTAAAGAAAAAAAGCTCGACTCCCTTTCGGAGGTCGAGCCAGATTATTGAGATTTTCTCTTCACTGACTGCGAAGAAAAGACCTGTTATTATTTCATGAGAAGCATCTTCTCTGTAGCTGAGAACTTAGGTGTTGACAT
>ENA-UPXM01001673-UPXM01001673.1-activated-sludge-metagenome-genome-assembly--contig:-NODE-1673-length-27612-cov-5.898683_pt1 | contig 27612 bp, 19 predicted proteins | sample MGYA00238178_ERZ772708 | MGnify/ENA primary metagenome ERZ772708 (study PRJEB29002, sample SAMN05720212) | activated sludge metagenome | isolation source: anaerobic digester from wastewater... | reverse complement strand
CAGATGATAAATTAGCTTTATTAGGTGGATTAAGACATGTATTTTACTTACGAGATGATAGTCGTCGATTAGCTGTATTTAAAAACCATATTGGTCTTAAGGATTATGTAAGACCAATATCGCAATTTATAGATGATTTAAAAAAGGAAATTGGTTAAGGGTATCCCGCTGTAAATGCGGGATATATTTATATACTATATATAGACTCACAGTACGTCATGGGATGATTCCGAAATAAAATCCTGGCGAAATTTTTGCCGCAGGAGAGGTTGCCATGGTCAGATTGAAAATCACTGCAGTTTTGTCACTATTGCTGTTGTGCGCCTTACCGATTTCTGCATCGGCCCAGGGGCTGCTGGAACGCGCCATTAACGAGTATCGGGCGGAAAACTACGAGGAGGCCCAGGAACTGCTGGGCCAGACACTCAAGGCTGATCCCGGTTCTGCCAAGGCTTATTACTACAAGGGCTTGACCCTCAAGCGTATGGGCAACATCAAGGCTGCCATCCCATCCTTCAAGGCCGCACTGAAACAGATCCCGCCAGAGAAGGCCGCCTGCCTTGAGCTGGCCGCGATCTATTTGACCCTGGATGAGTATGAACAGGCTGCCGACTGGCTGCAGCAGGCAGAAAAAAATGGCGCCAGACCCGCTGAGGTGGCCATGCTGCGCGGCATGCTCCTGATGCGGCAGAAGCGTCATGACGACGCTATTGCCCAGTTTTCCGCAGCCAAGGCGGCTGAACCGGCGCTGGCACCGACAGCTGATTTCCAGATTGCCATGGCCCATGCCTCGGCCCGTCGCCTGGAACAGGCCCGGGCCAGTCTGAAGACGGTCATTACCATCTCGCCTGATTCGGATATGGCCGAATACGCCCGGGACTATGAAAAGACCTTCGCCAATGTGGTCAAGGATCACCGCACCTGGCGCGGCACGGTCTTTGCCGGATACCTGTACGATGACAATGTGTTCGGAAAGCCGCGCAGCGAGATTGCCGGCATAGTTTTTCCCAAAAACCGGGACAACGCTTTCGTCGGTAATTTCAGGCTGGACTACACACCCTTCCTGGAAGGTCGCAAGCTCTTCAGCGCCCAGTATGCTCTGAATACATCGACCTACGGTCAGCGTTCCGAGTATGACCAGATATCCAATTCCATCTCGATGACGCCCGGCATCAGTCTGGACAGCGGCGCCTTGACCGCGCCGATTACCTACAGCCATTACCTGCTCGGGCAGGATCCCTACATGCAGCAGATCGCCACCCGTCCGACCTGGTACCTGATGCTGGTGCCGGGGCATATCCTGCAGACCGGGCTTGGCTACAGCCGGCGCGAGATGCTGAAAAAGCCGCTCTCTCCCGAGGAAAACCGGGATGCCAACATCTTCAGCGGTACCTTGGGCTATCTGTATACCTTTGTTGAAGGGCGGGGTTTTTTGAATCTGCGTTACGAGCTGAGCGATGATGTGGCCGAGGGCAAGAACTGGCACAACCTGGGCAACCGCTTCAGCGCACTGGCCCTGATTCCGGTCTGGAAGGGTGTCAGTGTCAATCTTTCCGGCGATGTCGCGCTGCAGAACTACCAGAACAGCAACTCCTATTTTTCGGTCAGGAGAAACGACACGCTCTGGAGCATGGCGGCCGGTGTTTCCTGGGAGGCCATCAAGGGGGTCAAGCTGAATGCCCAGTACGGCCATACCCGGGCGGAGTCAAATATCAATATCTACGACTACACCAGGAACACCATTATGTGTGGTCTTGAGCTTAATTTCTAAGGGGGCTGCCATGTTGATCAAAGGGTTGATGACCGGAAAAAGACTATTCAGCAGGTGCGCTGTGATCCTGCTTGGCTCCTTGTTGTGCCTGATGCTTTCCTCGGTTGCATCGCAGGCTGCCGAAGCGATCGGCAGGCTGACGGCTGTGGCCGGGAGGGTTGATATCCTGCGGGGTGGCCGACTGCCGGCCATTGCGGCCAGAAAGGGTGATGCCGTCTTCGAGAAGGATTTTGTCCGCACCAAGAGCCGTTCAAGGGCTGAGATACGCTTCAGTGACGGCAATGTCATCAGGATTGCGCCGCGCAGCCGGATTGACGTCAGTGAATATGCAGTAAAGCGCGACCGGCGCAGCTTTCGGCTCTCCCGCGGCCGTATCGAGGCGGTGGTGACGAAGGCTACAGCGACGTCCAGATCACCGCGAAGATTTGAAATCTCAACCCCCAATGCGGTGGCCGGTGTGCGCGGAACCTGGTATTTCGTCTATTTCGACAACAATGCCACCGGTGTGGCGGTCAAGGAGGGGGTTGTGTATGTCTACAACCTGCAGCATCCTGAGCAGATGGTTGAACTGCCGGCCGGATTCAGTACCCTGATCAGAAACGGCAATCCGCCCGATCCTTCCCGGCCGGCTACCCAAGGGGAACTGACGCTGGTGCGGGGCGGCGGTGCAAGCGGAGGGGATGAAGGCACTCCCGGGCAGCTGGCCGGTGTGCTGTGGGTGCCGGACGGCAATCCGCCGCCATCCTTCATGGCGCCTCTGTCCGACACCAATCCGGCTGTGCTGGGGCCGGCGGTGGAGGTGGGGGTGGCGAACCTGGCATGGGATGGCGGGACATTTACCGATTTGACGGCGGCTGCGATGAACAACGTCCACTTCCTGGCACCTGCTGCCGGAGGCACGCCGACCGCATTCAGAACAGATGCCAACAGCATTTCCATGGATTACATCAACTTGGTTTCATCTCCAGTCAACAAATCAGTCAATTTCACAAACGGCAATGTGTCAACGACCCTGACGATCAATTCATGGAACATGGGCATGACGCCTGGTTCATGGAGTGGCTCGGTGTCTGGATCCGGTAATATCAACGGACCGTTCACGATGAGCGGCACGGCGACCGGTACCGTGAGCGGCACGGCGACCGGTACCGGGGCCCAGTATGGTGTTGGATTGGCAACCGGCACGGCATCGGGGACAGCAACGCCGCAATAGCGGCTTGTCAGTTGAGGGTAAAGTTCAGAGGGCGAAAAGGACGGAGCTGGTTTCCGTCCTTTTCATTTTTCCGCCATCACGGTGATGGTCTCGCCGCTGCATATGCAGATTGATGATGGAGCGGAGTTGTTGTCTTGTGCCCGGGCGGTGTAAAGGCCTACCGGCTGCTGCTTGCCCTTGACGATGACCTTGCCCAGTCCGTCAAACGCCATGCCGGTCAGTGCGCCGGATTCGATCCGGGGCCGCAGCTGTTCCAGCGTGTACTCTGTCAGCAGGATCGGCTGTTCAAACCTGCGGGTCAGCGCCTCCACCCTGGCCCCCAGGTTGACGTGGTCGCCGATGACAGTGTAGTCCATCTTCTTGCCCTCGGCGCCGATATTGCCAACCAGTACCTCGCCGCTGTTGATGCCGATGCCGGCGTCCAGTGGCGGTTTGCCTTCGCTGATCCACTTCTGCTGCAGTTCGCTCAGTTGCCTGCGCATGTCCAGGGCGCAGCGCACGGCCAGTTCGGCGTGGTCCTCCTGGGGCATGGGGGCGCTCCAGAAGACCATGATCTCGTCACCTACAAACTTGTCCAGGGTGCCTTCCCATTTGAAGATCACCTCTGTCATGGCGCCCAGGTACTCATTTAATACGGAGACGACCTCGGTTGGTGAGTGTTTTTCGGAGAAGGTGGTGAAGCCCCTGATGTCGGAAAAAAGAACGGTGATCACCCGGCGCTCGCCGCCCAGCTTTGCCATCTGAGGATTTTTGATCAATTCGCTGACTACCCGCTCGGTTACATAGCTGGAGAACATGCGGCGGATGTTGCGCGAGAAGCGCTCCTCGGACCAGTAGTTGTAGGCGGTGATGCAGATGTATATCCCGGCCAGGTTAAAGACCGGGCAGGCAAGATTGATCCAGAGCCCCTTGTGGGAGAAGAGCAATACCGCTGTGACGCTGATGGCTGCTGCGCCTGCGGCTGCGGCGAGGGATGCTGACAGTACCCGCGCGCCGGTCAGATACCAGGTCAGCAACAGTCCGGAGATGAGCAGCACGGCCAGATTCTGGCCAGGGGGTGCCTGTCTGATGTAGCGTCCTTCCAAGATGGAGGCGGCCACTGCCGCATGTTTCTCGATGCCGGGCATGGCAGCGGAATAGGGGGTGACGCGCAGGTCGTAGATGCCTACGGCGGTGGCGCCGATCAGGATGATCCGGTTGGCCAGCTGTTCCGGTCTGACCTTGCCATCCAGTATGTCGCAGACCGGGTAATGGGGGAAGCTGCCGGATGGGCCATAATAATTGATCAGCGTGCGTCCCCACTGGTCGGTGGGGATCAGTGACTTGCCCGTTGCAATTGAACGGGTGGCGTCGACGCGGATGTTTTCCAGGGGGGTGCCCAGATGACGGGCGGCTGAAATCAGCGCCAGGGAGGGGTACAGGCGATCCGCGTATGCGATCAGCAGTGACTCCCAGCGCAGGGTACCGTCATGGTCGGGGAACATGTTGATATGTCCCATTGCGGCGGCCTGACTGCGCAGTTGAGGGACAGGCAGGAGTACCCGGTTGGCGGTAATCGGCTGGGACTCGCTGAAGCGCTCGGCCCCGGTCACGGATATGATGGCTGATTCTTCAAGAAACCGGTCGGACATGCTTTTGTCCGCACCCTGGAAATCAAAGACCAGCGGCAGGACCACGTTACCCGCAGCTTCGATAGCCCTTGCCAATGTGGGGTCGTTGCGCTCGGCCTCGGAGAAAATCACATCGAAGACGATCACCGAAGCATCGGCTGCAGCCAGCCGGTCCACCAGTCTGGCCATGGTGCTGCGATTCCAGGGCCAGCGCCCCAGGCGTTCGATGCTTTTTTCGTCTATGGCTGCGATCACAATCTGATCGGTTGTTTTCTGGATGCCACGCAGCTTGAAGCGTAGATCATACAATCGGGATTCGATCAGTTCTAAAGGGGCAGGTGGGTGGTAAAGCAGCAGTGCTGAGATGGCCGTCAGCAGAAGGCCGATCAGCAGGCGGGCCTTGAAACGGGAGCCGTGTCTTGGCATTGATTCCTCGCTAGGAGCCTGTCGGGGTGTGAATCCGGGGGTTAGGGCGGAGTGAGCAGCTCGACCCTGAGCAGGGTGCTGCCCAGCAGCAGGTCGTCGCCGATGTTGATTTCGTTCTGCGCGATCTGTTTGCCGTTCAGAAAGGTGCCGTTGGTACTGTTCAGATCCATGATGATCAACTTGCCATTGACCAGCTGGACAGCGGCATGGCGTTTGGAAACCAGCGGGTCGCTGATGATGATGTCGGTGTCTTTGCGGCCGAGCACACAGGGGATCGTGCCGGAAAGCCGTTCACCCCTCTGTGGTCCCTCCAGCACGGACAGTGCCAGGTGTTCATTGGACTGCACTGCCGCGTTCTTTCCGCGCAAAAGTTCCAGCATCTCCTTCTGGCTGATCACCAGTGCCTCGGGATCTTCCTCTGTGGCTATGTTTCGGTAGAACAGGCAGACAGTTTCACTTTCCCTGATCGCCATGGCAGCCTTGAGTTGCATATCGGCGGGGATGTCACAGCTTTCGGGCGTGGCTGGATCGGATGTGTAGTAGACCGCCTTCTGGCCGCTTTTGAAAAAGCAGAAGTCCAGGTGCTGTGCTGCCTTGAGGACGATCAGCGCATCGGCGGCATCCTGTCTGAACTGGCTTATGGCAGCATCAAGATTGGTAAAGGCAGCCGGGATACGAATCAACGGTCTGTTCTGGATGTAGACCAGCAATGATTTCAATAGCGGCGGGTCGGTGGCGTGGATTGAGATGCTGGCGCTATGTTCGTCAACCCTGCCGGCCTCCTTGAAAAAGGATCTGAGAGAAATGGCGCGGGGGATTCCGTTATCGATCACACCCGCGGCGTATGGTCTGCTGCCGAATATGAAAAGCATGAACAGGGAGTCACCGGCATCAATGCGCACATAGCCGGTAAAATCGTGTCCGTGGGTGCACAATTCATCCAGCATGTGTTCCACATGCTCGCTGGTGAAAGGCTGGGGCTCAATTAAGGCCGCGGCGGCTGGCAGATTGATGATTGGCATAGGCTAACTATAGGAATATTTGACGTTATGTCAAGGGATAACATGGGCGTAATTGCCGTTTAAGAATCTAGTTTTGTCCGCAGCTTACTTTCAATCTATGCGATAGCTGGCAACCTCGTTCTCGCTGATATCGTGTGTCACTGTTCTGGTCTGCTGTGTGTTGTTGTGCCTGACCATGATGCGGCAGGCGGAGTCCCGCCCAGCCTTTGTGTAGCGCAAAAGAATGCGCATGGCCAGCTCCAGGCATGCCTGATCCTGTACGCCGGTAATCAGACCCAGCGGCGTGTTGCCGTCCATCCAGCAGATGGCGGTGTCATTCGGCTGAAAGGCAGCCTCCAGATTATGGTTATCTGCTTCATTGCGGCCGAGGATCAGTTTTGTGTGTTGTCCGATACGGAAGTGACGACCGGATTTGAGCAGGTGGAAGTCGCGCATCTCCAGTTCGCTGCTGTGATCGAAGACATCTTTGACCTTGGGAACGAAGGATAGCTCGGTCAGCAGGCATCCGCCGGCCGGGTTCGGGTACTCGGTGATGCCGCATGCCGCTGCCAGTTGAAACTGGCTTTGTCGTGAACGCCCCTTGATGCCGGGCAGACGGTCTCTGTCCACCCAGCCGTTCTGTTCAGGGATGGTTGGCTCGAAATACCTTGCAGAAAGCGGTCTCAAAACCAGCCCGGCATAGCCGCTTTCCCGTTCGATCAGCATCATGCTGTCGCGACGCTGGCTCATCGGGCGTTGTCCGATCACTTCGCCAGTCACCAGAAAGTCCGCGCCGATTGAACGCATGTGTTCGCCGGCCTTTTTCAGGAAAAAGATGTGGCAGTCCACGCAGGGGTTGATTGCTTTGCCGTAGCCGTGAAGCGGACGCCGGACCATCTCCATGTAGTCAAGCTCCAAAGGAACACTCTGCAGGGGGATGCCCAGGTTTGAGGCGCTTCTTGTTGCCCAGTCCTGGCGGCTTGCTGTGTCGCTGCCGGGACGGTCAAACGGCATGACAAAATTGATGCCGTATACTTCGATACCCATGTCCAGCATCAGTTTTGCGGCCAGAATGGAATCAAGTCCGCCTGAGATTAATGCTACAGCCTTGTGTTTCATGAGTTTTCCTGTTTCGGTATGTTAGATACATGCTGTCCTGCGGTGCATGCTTCCAGAGTCAGGACAGGCAGGCGCAAAGCTATCACAATGCCGGTAGCCGTGTAAAGGCGGCAGGCTCCGGGCTCAAAAAACGCTTGCTTTTGGGGTAGTGGCGTGATAATCAATATAAAATTTTTTTGCTAACAACAAAAAAGTGAGCTCGCAAGGCTCACTTTTTTGTTTGTCAAGGGAGGATGCATGGCTCTTACCAAAGACGACATATGCGGGCGTGTTGGCCTGCTTGCCGCGCCTATTCTGGCCTCCATGCAGCTTGAACTGGTTGAGGTCGAGTACAACAGGGCCGGGCGCGAGTGTGTGCTGCGCCTGTTTGTCGACAAACAGGATGGCGTGACGCTGGATGATTGCGCAGACTTCAGTCGCGAACTTTCTATAGTGCTTGATGTGGAGGATGTTATCCCCTGCGAATACAACCTGGAGGTTTCGTCACCCGGGCTGGACCGGCCACTGAAGACTGAGGCCGACTACGACCGGTTTGCCGGCCGGCTTGTCAAGGTTCGCACCTATGAGCCGTTCTGTGATGATGAAGGGAATCGTCGCAAGACGTTTCTCGGTACTTTGCAGGGACTGGTGGATGACCAGGTGAAACTGCAGCTCAAAGAGGGACAGACCGCTTCGATCCCTTTAGGCAAGGTGGCCAAGGCCAACCTGGAATTTGAATTCTGAAACTGACCGTTCGCGGCAGATGGTTTAACAAACAACAATTTTATATACGTCAGCAAGGAGAATACAACCGTGGACACTAACATCAGCCTCAAGCATGTCATTGAGCAGATCGTCAAGGAAAAGGGCATTGACCGCCAGATCGTCCTTGAAGCCATGGAGCAGGCGGTTCTGACTGCCGCAAATAAGAAATACCGTAATTCACGTGATCTTGAGGCCCATTACAACCCTGAAACCGGTGAAGTGGAGTTGTTTGAATTCGTTACGGTTGTGGAAGAGGTGGAGGATTCATATAAAGAGATCAGCCTGGACGAGGCGCGTGAGATCGACCCGGATGTGGAGATCGGTGACTCACTGGGTGAAAAGCTCGATGCCAGCGGCTTTACAAGGATTGCAGCCCAGACGGCCAAACAGGTCATCATCCAGAAGGTGCGCGAGGCTGAGCGCGATACGATCTTTAACGAATACAGCGACCGTCAGTGGGAGATCATTACCGGTATGGTGCGCCGCTTTGAGAAAGGTGATCTGCTGATTGATCTGGGGCGCGCAGAGGCGGTACTGCCGGCCAAGGAGCAGATGCCGCGCGAGGTATACCGCCCCAGTGATCGCATCCGCGCAATCATTACCGATATCCGCATGACCACCAAAGGGCCGCAGATTATCCTATCGCGAACCCATCCCAGCATGCTGGCCAAACTGTTTGAGGCCGAGGTGCCGGAACTGGCTGAGGGGATTGTGGAGATCAATGCCATTGTGCGTGATCCCGGCAGCCGAGCCAAGCTGGCTGTCTCCTCCAATGATTCAGACGTGGATCCGGTGGGCGCCTGCGTGGGTATGCGCGGATCCAGGGTGCAGAATGTGGTTTCCGAACTGCGCGGGGAAAAGATCGATATTATCCCCTGGTCTGAGGACATTGCCCGCTTTGCCTGCAATGCCCTTTCACCTGCCCAGGTTTCCAAGGTATTTGTGGACGAGGACAACCGCAGCCTGGAAGTAATTGTGGCAGATGACCAGCTTTCGCTGGCGATCGGCAAGCGTGGGCAGAACGTTAGTCTTGCGGCTCGTCTGACCGGATGCCGGATCGATATCAAGAGCGAAGCCAAGGCGGCTGAGGCAGAGCTGCAGGCCTTTGCCTCCTACGATGGTACCTGTGCCGACGATGAGTTGGAAGAAGCCACGGAAGCTGCGGAAGTGGAAGTGGAGTCCACCAATCCGGAAGAAAGGGCGGAGTAACTGCGGGATATGGCGCAAAACGGCACAAAGCCGAAACCGCAGCGCAGTTGCGTTGGTTGCCGGGAGTTGCGGGATCAGGACCAGTTGATCAGATTCGTGCTCTCTCCGCAGGGTGAGGTGCTGCCTGATCTGGATGCCAGGCTGCCGGGCAGGGGCGCATATACCTGTCTGTCTGCGGCATGCTTGCAACAGGCTTTAAGGCAGCGTGGGTTTTGCCGTGCTTTCAAGGCGGATGTGGCCACGCCTGCTGCTGAACAGATGATTGAAATGGTAGCCCGGATCATGCGCGACAGGATCCTGGGTTATCTGGGGCTGGCCAACAAGGCCGGCAAGCTTGTGTCCGGCGGTTCGCTGGTCAGCGATGCCCTGAGGGGCAAATCCAAGCCGGGAATTATTCTGGTTGCCACGGATGTTTCCGAGGCGATTGGCGAAAAGATCATTGCGCTGGCGGTTGCCAATGGTGTCCGTCATGAAAAGGTGCTGATCAAGGATGACTTTGGCGCAATACTGGGCAAGGCGCCGCGCAGCGCTGTTGCCGTCAGGCCGGGCGGTTTTGTTACACGCCTGGCTGCTGAAATTGAACGATACAGAAACTTCCTGGGGGAGGTGTAGGGCCAATGACCAAGATTCGTGTGAGTAGTCTGGCGGAAACGCTGGGTGTGGATAGTCGTGAAGTGCTTTCCCGGCTTAAAGATATGGGGGTTGACGCCAAGACAGCCACATCGCTTGTGGATGAGAGTGTGGCAATGAGGCTGACAGCGGCCCAGCCAAAGGATGGCGGCACGGAAGAGGTCAGGGTGGCCAGCAACATCATCCGTCGGCGCGCCAAGGCGGCGCCGGCTGTTGAAGAAGCGCCTGAGGAAAAGCCGACAACGGTTGAACCTGCGAAGGCATCTCCGAACCAGGCCCGTATATTGGGACGCATGGAAATTCCAGGCGTAACCTCCAGACCGGCGCGTCCAGCGGCCAGTGAAGCTGCCGGTGTCAGACCATACACGCCATCCCGCCAAGCCGAGCAGGGAGCCAGGAGACCGACACAGCCTGGACCACCCAGGGGACAACAGCCTGGCGCTACCCGCAATGCACCAGCCAGTGACGCACCGCTGGATCGCTCCCGCATGAAACAGGTTCAGCTTGCTCCTGCTGCTCCTGCTGCTGGTGACGATCGTCGCAACAAGTTCGCTGGCAAGGGTGCTCCGGCGCGTACCGATGACGGCAAACCCGCCAAAAAGGGCGCTGCTGCAGGCAAGAAGAAGGAGCAGCCCAAAAAGCATGAGATCCTTGAAAAACGCGAGCGTGTCTTTGATCCGGTTTACAAGGGTTCCAAAAAGAAGGGCAAGGAACGGGTTGCAGAGACCAGGAAAACCGAGATTACCGTGCCCAAGGCCATCAAGCGCATCATCAGGATTACTGATACGATCAGCGTGGGCGAGTTGGCCAAGCGCATGGGCATCAAGGCTACTGACCTGATCAAATCCCTGATGAAGATGGGTATGATGGTGACCATCAACCATCCGCTTGATTTTGAAACATCTGCCATTCTCTCATCCGAGTATGGATATGAGATCGAAAACGTGGCAGTTGACCTGGACGAGATCCATGAATCATTGCCCGACACACCGGAATCGCTGGAGAAGCGTCCGCCTGTTGTAACCATCATGGGGCACGTTGATCATGGCAAGACCTCGCTTCTGGATGCAATTCGCGAAGCCAACGTCATTGCAGGCGAGGCAGGCGGTATTACCCAGCATATCGGTGCCTATGATGTGGAGTTGGCAGGCCGCAAGATCACATTCCTCGATACGCCGGGTCATGAGGCCTTCACCGCCATGCGTGCCCGCGGCGCCAAGGTTACTGATATTGTTGTTCTGGTTGTGGCTGCCGATGACGGTGTTATGCCGCAGACACGTGAGGCGATTAATCACTCCAAGGCAGCAGGTGTTCCGATTATTGTTGCAGTTAACAAGATCGACAAGCCCGATGCAAAACCGGACCGGGTGAAGCAGGAGTTGGTGGAGTTCGGTCTGCAGTCTTCCGACTGGGGCGGCGATACAACTATTGTTGAGGTTTCAGCCAAGCAGCGTCTCAATCTGGAAGAACTTCTGGAGATGATTCTGCTGCAGGCCGATGTCATGGACCTTAAGGCCAATCCTGCTAAACAGGCCAAGGGTACGATCGTTGAGGCCAAGCTGGATAAGGGGCGCGGCCCGGTTGCTACCGTGCTGGTACAGGAAGGTACGCTAAAAACCGGCGACTACTGTGTGGTCGGCATCCATTCCGGTCGCGTCAGAGCCATGCAGAATGACCGCGGAGAAAGGCTGCAGGATGCCGGGCCTTCCATGCCGGTCGAGGTGGTCGGTCTGTCCGGCGTACCGGACGCCGGTGATGTCTTTGTTGCCATGAAAGACGAGAAACAGGCCAAGGAGATCGCCACGCTCAGGCAGATCAAGTTCCGCGAAAAGGAACTGGCCAAGCACTCCAAAATCACCCTGGAAGATCTGTACAAGCAGATACAGAGCGGTGAAGTCAAGGATCTCAATGTCATTGTCAAGGGTGACGTTCAGGGCTCCGTCGAGGCGGTCAGTGAGTCGCTGCGCAAACTTTCCACCGACGCGGTGCGCCTGAACGTGATTCACTCTGGTGTGGGTGCGATTACGGAAACGGACGTCAACCTGGCGGCTGCTTCCAATACGATCATTATCGGCTTCAACGTCAGGCCGGAGGTCAAGGCCCAGGCTCTATCCGACAAGGAAGGGGTTGATATCAGGCTCTACAGCATCATCTACGACGCTGTGGAAGACGTCAAGAAGGCCATGGAAGGTCTGTTGGCACCAACCCTGCGCGAAAAATACCTGGGTCGGGCAGAGATCCGCGAGGTGTTCTCGGTGCCCAAGGTGGGCAATGTGGCCGGTAGTTACGTGCTGGACGGCAAGATGACCCGTAATGCCCAGGCGCGACTATTGCGCGACAATATAGTGGTTTACGAAGGCAAGCTGTCATCGCTGCGCCGTATCAAGGACGATGTCAAGGAAGTTGCCAGTGGTTATGAATGCGGTATCGGACTGGAGAATTACAACGATATCAAGATTGGCGACCTGATCGAGGTCTTTGAGATCGAGAAGATTGCGACAAAACTGTAACATCAGGGGCTGGGGACCGGGGATTAGGGACTGGTAAAGTCTTTAACTGCCCCGGATCCCGGGTTCCATGTACTGAGGATATATGAGCAAGAGATCAGAAAAAGTTGCGGAAACGATCCATGAAACCATCTCGGCCATGCTTAGTCGTGGTTTGAATGACCCGCGCATTGGTTTTGTGACCATTACTGCTGTGGATGTAATTGAGGATCTGAGCCAGGCGCGTATCCACTTTACCGTTATTGGCGATGAAACGGCCAGAAGGAACAGCGAGGCCGGGCTAAACAGTGCGCGTGGCTATTTTCGCAAGGAACTGGGCAGGGTGCTGACAATCAGGCACATCCCTGAAATCAGTTTCAGATACGATCACTCACAGGAATATGGTAACCGGATTGATTCTATACTAAAGGAAATCGGAGCAGGGGATGCGGGAGACAATTCTCAGGATAGTAAGTGAAATCCGTGATAAGCAGTCCTTTCTGATAACTACACACGAAAGCCCGGATGGTGATGCCGTTGGATCATCGCTCGGGCTTGCGTCTTTTTTACGGAGGATCGGCAAGGATGTCTGCGTGCACTTTTGCGATCCGGTGCCGGAACTTTACAGATCTCTGCCCGGAGCGGTAGATGTGTGCCCGCATATCCCTGAGCGGGACTTTGATGTCGCTTTTGTGCTGGATATCGGCGATGTCAGCCGTGCCGGCAAGGTCTTCTGCGATTTCAAACGTGCCGGCAGCACGATCAATCTGGACCACCACCTTAACTGCGGCCAGTTTGGCAATATCAATCTGATCGATTCGACAGCCGCTGCTACGGGTATCCTGGTTTATCGTATTGTCAGAGAATACGGGTACAGTTTTGATCTGGACACGGCCCTGTGCATCTACATCGCCATTATTACCGATACCGGTTCCTTCCGGTATTCCAATGCCAACCGCGAGGCCTTCACCGTGGCGGGCGAAATGATCGAGTGCGGCGTCAACGCCTGGGACGTGGCCGAGTTGCTCTATGAAAACCAGCCGCGCAAGCGTCTGGAGCTATTGGGCAAGGCGTTGCCGACCCTGGAATTTGTCTGTGGCGGTCAGGCGGCCTCGCTGACCGTGACCCGGGATATGTATGCCGCCACCGGTGCCAACGCTGAACTGACCGATGGTTTTGTCAATTATCCCCGTTCTGTTCACGGGGTTGAGGTGGCCATCTTCTTTCGTCAGATGGCAGAAAACCGCTACAAGGTTGGCTTCAGATCCAAGGGCAAGGTCAATGTGGCCGGCTACGCAGAGGCCTACGGGGGAGGGGGTCACCACAATGCGGCCGGATGTACCCTGGATGGCAGTCTGGAAGAGGTCAAGTCAAAGATCTATGCAGTGGTTGGTAAGTCATTTTGATCAACGGCTTGATTGTAATCGACAAACCGGCCGGGATCACTTCCCATGATGTTGTCAGCCGTTTGCGCCGCTTGTTCGGGACACGCAGGGTTGGCCACACCGGAACCCTGGATCCGTTTGCCACTGGTGTACTGCCCGTGGCGGTCAATGACGGCACCAAGGTCATTCCATATCTGGATGAGGGCATCAAGGGCTATGATGCCCTGATGCGCCTGGGGGTTGCCACCGACACCCTGGATATTACCGGACAAATATTGCAGGAGCGGGATTGCGACCGTATTGATCTGCCTGCCCTGCAGTCTGTACTGCGACAGTTTATGGGGCGCATTGATCAGATCCCACCCATGTATTCTGCCATTAAGCGTGACGGGCAACCGTTGTACAAGCTGGCCCGCCAGGGATACGATGTGGAGAGGCAGCCGCGCAGTGTTGAGATTTTCGCGCTTGAGGTGTTATCCCTTCAGCTGCCGTTTGTCGGGCTGCGAGTCAGCTGCTCACGCGGCACCTATGTTCGCTCGCTAGCCGATGATATCGGCAGGGCGCTGGGCTGCGGTGCAACGCTGCAAGAACTGCGCAGGACCGCCAGTGGCCCGTTCCGGCTTCAAAATGCGATTACGCTGGAGTCTCTGGCCGAGGTTGTGGCTGCCGGAACCGTCGATCATCTGGTTGTATCTCCATCGATGGCGCTCGGGCACCTGCTGGAGATACCGCTTCTGGATGCGGGTGTGCGTCACATCGGGTATGGTCGTTCACCAGAATGGCACGATACACAGCACGGTGTTGCGCCGGAAGTAACGACCCCCTGTCTGGCCAGACTGACCAGGGACGGTGAACTGCTGGCTGTGGCGGAACTGAAGCCGGCTGGAACCGGTGTTGTCAGGCTGGTTTTGAAACGCGTTTTTGCGGCGGTTTAATGCTTTACATGGCTGTATGGGTGTGCTATATACAACAGCTTGCAATAGGGTCTAATTTGGTTATAGTATTCTTTCAGTCAGACCTGATAATAAATTCAGATAGCAAAAGCATATGAAAGGGGGTGTTGGCAGTGCTGGCAACCGAAAAGAAACAGGAAATCATCAACTCGTTTAAAAAACACGACAGCGACACAGGTTCTCCGGAGGTGCAGATCGCAATTCTCACCGAAAGGATCACCTATTTGACCGAGCACTTCAAGGTGCACAAGAAGGACCACCACAGCCGCAGAGGCCTTCTGAAGCTCGTCGGCCAGAGAAGGCGCCTTCTTGACTACCTTAAGGGCAAGAGCGTCGACAGGTATAAAACTGTTATTGAACGTCTGGGTATACGCAGGTAATCATGGGCAGTATACCTGCAGTTGCGGGTATATTGCCTTTGCTCTTTTCTGCAGATGCCGTAACTGAAAAAGGGCTTTACAGCCCTTTTTATTTATGTTGGGGGCGTGGGTAAAGCCTCTGTGCGATCAATGATGATCAATTCAGAATAATGCCTGGGGATGTGAGAAAATGGCGCCGCAGACGTACCCTATGGTACGTTGAGGGGTCATTTACGAACAGACACAGGGAGCACCAGAATTCATCATCATGTTCAGAAGCTGTAGCGACGGCCCCAACGCAACTTGAATAGGAGAAACAAAAATGGAACAGATGGTACAAGTTGAGTTTGGAGGCAGAACAGTCACAATGTCTACCGGCAAGATGGCCAAACAGGCCAGCGGCGCCGTCATGGTGCGCTGTGGTGACACGATGGTGTTGGTAACTGCCGTGGCCCAGAAAGAGGCGAAGGCAGGGCAGGATTTTTTCCCGCTTACCGTCAACTACACCGAGAAGGCTTACGCCGGCGGCAAGATTCCCGGTGGTTTTTTCAAACGTGAAGCGCGCCCGACCGATGCGGAAACACTTACATGCCGTCTGATTGACCGCCCGATCCGTCCGTTGTTTCCAGAGAACTTTCTTTGCGACACCCAGGTGATTGCAACCGTTGTCTCTGCCGATCGTGATAATGATCCCGGCATCCTGTCCATGTTGGGTGCGTCTGCTGCTTTGATGGTTTCCGACATCCCCTTTGCTGGTCCGATTGCCGGCGTCAAGGTTGGGCGTGTTGATGGTCGGCTGATCTGCAATCCGACCGCTGATGAACTGGAAAACAGCGACATGGAGATCGTTGTAGCAGCCAGCCGCGATGCGGTTATCATGGTAGAGGGTGAGGCCAAGTTTGTGTCGGAAGCTGACATGCTTGATGCGATCTTCTTTGCCAAAGAGGCCATGCTGCCTTTGATTGAGGCTCAGGAACAACTTCAGCAGAAGGCCGGCGTTGCCAAACGCGAGGTGCCTGCCCCGGTTGTAAACGAGGCACTCAAGGCCCGCGTACATGAACTGGCCTATAATCGCATCGCCGAAGCCGTCAGGTTGGCTGACAAGCAGGAGCGTCACACACAGATCGACCTGGTCAAGGCCGAGACCATCGAGGCGCTGAAAGAGGAATTCCCTGATGGGTCCAAAGAGATCAAAGAGTTTCTTGGCGATTTCGAATATGAACGTGTGCGTAATGACATCCTTGATACCGGTATTCGCATCGATGGCCGCAACACTGTGACTATCCGTCCGATCAGCACCGAGGCCGGACTGTTGCCGCGTGTACATGGTTCTGCCCTGTTCACCCGTGGCGAAACCCAGGTACTGGCAGCAACCACGCTGGGTACCTCCAGTGATGAGCAGCGCATTGATTCACTCTACGGTGAGAGTCGCAAGCGCTTTCTTTTGCACTACAACTTCCCTCCGTTCTCGGTTGGTGAAACCAGTTTCCGTCTTGGACCTGGCCGCCGCGAGATCGGTCATGGCATGCTGGCTGAACGGGCCATCGCTGCGATTACGCCCAAGCATGATGATTTTCCCTATACGATTCGTATTGTCTGCGAAACCCTGGAAAGTAACGGCTCATCTTCGATGGGCTCGGTCTGCAGCGGCTGCATGTCGCTGATGGACGCCGGCGTGCCGATCAAGGCACCGGTTGCCGGTATCGCCATGGGTTTGATCAAAGAGGGTGACCGCGTGGCCATTCTGTCCGATATCCTCGGTGATGAAGACCACCTGGGCGATATGGACTTCAAAGTTGCTGGTACCGCTGAGGGTGTGACTGCCCTGCAGATGGATATCAAAATCGGCGGCGTAACCAAGGATATTATGCAGCAGGCGCTTAAACAGGCCCGTGAAGGTCGTTTGCATATCCTGGGGAAGATGGCTGAAACGTTGTCCGCACCACGCGCCGAGATGTCTTCCTTTGCCCCGCGTATCACCACCATTTATGTCAAGACCGACAAAATCCGCGACGTAATTGGCACCGGCGGCAAGAACATCCGTAATATTACCGAAACCACCGGCGTTACTGTCGATATCGATGATACCGGTCGTATCAATATTGCCAGCACCAACAAGGAAGCTTGTGATCTGGCTATCCAGATGATCCGCGGACTGACCGATGAGGCTGAAGAGGGCAAGCTCTACATGGGCACTGTGAAGAAGATCATGGACTTCGGCGCCTTCGTGGAAATCCTGCCTGGTACCGATGGTCTGGTGCATATCTCCGAACTGGACACCAAGCGGGTAAAAACCGTGACCGAAGTGCTCAACGAGGGTGACAAGGTGCTGGTCAAGTGTATCGGCGTGGACAAGAACGGCAAGGTCAAACTGTCCCGCAAAGAAGCCCTGGGCCTTAACCCGGATGGCAGTCCGATCGCAGGTTACAGCGCGGAATAAGTGAAACCGTATCAGATTTGTAAAAAAAGGCGTGGCCAATATGGCTGCGCCTTTTTTATTCACGGTTGACGGACACGGATCACCGGCACGTTCATAAGCTATCCAGGACCTCACGCACCTTTGCAAGCAGTTCTGCGGGAGATATGGGTTTGGAAATGAAATCGATGTCCGCGTCCAGTATCCCCATCCTGTTGATGATGTCGGCGGTATAGCCACTCATGAACATGGCCCTGATATCCGGCTTGACCGCCCTGATGTCATCCAGCACCTCCTTGCCGCTGCGTTTTGGCATGACCACATCCAGCAGCAGCATGTCGATGCGTTCCCGGTTTGCCTGGTAGGTGTCCAGCGCATTCTCACTTTCTGAAAAAATGACGGTGTAGCCGAACTCGGCCAGCACATCCGTGACCAGCTTGATCACCGCAGGGTCATCCTCCACTAGCAAAATCGTTTCCTTGCCCCTGGTTGGCTGTACTTGATGGTCTGCCGGCTGTTCTTCCACAATTTCATCGCTGCTTTGCGGGAGCAGGATCTTGAATGTGGTTCCCTGCCCCTGCTCGCTATAGACCGTGATATTGCCGTTATGTTGCTTGATGATGCCGAATACAACCGAAAGACCCAGGCCGGTGCCCTTTCCGACCTCCTTACTGGTGTAAAACGGCTCAAAGATGTGTTCCCTTGTTTTTTCATCCATGCCGACACCGCTGTCCGAGACGGAGATGAGAGCGTAGTTGCCGGGGGGCAAATTGCCGCTGTTCCATGTCTGGTCATCATGGATTGTCACGGCAGATGTCTCGATGATCAGCACCCCGCCCGATGGCATGGCGTCCCTGGCATTTGTCGCCAGATTCATCAGCACCTGTTCGATCTGTCCCTTGTCGGCTGTCACCTTCAGCTCGCTTGAGTGCAATATCACCTTCAGCTCGATATCTTCCCTGACGGCACGCAGCAGCAGGTGTTGAACCTCTTTCACAGCCTGGTTGATATCGATGGTCTTGGGGTTGATGATCTGCTTTCTGCTGAAGGCCAGCAATCCCTGTGTCAGGTTGGCGGCCTTTTCGGAAGAGGACAGGATGTATTCGATGTAGTTTTTCATCGGGCCATCTTCCTTGTATTTCATCTTCATCAGCCCGGCATAGCCCATGATCGACATAAGAATATTGTTGAACTCGTGGGCGACCCCGCCAGCCAACAGCCCCACCGCTTCCAACTTTTGTGAATGCAGCAGCTGCTCTTCAAGGCGCTTGATATCGGAAATATCGCGTGCCATCAACACATATCCCGCCAACGTGCCGTTTTCGTCCTTCATGCCGTACAGTCTGGCGTCAAGATGCAGTGTTTCACCATTCCTTTCACGCTGGAATGAAAACTGGAATTCGCCCTTCTGCTTTACATGGTTCAGACCCCTGTCAAACAAGTCCGGATCGACCCCTGCTTCTGCATGAATAGCAGAAATATTTCTGCCAATGACATCCGCACCGCTGTAGCCAAGGATCCCTTCCGCCGCGGGATTGCAGTAGGTAATAACCTGATCAAGGCCGGTCGAGACAATCGCCGTGTCTGTTGATGATTGCAGGATGTTGTCCAGGAAGACAGTTTTTTCCAGCAGTTCGAATTCGGCCGCCACCATCTGGCTCAATGCCTGCAGCAGCATCTTGTCTGAATCTGAAAAAGTGCGTTGACCGCCGAATACGCTTGTCAGGCCGATGACCTCGCCGTTGCGGTTGCACACCGGCATGCAGGCATAGGACTGCACCTGGTTGGCGGTGAGAAAGTGGGCATGGGGATATAATCCGGAGACCCCGTCTTCGATCACAACGATCTGTCCGCTTTTTACGGCATCTGTGCAGGGTGAATAGTCGATCTGGGTATCAAAACCGCCGGAAAGCCTGCCGTTGAAAAACATGGCAATCACATGCGCCATCTGTCCATCTGAACTGATCTTTGATATGGCAGTGTTAAGGTTAAACAGACCGGCAGTGGTTACAGCCATCTCATCGAAGAAATCCTTGCCGCGCTTGGAGATGGCAATCCGGTAGATGCTGTTCAGTTTTTCGGTCTCCATGTGCAATGATTCCAGTATGGAGCCGATATTATCGCTCAGCAGCTCAAAGTCGCGGATACCCTGGTAGTCCGGTTTTTCACCGTTTCTTAATTGATTGGTGATCCTGTTGAGTGGCGCATTGATATTCTTTTTCAGGTAAAAGATGAAAGCGGCGCTGAAAAACAGTAAGGCCAGTCCGGTCAGCGCATAAGCCCTTTTCACTTTGTCGATCAGCCCGGCATATTCGGCGCTGTTTTTGATCATGTAGATGCGCCATTGCCAGGGCTCAAATTCAAATATATACAGATAGTATTCCTGTTTGTTGTGTTTGACCGTCAGTACGCTGTTTTCCTGTGCAGCGGCGGGCAGCTTTGCCAGAAGGGCGGAAAACAACTCGTCGGTTTCCAGCAGTGTGTTGCCATCTTCGCCAACCCCGCCATCCAGGCCATTCTGGCGCATGGTGTCTTCCAGCATGGATAGGGTCAGGGCCTTCTTGATCCGCACAGACTGCGGGTTGTCTGCCTGCCCGGACTTGATCAGTTCGTCCAGGCTGCGGTCGACAATGCTATAAAGATCGGCAGCCTTTTCATCCAGGTTTGTCTTGATCAGTCTGCCGGTGAAGTCGGAAGCGACCTCGTTGAAGAACAGGTAGAGCCCCAGTCCGGACGCCAGCATCAGGGTGACGACCGGTATGATGATGCGGAAAAGTAACCGATTGAAGATCTTGGCAGGTGTTTTCATTTATAGACCGGTTTCGCTGTTCTCAGGTTTGCGGGCCAGACGATCTCTTTTTTACCTTTTTGCCATTGCAGCACAAGCGGAAAGTGCTTGATCTGCCGACCGGCCCTGTCAACGCCATAGCGGCCGATAATCGTCATGGTCGACATGCTGGCCAGCTTGTCTCTGATCTTGTCTTTGTTGAGTGATCTTGAGCGGGTAATCGCCTTTTCCATGATCTGCCCGGCGGCGTATGCATTGGCGGCATGATAGGACGGCTCAATGCCGTAGGTCTTGAGAAAGCTGGCGTAGAATTCTCTGGAGCCGGGCAGTTTGCCATGCTGCTCCCACTGGGAAGAAGAGAATGTCAGGTTGGCGGTCGGACCGAGTTTGCCGTAATAGGCCGGCAGTGCCGGGCCCACGGCGGCATAGTAGACCTTGGGATACCACCCGACACGTTTCAGGGCCTGCCGCATCTCCACCGATTCATCGAAGTAGGCGCACAGTATCACCGCCTCCGGCTGGGCTTGCTTGAGTGCAGCCGCAATACGGTTAAAATCCGCTTTGCCCTTTTTGAACCTATGGAACATGGTGATCTTGATGCCGAAGTTGTTGGCCCACTGCCGGGTGCCATTGGCTATGCCGACCGAGAACGAGTCGTCGGCATGAATCACCGCTGCATTCTGGAAGTTGTCCCTGGTCAGCATCTCCAGAAAACCGGTCACATGCTTGCTGGCCAGAGAGTAAAGACCGAAAAAGCCTTTGTAGTTTCTGTCCCACAGTCGGTCACCGGATGCGCCTGAGGCGATAATCGGAAAACCGGCCTTTTCAGTCACAGGCAGTATGGCCTCGGTCAGTTCGCTGGAGTAGGGGGGGAAAATCAGATCGACCCGTTCTTCGTTGATCATCCTTTCCACATCCATGCGGGCCCTGGCCGGATCGCTCCGGTTGTCTGTGATCGATAGTTTGACCGGCCTTCCGATGATACCGCCCCGCTTGTTAATATCCTGCTCCCACAGCCGGAAGCTCTTGGCCTGCAGCCCTGATATCTCGGCGTGTCGGCCGGTCAAGCCCAGGGAGATACCGATTCTGATTGGTTCCGATGCCGATGCGGTCAAGGCGCAGCAGAGGCTCAACAACAGGGTTGAAACAAACAATCTCATGTCTTGCTCCTGTCAGGCAGATGGTGTTCCGTTGTCATACGCATTACCGTCCTGTAACCTCTTTGGGTCAATCGAACAGCGCTTTTGCCGTGCTCAGCTCTAGTGGCCAGACGATTTCCTTTTTACCATGTTGCCACTGGATGATCAGCGGTTCATGTCCGATCTGCCGACCAGACCTGTCCACGCTGTAGCGTCCCATTATGGTTACTGTGTTCATTGTGGAAAGCACGTCCCTGATCTTTTGTCTGTCCAGGGATCTGGCTTTGCCCGCAGACTTTTGCAGCAGCTCTCCGGCTGCATAGGCGCTGGCTGCCTGGTAGGATGGCGCCTGGCCATAGGTTTCCTGGAAGCTTTTGTAAAACCTTGTGGCGCCCGGGAACCTGGAATGGGGCTCCCACTGGGAAGTGGAAAAGGTATGTTCAGCATCCGTTGCCAGATGTTCATGGTATGCCGGCAGCGCAGGTCCTACCGATGCATAATAGGCCTTCGGGTACCATCCGGATTTTTTGAGCGCCTGCCTTACGTTGACAGCCTCGTTAAACAGGCCGCAGACCACAATCGCCTGCGCCCCGGCCTTTCTGGCCGCCTCAACCGGAGATGTATAATCCCTGGAATTGTGTTTGAGGCCTGCAAGGCGTACCACCTTCAGTCCGAATCTCTCAGCCCATTTTTTGGCACCCAGTCCCAAGCTTTGGCCGAAGGCGTCCTCGCTGAAAATGATGGCCACATTCTGCAGGCCGCTCCTTGACAGCATCTCCAGAAAGCCAACCGGGTAGCGGCTGGCGACGGCGTAGACACCAAACAGGTAGCGGTAATTCTTTTTCCAGAGTCTGTCAGAGGCGGCGCCTGAAGATAACAGCGGGTATTTGTTTGCCTCCAGCAGCGGCATGATCGCCTCGACCAGGTCACTGTGATAAGGGGCGAAGAGCAGATCGACCCGCTCGGATTTGATCAGCTTCTCGTAAAGCTTTCTGGCTGTCGCGGGGTCGCTGCGATCATCGAGGATTACGAGCTCCACCGGTTTGCCCAGTATGCCGCCCCCGCTGTTAACCTGTTTTTCCCAGAGCCTGAAGGCCTTGATCTGCATGTCTGCCATCTCTGTGTACTGGCCGGTCAGTCCCAGCGTCAGACCGATTCGCACCTTGCCGGCTGCCTCGGCTGGTTGGCATATGCCGCAGAAAAATAGCAATACGATCAGCAAGCGCATGGTCATGGCCTGCCCCTTTTATGGCTGATGACCGGTCTGGCTGTGCGCATGTCCATCGGCCAGACGATCTCGGTCTTACCCTTTTGCAGCTGGATGATCAGTGGTTTATGCCCTGTCTGCCTGCCGTTTTTGTTGACGGCATAACGTCCAATGATGCTGGTGGTGTTCATGGATGACAGCATCCTCCGCACCTGTTTCCGATCAATGGTTCCGGCTTTGGTGACGGCCTTTTCCATGATCTGTCCGGCAGCATAGGCATCGGCTGCCTGATAGGATGGCAGCTGGTTGTATGCCTTGCGGAAGCTGTTGGAAAACTGTGCCGATCCGGGATAATTCCGGTGCGGTTCCCACTGCGTTGTGGAGAAGGTGTGCTCTGCCAATGGCCCTAGTGTGGCCAGATAGCGGGGCAGTGTCGGTGCCACCGTGGCGTAGAACACCGCTGGCTGCCATCCGATGGCCTTGAAAGCCTGTCTCATGCCGACCGCCTCTTCGAAGTGACCGCAGCCGATAAACACATCGGCCTTTGAGTTTTTGACCTGCGTAGCCAGGGCTGAATACAGATTGGCCCCCTTGGGCACGCCTTCAAACATCAGTACCTTGAGCCCGAATTTCTCAGCCCAATACTTGGTTCCGGCGGCGATGCTTGCCGAGAATCCGTCCTTGGCGTAAACAATTGCGATCCGGCTGAGATCATGTCTGGTCAGCATTTCCAGGAAGCCGGTGGAATACCTGCTGGCAACCGTGTAAAGCCCGAATGTGTTGCGGTATCCCTGTTGCCAGATTTTGTCCGCCGAGGCGCCGGACGTGATGATAGGGTAGGCGTGTTTCTCTGTCACCGGCAGAATCGCCTCGGTAATTTCACTGGAATAGGGAGCGAACAGCAGGTCTACTTGCTGCTTGGCAATCAGCTGTTCATAAAGCTGCCTGGCAGTTCGGGGATCGCTCCGGTCGTCATGCACGATCAGCTCCACCTGCCTGCCCAGCATGCCTCCCTTGCGGTTCAGTTCGTTCTTCCAGAGTTCAAAGGCCATTTTCTGCATGTTGGCCATTTCGGCGTAATGGCCGGTCAGGCTCAGCGTCAGGCCGATCCTGATCGTGTCGGCAGCATGGGCGCAGTTGATGCTTAGTATCAGCAGCAGCGTTGTCATCAGCAGTTTCATCGGATTAACCTTTCCTGGTCCTCATGACTGACAGTCAATTACATCCCTGACCTTTTTCAAAAGCAGCGGCGGGGTGACCGGTTTGGAGATGAAGTTCATTCCCTCCTCCAGGATACCCTTCTGGTGGATGATATCTGCCGTATACCCGCTGGCGAACAGTGTCGGCATGGTTGCATCCAGGGCGCGGATCTGGTCGTAGACCTCCTTGCCGTTCTTCTTGGGCATGACCACATCCAGGATCAGCAGATGTATCCTGTCTTTGTTGCTCAGGTATTGTTCGATGGCTTCCTCGCCATCGGCCGCCTCGATAACGGTATAGCCGAATTCTTCCAGAATGCTGCGCATCAAACCGCGCACCTCTTGGTTGTCCTCGGCCAGCAAGATGGTTTCCGTGCCGCCGACAACGGCCTGGGGCTGTTCCGATCCGGCATCCTCTGCGGCCTCGCTGACATGTTTCAGGTAGATCCTGAAGGTCGTGCCTTTGCCCGGCTCGCTGTAGACGTTGATTTCCCCGCTGTGCTGCTGGATGATGCCGTAGACGATCGACAGGCCCAGCCCCGTACCCTTGCCGGCCTCCTTGGTGGTATAGAACGGTTCGAATATCCTGCGACGGGTTGCTTCGTCCATGCCCTGTCCGGTATCGGAGCAGGTAATCACGGCATATTTGCCTGGTTCCATGAAATTGTGGGTCTTGGGTATCTCAATCATGGCGGTGCTGATGGTCAACACCCCACCGTTTGGCATGGCGTCCCTGCCATTGGTGGCCAGGTTCATCAGCACCTGTTCGAGCTGGCTGCTGTCTGCCAACACGGTCAGCGGCTCATCCGCAAATGCGGTTTTAAGTTCGATGTCTTCGCCGATGATCCTGTGCAGAAATTTATCCACACGCCGCACGATCGCGTTCAGATCCTGCGGCACCGGCGAGATGATCTTTTTCCGGCTGAAGGCCAGCAGACTCTGGGTCAGATTCGTGGCCTTATCCGATGACGATAGTATGTCGTTGGTGTAGCCCAGCAGCTTTTCATTGTCTGCCAGGCGCATCTTCAGAAGTGTCGTGTATCCGATGATGGCGGTCAGAATGTTGTTGAAGTCGTGGGCAATTCCGCCGGCAAAGGTGCCGATGGCCTCCATTTTCTGAGACTGCCGCAACTGGTCCTCCAGTTTTTTCCTTTCGGTGGTATCCTCGATCACCCCGTAAAGCAGACAGTTGCCGCTGTTTTCTTCGCAGCCTACGGTGGCACTGACCGATGCCCAGATCGGAGTACCGTCTTTCCTGCGCAGTTTCAGCTCCTTGTCATGTACCGAGCCGGACATGGCCACCTCTTCCAGAAATGCGTGCCTGTCATCCGGGTCAAGGTAGATGTCCGAGACATGGATCGACAGAAATTCGTCAAGCGAGTCATAGCCGAAGATCTTCAGCATGGCCGGGTTGGCCTGCAGGAATCTGCCTTTGGGGTCGAGGGTGTTCTGATATACCCCGATATTGAGGTTGTCCACCAGGCTGCGATAGCGCTCTTCACTGTTTTTGAGCGACAGGGCCGTAAGTCGGTGTTCGGACAGCTCCTGACTGAGTGACTGCATGGTCTCCTGCAGCCTTGCAGCCATTGCGTTGAAGCTGGCGGCCAGTACGCCGACCTCGTCTCTGCTCCGGATGGTTCGGGTGGCCAGCAGCACAGGCTCCAGGTCGGTCAGGCCCGATGCCTGCGTTGTTACCTCGGCCACGGCATCGGACAGCTGCTGTACCGGTCTGAGGGCCCGGCGCACGACCAGCCAGGTGCTGCAGAGCAGGACCAAACCCGCCAGCAGGGTGGCTGAGAATGAGATCTGTCTGAAAAGTTGGCGGGTGGCCATCAGCTCCATGTCCTGCTGCTGGACGATGATGCCCCACCCATTGTCCAGGGCAGAGATGTGGGCCTTCCACTGTTTGCCCTGTTCGTCCTTAAAGGCGATCAGCCCGCTTTTTCCCTGTCGCAGCGCCTTGACGGGCGGATAGGTGCTCAGGTCGCGCAGTTCGTTGGTGAATGACTGGTCCGGGTGGGCAATGACCCGGTTTTCCCGGTCAACCACATAGGCCAGTCCGGTCTTGCCGACCTGCGAGACATGCACACGCTGTGAAAGGTGCTTCAGATCCGTGGCGAACATGCCCACGCCGATGATCTGCTTGCCGCTGCCGCGGATCGGCACGGAAACGACCATTGCCGGGACGCTGATAGTTCGGGCAATCAGGCTTTCAAAGACAACCGGTTCACCGTCAGCTGCACGTTTGAACCAGTTGCGATCGCTGTAGTTTTTGGGGGCGGCCAGATCGCTGCGCGCAATATTGATGCCGCGCAGGTCGGTGGTGCTGATCAGGTACATATAGGGATAGGCCGAGGCCATGATTTTGAGCAGCGGTTTTTGTCGGTCGGGATGCATGCTGATGATGTCCGGCTGCGCCACCAGATTCTGCATTGCGTTCAGTGGTGATTCCAGCCAGACGGATACGGTGGTGGCGAGGGTATGGTTGGCGGACGCCAGCTGCTGATCGGAGTTGTGCTCAATCAGCAAAGTGGCTCTGGAACTGATGAAGGAGCTGGCAAAAACCAGCACCAGCACAGTGGTGGCCATGACCAGCAGGGTAAGGCGCAACCTTATGCTTGCCGTATGGATGGCTGTCAACAAACTGTTGGCGCACCTTCTCAGGATCATGGTTCGTCAGTCCCCTCTGTTGCAAAGGCGGAAGATTTGACAACATAGCACGACATCAGGCGCTTGCAAAGCAGATGTGTGCTTGACTGTGTGTGGCAATTTCTGCTTTAACTCCACTGAATTATACAGTGAAAATGGCTAGTTTGCATTGGGTGCGAAAAAAAACTGGAAATCTGCTATAAATCGGGTATCAATTATAATGAAAATTGTTCCCGTGTTAGCCGCTGTGATTAAGACAAACGGCCAGTCGGGTTGTTATCAGGCATTTTTACTAGACAGGAGGGTTTATGAATCGTTTTACCATTGGGACACGCCTGATGATCGGTTTTGCCTTTGTTTCGCTGCTGCTTATGGTTGTGATCGGTGTTGGCGTCAGCAGCTTGAAGAAGAGCGAAACCCAGCTCAGCAACGTAAACCGCATCAGCATGCTCAGCAATAACGTGGTCAAGACCACCATTGCGCTCAAAAACATCCAGGACTGCATCAAGGGCATGACCATCACCGATGAAAAGGGCGAGAAGGAAAAACTGGTTGTCCAGATCAAGGAGCTGCGAGGCAAGCTGGACGAATCGTTTGCAGTGGTGGAAAAGAACACCAAGACGCCCGATGGCATCAAGCTGGTGCAGGCCGTCAAGGCATCGCTGGCGGTTGAAACCAAAATCAACGACAAGCTGATCCCAATTGCCATGGCGGGTGATATCGCCCAGTTCAAGCAGATCATGAAAAGCGAAGGTGACAGGGCGGTCGCCAGCTCAACCAAGGCGGTTACCGAACTGCTCGATTTCTATGACATGCGGGTTGGTGTCCGGGTCAAGGATGCCATCGGCAGTGCGGAAAATGCCACCACCCTGATGCTGGTGTTTGGTCTGGCGGCGCTGGTGCTGAGTGTGCTGACCGCCATAGTCATCACCCGCGGCATTACGGCGCCACTGAGTCAGTGTGTGCAGGTGGCCGACCGTATTGCTGAAGGAGACATGACCGCCAATATCAAGGCTGACGACGGCAATTCGGAAACATCACAATTGATGCGGGCGATGGACAATATGGTTACCAAGATCCGCGACGCCATCAGTCGGGTTTCCCAGGCCGCCGGCGAGGTCTCGACCTCGGTGGTTGACCTGCATGACACCTCCAAGCGGATGGTGCGGGGCACGGAAGAGGTTTCTTCCCAGGCCTCCACGGTGGCAACTGCCGGTGAGGAAATGGCGGCCACATCGCTGGACATCGCCAATAACTGCAATGCCGCAGCCGAGAGTTCCCGCCATGCCAACGAACTGGCCACCAGCG
>ENA-UPXM01001671-UPXM01001671.1-activated-sludge-metagenome-genome-assembly--contig:-NODE-1671-length-27618-cov-38.599971_pt1 | contig 27618 bp, 42 predicted proteins | sample MGYA00238178_ERZ772708 | MGnify/ENA primary metagenome ERZ772708 (study PRJEB29002, sample SAMN05720212) | activated sludge metagenome | isolation source: anaerobic digester from wastewater... | reverse complement strand
ATGTTTAATTCTCCTAAACCCATAGATTATTTATGTGTTTTGAGTAATCATGGCAGCGATACGCTCTGCTGCACAACCCGCATCGTGGCTACCGTACCAATGTCCACATCTCGCGCATATTCTGTCTTCGTCCACGCGCTTTGGCTTGTTCGTGGCGAAAAATAGGTTTGGAAAACCAGAAATGTTCGCAAGCTGCTCTGCACACACACAACAATATGTTTCGCCGCCGAAGCGATATGCTAATGCCTTCATTCTTCATCCTCCTTAATCCATTCACCGCCTACCAGCTCCGGCATCCATCCGTACTTCTCTGTATCTGGAAACTGAAATGCCTGAGCATCCTCGGGCAAGATAATATCGTCTGTTTTATAGACGTACTCAGCCACGACCCCATTGAAATCTGTCATCGCTTTTCGCCAGATAAGCCGGATTTTGAGCTTCATGCCGGACCTCCCGTCATCTGGTGACATTCGCCACATTCGAGCGGCACCTGTGGATAAGTAGACTCGGCTGCATCTTCCCCTCCGTCGATTCCCATCAGAAACCGGATCGCCATAGCCGCAACCTGGGCGGCTTCCTCCTCCATCCTCGCTCCAGACTTGCCTTCGTAGTAGAACTGAAGACAGGCCTGGGTGAGCTCGCCTGCCTCTTCGTTGAGGATTGCCGATGCGTGAACCGGATCGGTGGGCCATTTGGGGTGCTTCTTCTCTGCCCGGGAAAGCTCTTTGAGGGCAAGATTGACTGCCTGCTGCCGGGTCATTTCATGGCCTCCGGAAACTGATCCCATACTCGGCCGTCGAGCTCGCGGCCTGCGGCTTTCTTGCCGACGCGCCTCATCAACGCATCCCCCTTTCTGAAATGACCGTCATTCTCCCCCTGGGCCTTCACGATCCTGACGAGATCACGCTTCATATCTCCGCCAAGGTCGCCGCCCGGTACAGCATCCGTGACGGCCCACTCCCCCCACTGCTTGAAGAAGAACGGCACCCCGGCAGCCTGGCGCTGGTCGCGGAGAGACCGCGCCCAATCGGGATGCATGGGCCTTGCTCCCGGGCCTGACTCGCCGCCGCATATGACCCAATCGAGTCCGTCGGTGTACCGCTCAAAAACCCTCCTGTTGCTCTCAGGGTGATCGGTGAACTCTCCTGTGAGGGTGCTCAGGTTCACCGGCCCGAGCATGGGTTCGACGGATACGAACCGCACGGCAGCGGGGATCTGCAGCAGGATCGGGATACGATCTTCCGCCCGAGCCTGATTCTCTACTGAGACTCCGAGCCAGAGATTCTTGGGAGCCTTGAACCTCCAGCCGTCCTCTCTGTTCGGATTTTCCACGAACATGCTGTTGTGGTTGAATATCTCCTCCATCCTCTTGGGCCTCTTGGTTAGAATGATGAATGTATGGTGGGGATTCCGCTCGATTGTATTGAGCACCAGCCTGATGAAGAGAATCGGTACATCTTCATGGAAGAGATCGCCCATTGATACCACGAAAATGCGGGAGGGCTTTCTCCAGCGGCTCGGCTCGTCCAGCTTGTAGGGGTGCGTCAGCACCTTGAACGGTCCATCTGCTGGGTAACCATACCGGCCCTTGAACCTGGCAGCCATCCTCTTGGCGTAGCAATTCGCGCAGCCCTCGGAAATCGGTGTGCAGCCTGTGACCGGATTCCATGTCTTATCCGTCCATTCGATTTTTGTATCAGCCATTGTCGTGATCCTCCGGCTTCTCGATCTTGAGCGCCAGCACGAGGAACCTGGTAGGGACCGTTTCCGCTCCCCCTACCACTGCCGCCCGGATCTCCGATCTCTGCTCCAGGCGATAGTGCGGATGCCGGCGGTGCGGCCGGAACCGCTCCTCGGGGATCCCGGCCTTCTGTGCAAACGAGTGGAGCTCCTGCAATGACGTGTCCGATATGAGATGTATCCCGTCCGTGTAGATCATTGCGTGATCCTGTCGATCTCGTCCTGGTTCAGGCTGATCGTGGGGAAATCCCCTACCTCGATCTCGAACTTGCCCGGGCCCTTGACATGCACTCGGGCTTTCTTCTTGAGCTCGATCTCGATCCGGGTAGGGTGATCCTCCGGCGCGAACATATTCACCTTGGCCTCGAAGTCGAACCGTCCTGTGATGAGGATCAGCGCCACCTGCTCCTCGTCGGTGAGTGGCTCTCCCGTGGTTGACTTGTGCACCGCGCTGATGCGGTGCTCCTTGAGCCATTGCAGGAGCCTGGCCGGCGCCGGCGTGCCGATGAAGTCGAAGCGGTCCTTGAGCAGGAGCCCTTTTTCGTAGTCGATTCTCATGGCCTACTCCTGGTAGGGGGCGTGATCCACCACCCAATTCATGATGCGGTCTCTCTCCCTGCTCCATCTGACCTCATCGAGCCGCACCTGCAGGAACGCGGAGAGCAGGCTGTCGAAGAGCTGCAGGCCGGATTCCATCAGGGACATGCGCTCGAAGAACATGGCTTCGAGGTCCATCCTGGGATCGGGAACGCCATCCCGCTCGATCAGTGCAGGAGGGCAGGTGAAAGCGCCGAAGGCAAAGGTTTCGCCCCGGAGATTGAGCGTCCATCTCCGAGCCCCGCACTCGATCCGGAGCGTTGCTTCGGAGATGTTCTTCCCGTTGCGCACCGCGATGCAGCTCTCGGAGTAGTTGTTTTTCTGCGGCCCCACGATAGAGCTCTTTCCCTTTCCCCCCGCGCCCTCGGTGAGTACAAACCGGTCATATAAAAACGCGGTGAAGGGCGTGTTGTTCTCCAGGGGACCGTACTGATCGACCATGTACTCGGACCGCCCCTCCGCGCTCTGATACATGAGCCAGAGCAGGAAATCCCACCCGAGCCACTTGTTACTGCTGATCTGAGAGAGGACCTCGGAGGACGTCGCCTTGTTTGCGGTTTCGAGGTAGAACAGGTACTCGTCCGAGAGCACCCGCTGTGCCCTGCGTATGGGGTGAATGGGCACGAGGTGGAGGCCGTCGAACGTCTTTGCAAATTCATTCTCCACGAAATCAAGGACGTTCGTGCTGATCGATGCAATGGTGACGATGTTCTTGTCCGTGTCCCACAGCACGTCCACCATTGAGGGCTGCGGGAGGGTCTTTGCCAGGAGCGCCGCGTGGATGTTCTCTTTGATCTCCTTCTTCCTCGAATTCGGGACCCTGCGGAGCTTGGGCCGCTCTTTCAGCCACTCGCTGCATGCCTTCTCGACCATGTTTTTCAGCAGGGCGCCCGGTACCTTGCGGGCATCCCTGCGGAGGGTGAACGCGAGGTAATGGTCGATATTAAACGAGTTGGTGTTTGAGAAATCGGAGTCGTTCGGGTCATCGAAGTGCACCCATCCGACAGATACGCTCGTCGAGGGGTCGGTGATCGGCTCGAACCGGCCATATTCCAGGCGGTCCTGTATCCACTCGACGGAGACCGTCTTCTCGGCTGCGGGCGTCCCGCCGACCTCGTACTGGTACATGCTGATCGTGTTACTCATGATTCCCATGTCATGCTCCTTTCAAAATATCCCTCTCAAAAAGGGCGGGGCGGGGGGTTGGGAATCCTCCCCGTCCCGCCAATGAGGAGATTAGTTTGCGGTAGGCTTGTTCGTTTCCATCCAATAGAGGATCGCTGGCACATCGCCCCAGCAGATGTCCAGTATCTTCGTGGTCTTGTGCTGCAGGTCGAGATACCGCATGAGCGCGGAATACTCGATTCCGTGCTCCCGCATGATCTTGCTTAGCTGCTGCGCCACGGTGGTTGATATCGTGCCCCGAGGGTCGTTGTCGTCGATCGTGATGCCGTAGCGGGCCGCGATGGGGCCGTCCGTGGGGGCTGGCCGAGATGCCTGTGCGTCGAAGAGGGTTTCCGCCTCCGCCTCCGCCTCTGCGGGCGCGGTATCCGGGGCGTCATCCTCCAGGGGGATGGAGTCCTCGTAGTTCTCGAGCAGCGCGTCGAGGTCCGTCCGGATCGCGTCAAGATGTTCCTCGTCCAGGGCGTCGAACCCGCCGGTCACCTGGAACCACCTTGCGCAGAAATCCTTGAACCCCTGGATCTTCTCGGGCGTCATGCCCTTCCTTGCGCACTTCGCCGCGATCTCCTTCTCCATCAGGTCTCGGGCGCCGCCGGTCTCGGGCTGATTGGCCGCGGGCTTCTCCTGGCCCATCCGGGCGATACGCTCTTTTTCCAGGAGGGCCTCCCAGTACGGCCTCGCGCCGTCGATGTCCTGGATAAGTGACTTGAGCCTTTCCCCGAGGAACTTGCTCTCGGCAGAGACGCTCTTGACGATCGCCTTCTTTTCCTTCGCCGTAAGGGTGCTGTATCCTCGGGCGTAGTTCCCGCCCCCACCTTTCCCGACAGAGTGGGGCAGGCCCGCTCTCTTCTCGATGTCCGCGAAGGCTTCCTCGTACTCGCTGATGATCTTTCGGCCTTCATCTGCAGATGCGGCGATCTTCATCCGATCCGTGAAGGAGGGGCCGGTCGATGGCGCTTCCTGCTCCTGGGGTTGCGGGGGCTCCTGCTTTTTTCTCGGTGCCGGGCTCTGGTCCTTGCTCGGCCCGGGATCTCCCAGGAGTGCCGGGGCCGGGCCGGCTGCGGGGATCGCCGCCGCCAGGGAGAACGACACGTCGAGCCTGGGCTCCGGGGAGTCCAGGGGGGTCGCCGTGGCTGAAAACTGCAGGGAAAGCCCCTGCTTGATGATCGCCTGCCCAATCTGCGGGAGGCGCTCTATGAGCTGGTCAATTTTTGCCTGCGTTGCCTCGTTGAACATATGCTCTCTCTCCTTTTTTCCCTCCCGATATCGTGGCCGGGGCCCCGAGACGCACAGGCCCCGGCCACTGGGGAGGAGGATTATGGACTGTAGTGCCCTAGCTTTCTCCTATCTCTTTGCGATATGGACCGGTATCCCGGTCATTCCTTGGATCGTGTCTCTGAACAGGGCCTCGTCCGAATTGCCGTCGCTCAGGTGCACGAGCCATATCTCCCGCACCGCTTCCAGGTCGTTCGCCTGCAGGAAGCCCACCACTGTCTCCAGGCTCATATGTGACCGCAGGAGACGCCGGCGCTGCGCGGGGTGCATATCATCGGATAATGTTTTCTGTGAATAATTGCATTCGATCATGATGTGGGTAAGACTGGTGAACCGGTGCCTGATATAGAACGTGTCCGTGGCGAAGAGCAGCTTCTCGCCGCCGGCATGGTGGATGAGGTATCCGAGGGGCTCCTGGGCATCGTGCTGCGTCTCGAATGGCAGCACGGTCCAGGAACCCACCCGGAATTGTTCAAGCGGCTGCACGGGATGGAGCCGGTGCCCCGATAGCTCCAGGGCCCCGGCTGTCCCGTGGCTGCAGTACAGGTCAATGCCGGCCGCCAGGATGTCCTTCGCCGCCTTCGCGTGGTCCATGTGCTCGTGTGTGAGCAGGCATGCGCTGATCTCGTGGAGTTTGTGGTTGAGTGCCCTGCGGATCTGCTTGATGGGGATGCCACACTCCAGCAGCAGGGAAGATCCGGCACCGTCTGTTGCCCGGTACAGGTTTCCGTGACTGCTGCTGGCGTATGCGGCGATATTGACCATGGCCTAGAACCCCGGGCCTCTCTGCTGGCTCTCTGCCGCCGCCTCTGCCTTTTCCCGCTCCAGGGCCTCGGCCTTCTCCTGCTCTGACATGGGGGGGTTCTCCTCGGCAGTGTCTCCCGCGGGCTCGGCCTTTACATCGATGATATCCTGGTTCGCCTCGCGCTCGATCTCGGATGCTACTTCGGCCTCGTACTCCTGCTGCTCGACTGCGGCGACGGATGCCGTGACTTTGCGTGGGTCCATGGTGAGCTTGTCCGTGACGCGGTGGACGATGGTCTTGTAGCGCATCTCGATCGGGTTGTCGGTCCAGAAGTTGCTGCTCTTTGCGATCTTCTTCGACTTCTGGAAATCTTTCTCCGTGAGCAGGATGAGCTTGTTCTTCGAGGGGTCCTCGTACATGATGTACCCGAACCCGCCGACCACGTCTCCGCGGTCGAACGGCTGCGTGATCTCGAACTCGTAGGAGTCGCCCTCGCGGCCCAGGGACCGCTTGTGTGCGACGAACTTGTCTGTGCTGTAGACGAGCTCATAGATGATATCCTTCGGCTTCTCCAGGGCCACTCCGCGCCGGTAGTAGTCCTTGCCGGCGTAGCCGATGCGCAGGTCCAGGTCGTACTTGCCGGTCTTCTTGTTGAGATAGGGGATCGGGTGAATGTGGTTGGGGATCAGGGCGTCAAGCCCGAGCTCGATCCGGTGCATGGCGTCGAGGGCCAGCTTCTGCATGTTCACGTTCGCCCATACGATCGGCGTACCGTTCTTGTCCTGCTGCGACCTCTTAACCTCCAGCGCGTTCAGCGTCGCGTCAATCTTCACGAACAGATGCTGCGCGAGGCGCTTCTGATCCTCGGAGAGAGCCACGCCGCTTCCGGTAGTGCTGGCGAGCTCTTTGATAACCATGCCCGTGAACCGCTCAGATACGGTCGGCTCCGATACCGCTAGGTCTTTTTTCTGTGCCTGTGCTGCCTGTGCCATTACATACCTCCTGCTTTTTTCATGGTTTTGGTTGTGGTTTTGCTCTCGGTCTCGATCCGCAGGACCTTGTCCTGCCCAGAGACCACCAGACTGATCACCTGGCCGGCCATTTCGGGGAGATCAACAATCGATTCCCTGTTGTCAATCCAGATTGGAGCGGTCACGCCGTAGTGCGCCTGCAGGGTCTTGATGATGTCCATTCCCGCCTGGATCCTGCCGGCGTTGTTGATGCTGTTGTAGGGGACGCCTCCCAGGGTCGTTTCGCAGACCTCCTGTAGGCCTCCGTTGATCTGGTCCGCAAACAGCTTGAACCGGACCATGGAGAACTTGCTGTTGATCCGCTCGTCCAGGATCTCCACCTTGCGGCGGATGAAGTTCTCGCAGAGGAACAGCTGTCCCTCCAGCTCCTCAAACTTCGCGGACAGGTCCTTCTCCTGAATCTCAAGCTCTGCGATGCGCTGCTCGGCCCGCGTGTTCGTCGCGGCTTTATGGGCCTCGGCTTCGAGTACGCGGATCTCCGTGATAACCTTCTCCATCCTGCCCCGCACCTCGTTGATGGCGCCCTGCTCGGACTGGGCGATGTCGTCGATCTCGGCTATGATCGAGTTCTTCTTCTCGATAAGGCCTGTGGGGGTGATTGGCTGTTCGTCGCGGATGAGTGCTATCTGTCTGCGGAGATCCTCAACTGCCTCGCGGGTGTTGTCGGTGTTCGTTGCCTTTATTTCCGCGAGCTCGTGCTCGATCTCGGAGATGCGGGCGGTCGCGTCCTGCATCTCGGCCTTGCGCTCTTTCCCCGATGCGTCGATCCGGGCGAGTTCGGTGGCCTTTGTGCGGTTTGCGTTCTCGATTGCCTTCTGGACCTCTTCGGAGGGCAGGGGCTGTCCGCAGGTTGGGCAGTGGTCTTTTGCGATGCTCGGCATGGCGTCGACGCGGGACCACTCGTTGCGGAGATTGTCGAGGAGGCGCTCCAGGCTGGCGACGGTGTTCTTCTTGCTGGCGAGTTCGTCCTCGAGGTCCCGGACCTTCCGGCGCGTGGCGCTCATGCTGTCCTGCAGCTCGTCGAGCCTCTTGTTGAGAGGCGCGATCCGGGCGGCCTTGTTATCCTCGAACGCGTTTTTCGCCGCCCGAATCTCCGTCTCGACCTCCTGCAATGCGATCCGTTTCGCGGATACCGTCCCGCCGTTTCGGAGATCGGCGATCTCGGATTCTATGGCGGCCCGCTGCGTATTGAGGTCTTCCAGCTTGCCCGGGATCTCGTCGATCCAGGGCACGACCTCCGACACTGAACGCCGCGCCTCGTCGATGCGCACCGGAATCTTCTTCAGCTCGTCGTTGATCTTCGCCTTCTGGGAAGCTATGATCTTCTTTGCGTCCTCGATGCCGTGACCATTCAGGACAGCCTCAAGCCCTGCCAAGGCGCTGTCCGATGCAATGACATCCTGGACGCTCACATCCCCGCAGACCTCCATAAGCAGCGCCCGGCGATCCTGCCAGTGCAGGACCTCGTTGAAATACCGGGGATCGGTGAGCAGCCGGAAGACTTTCTCGTCCACGATACCGCCCACACGCTCTGCGTACTCTTTTTCCTTGAGCGGTACGCCGTCGATGAAATACTCGGTCGTGTGCCCGGTGAACTCTGCCGCCGCGCTGCCTCGCTTCTTCGTGTACCGCTCTGCATAGACCTTCTTGAGCGTGGCCGGCCGGCCGTCGACGTCCAGTTCGACCATGACGGAGTGCTCCTGGTTGTGCGCCGGGTTGCCCTTGGCGTCCAGGCTCTTGATCTCAAAGGCAGCGCTGTTCTGGCTGTCCTTGCCGAACATGGTCCAGAGAAAGGCGTCAAAGATTGTCGTTTTCCCGGTTGCGTTCCGGCCGTAAATGGCCGTCCTGTTCCCGGGCACCACATCAAGGGACTTTACGCCCTTGAAGTTCCGTAGCTGGATCTGTGTAATCCTGATATCCATAATCCCCTCCTGGCCGCTAGTTGCGGCTTTACTCCAACATTTTCCACGTGCTCCTGGCCACCCCGGCAAACCCGATGCCGGCGGCGACGAGTCCAACGAGCACACAGGCCACAGGCCCGTACTCGCAGATAATCCAGGCCGCCAGGGGGCCGATAAGGTTTATGAGGTCCGCGATCATGGCCGGTATACCCCGTCGCCCGAGTTGAGGGCCTCCTGGATGCCGGTGGGCAGGCTGTGCGCCTCCCGCCGCAGTTCAAACACTTTGTCGCACAGGCGGTCGTTGTCGCGGGCTAGGCGCTCAGCATCGCTCATCGCCAGCCTGAGCGCTCGCTCCATGGCGCAGACCGGGCAGGAGTCGTCCTGGTGAACGACGACGTAACTGTGATTTGTGCAGGTTTTCATGGCAGACAACGGAGTATCTATTCCCATAATTAACCTCCCAATGACCATATCGGTCGTGCATAACCCTATGATTAACCGGGGGGCTAACGAAAGTCAAGAAAAATTTAACCCGAAAACATTTTTGGCTAACTATAAATATTTTTAGGGGGGGGTAAGGTAGGGGCCCGGAAGGGCCCCGGGGTTACTGCGTTACTGCGTTACGGTGTAGGTGAATGTGTACGTGTCGCTCAGGTTGCCCTCGATGTCCTCCGCCCAGAAGTCCAGGCGCCAGGTGCCCTCGGGGCCGGTCACCTCGAAGGCATCTAGGGGCAGGTAGATCATGCTCTCGTGCGTCTGCGCGGAGAGCTCCCAATCAGATAGAATAGAGCACGTCACCCTATAAGGGGGTGACGGCTCTATTTTCTAACGGTTCTAATGACGGGTAGAAAAATCTTGAACCGTTCAAGCACATCCTGAATTTCCTAACGGTTCTATTTCCCATCGTTGAACTTCCTCGACTGTTACGAGTGCCCTTTTCATGCGAGATTCCTCCGTGTGTATATTTTCAGAAAACAACATAGGCCACAATGTCGGCCAATTCTTTCAGTCGGTCGATGATGCCGCCGTGGGGCGTTTCTGTCGGCGATTCCTGTGCTGTTGGTCGGAGCCCTGAGATTTCGTCCCAAGGCTCCGGGTAAAATTTTCCTGCCCTGGCAAGGCTTCCGCCCCCCTGTTGATCTCGCGCTCGAGCTCCTGCGCCTGTGCCCTCAGGCTGGAGTTTTCCTCGATCGCTCTGTCGCGCTCCCTGAGTGTTTCGAGCGCGTGATGATATCCACGGATGCTCTGTTGTAACGCCGATGCAAATGGGGTGTTGCTCTCGAGGACCTCGATCGACCACCTGATATCCTGGGCGAGGGAGGTCTCCCCGGATCCCGCCTGGGGTTCGGGCGCTGCATGTCCGGCGGGCCAGGGGTCGTCTGCAAGCATGCGCAGGTAATCCGGGTTCACGCCGTACTCGTGGGATAGCCGCAGGATGAGCCGCTCCGAGATCCCCCGTTCCTCGTTGAGTACCCGGGAGAGGCCCACCTCGCTATACCCGATCTGTCTGGCAATCAATTTATTGTTCAGGGAGGGGCGCGCCCGTTTGATCATCTCAACGGTGTCCCGGAGCCTCTGTGTCTGACGAGAGAATGTCCGTTTTTTCATTGCACCCACCCCTAACATATAATTAACCACTGCAAAAATAACCTCAACGGGTCAATGGGGTTAATTTGGGCCTTGACAAAATTAACCGACGGGTTATCTACTGGGTGCATGAAGCTGATAGAGTGGTTGAGAGGTAAGGGGATGTCGGAGGTGGAATTTGCCCGACTCATCGGCAGGCACAAGGTAAGCGTTTGCCGGTACGTGCGCGGCGTTCGACGACCTGATGGCGACACGATGGATATGATACGCGAGGTCACGGGGGGCCTTGTGGATCGTCCGGATTTCCCCCGCAAGGGGCGCTGATGGTAGCGGTGTGTAGCCATGGTCTCATAGTATTCACGCGCTATCAACATAGCCCGGGGCATCGGGCCCCGGGCGCTTCACAAGATGAACACCACTTTTTAGAGAGGGGGGGGCAGGTCCCTGCAGCCCATCAACGCGAGATGGGGAATCGGGCCTGCTCCCCCGTATGTACGAGACCGATCGGGCGGCAGCTCGAACAAGATAGAAAAGCAGAAAGGAGAAAGAACAATGGTGGTGAAAGTGTTTACACACGACGGCAACATGGTCCTAATCGACGGGATCAAAATGATCAATCGACGGTATGTAGAGGGTGAGGAATCCTTGCTCACGTCGAGCGAGACTCTTGAGTATGTCCCGCCTGATTTTCCCAAGGATCAGAAGCGTATCGAGATGCTCCTCTACCAGGACAGGGGTGGCTCGGATCTTCATTCGATACAGGTGATTGCGCAAGAACCAGTGTTTGTCATGAACGATCATGGTGAAACCATAGACAGGCTCTAATCCGGGCGCTGCCCGATCGGTTTTGAGGGGGGAATAATATGCGAGCAAAGAGAGCACGAGCACTCAGGAAGGCCGTTGTGGCCGGCAAGTATGACCATATCCCAACGCAGGTACCACCGCGAAAAAAGGGTTGGACAATGTATCTGCGCTCCAGGGCTTTACGGATCTATCGGATAGTAAAGCGGATGTATAGCCGCGGGGTGCTGGCATGATTCCCGTGCCGGTGATTCTCCCACGATGGAAACGGACACTGCGCGATCTCATCGTCGTGATCATCTTCCTGATCATCTTCCTGGCCCTCGTGTCGCTGTGCATCCCGGTGCGCTCCCAGGCGGCGGAGTTCGATGTGTGGTGGAAGATGCCGGGGGATCGGTACTGGCAGCAATGCACGAGCATCTCGACGGAGAAGGGGATCGCCCCTCTGGATCGTCCCATTCCCCCAGGGGCCGTGATTGCGCTACGCGACAAGGCCAGGGGTATCCTGGTTCCGATCACGGCAAGGCGGGTGGTTGCGCATGAGTAGCATCGTCGTGGGCACGATGAAGTGAGGCGAAAAGGGGAGGAGTAGTGAATGGCTGACGGCAGGATGCTCAAGAAGCAAATCTCGCGCTCTAAGAAGCTAGCGCGGCTCAAGACTGATTCGGCCAGAATGCTCTATACCTGGATCATTCCGCATCTGGATATCGAGGGGAGGCTGGAGGCTGATCCTCATATCGTAAAGGGTGAGGTTGTGCCCAGGTTGGAGACGTTCACGCCCGAGAATATTCAGGAATATCTGGAGGACATGGCGGCCGAGAAGTTAATCATTCTCTATCATCACGAGGGTGATCAGTTCCTGCAGCTCGTTAAATTCGAGGACCATCAGTCTCTCAGGAAAGATAAGGAGGCTGCATCAAGGATTCCTGCCCCTCCACAAGACATATCCGCACATACTCCCGTACAACTCCCGGAGGACTCCGGGACTACTCCGGACGAAGCAAAGCAAAGAGAAGAGAAGTTAAGAGAAGAGAAGCAAAGGGAACTCCCGGACTCGTCCGGTCGAAAAGCTGCCCTTTTACCAGAAGACAAAAAAAAAGACCGCTCTGCTCTGCCCTCTAAAAAATCAAAGGACGAAAAGCCCTACTCCCCCACGCCCAAGGAAGATATCCAGCGCATGGGTGACGAGGTGGCCTATGCGGAAATCGATGCCGCAAAGGTCGCGCTATTCACCAGCGGCATTTTCCCCGAGGTGCAGCGATTCATGAAGATTGCTGCGGGAAAGAACCCCAGGGCGGTTCTGCATACGCTCACGCAGTGCTACCAACAGAAGCCGAAGAACCCCGGAGGATATTGCCGGACCGTGCTCGAGAAGGAGAATGCCAATTTCAACGAGTCGGACGCACTCAGGCTGAAGAAATCCGCGGCTCCAAGCAGAGACGAGGCGAAAAACATCCTGAAAATGATCAGGGGGGGCGGACAAACGGAGAGTGAACCATGAGCAAGTACAACAACCAGGGATACCTATTCCCGAACCACAGGAAGGGCCAGGTCGAGGGATCCCCGCACTACACCGGCAAGATCACAGTCGGCGGAGTTGAGTACCGCCTGTCTGCATGGAAGAAGCCCAGGGGAGACCACGAGATGCTGTCCCTGGCGGTGAGGACCCAGGAGGAACACCAGGCCGAGCAGGCAAGACGAAAGCCGTTACCCAAGGCGGATGACTACGAGTACCAGGGATCGCCCGAGCTCCCGGACGAACTCCCCGGGATGGAGGGGGAGGTCCCATTTTGATGCTGCCCCCAGCCAAACGTGAAAATAAATTAACGCGAAAGGGGGTGAGTCCGCCCGACAGAACGCATTTGAAAAGTCAAGACATTTCTTAATCAATACAGCAAACGGAGGTGCTCAAATGGAAAAAGCAGCAAACATCATCCTGGTAAGGGATATCAAGAAAGGACAACCAGGAATACCTGCAGGGCTTCCTGCCCAAGCCACTATCTATAAACTGAATTGTCTCAGAAAATACCCCCGCCTCATCTACACAGTGCCAGGTGCCGGGCTTGTTTTTGATCTCGATGAGTGGGCAGTCATGTGTGAGAGGGCAAAGCAGGCCAGTGAGGAGCGTGCCCGCAAGGTTCATAAGGCGCTGGAGTAACAATATGCTCAGTATCAGCCAGCGCAAATACCAACCACCAGGCTCACTGGTGTACATAGGCCCGTTTTCAAAACGCAAGGGGGCCGAGAGGCCCCCGTATTCAGGAGGGAACATGAAGAGAATACTCGTAGCAGGAATCATCGTTATGCTCGCGGCAGGCACAGCCATGGCCGCGAAGGACAAGGTCGCCCAGGACGCCCCGCCGGCACCAACCAAGCAGGAGCTCGTCTGGGAGAAAAAATACCTGGAGGAGCGATTCAACGCCCTGCAGGCGAATATCCGCCTCGCGCAGCAAGAGATCGCGGCGGTCAGCGCCAGATACGCGGAGGTCGAGAGCCAGATCGAGGCGATCGAGGAACAGGAGAAGCCCAAGGGGAAGCCCAAGGGGAAGGGGAAGTGATTGCCCTGCTCCACAAGCTCGACAGCACCCTGGAGGCCCTGAGGCGAAAGATCGGGGCCGCCCAGGACGCCATCTCTCGGCTCGAAGAAGATATCAAGTATGTCCAGCGGAAGCTCGGGATCATCCCGTACACGATGCGCGAGTGGGATCTGCGGAAGCTCTATGCACCGCTGATGAGGGCCTGTCTGGACAACTACGACAAGGTGAAGATCGTCAGGCCCCCGGAGATGTACTTCGGGGCAGATTGGGCAAGGGACGAGAAGAATGGGTGACGAGAAGATCATCTCCCTGCAGGCAAAACGGGAAGAGAAGAACCCGCACATGACCGGCGACGCCCGGTGCCTGGTGTGCGGCCACGAATGGGTGGCCGTCGCTCCAATCGGCACGCTCTGGCTTGAATGCCCAAAGTGCACAGCGCACATGGGCCGATTCATGGCGCCAGTGCACCGGCCGGAGAGAGCAGGCGGGCAGTTCATATACAGAATCTGCGCAACCTGCGGAAATGATTTGTTTTATGTCACACCCGAACATATTTATTGCCCGGTGTGCGGCGAAGAGGTGGATTTTCGTGATGAGTGTTAAATTCCCGCGCCCCTGTCCCGTCGCTGCCGGCCAGGGGAGAGCACATTTCAGGGGACAAGCGGGTTTACGGGTGGTTTTCCTGATACCTGAGTCTTAACATTCTTTCCTTGACCACCACCCACCCCCAGCACACCTGAAGACCCCTGTCAAGTATCAATAACATGGCCTAGCCTGTCAGTAGTGTGTCAGTACCCTGTCAATTCCGATCACCCCCCTGAAAACCGGGGTTATCATCACGGCCATGAGCAGGTACTGTCAGATGGCCGGATGGAACGACGCGCCGCATCTCACCCCGGAGATGAGGGCCAAGATATCCGCGGGCATCCCGCCGTATCAGCTCAAGGCGCGCGCCGAGGGCATCCCCATGCTCGGCGCCGGCGCAATATTCCCCATCTCGGAGGATTCGATCACCTGTGAGCCGTTCACCATCCCGCGCAGCTGGCCGCGTGCCTATGGCATGGATGTGGGCTGGAACTGGACCGCGGCCGCCTGGGGAGCCTGGGACCCGGAGGGAGACATCCTCTACCTGTTCGGCGAATACAAGCAGGGCCAGGAGAAGCCGGCGATTCACACGACCGCCATCCAGGCGCGAGGCATCTGGATCCCGGGCGTCATCGATCCGCACGCGGGCGACAGCGGCCAGCGCGACGGCGGGAAGCTCCTCGATGAGTACAGAGACCTCGGGCTGGATCTGCAGAAGGCCAACAACGCCGTTGAGGCGGGGCTCCTGGAGATGTGGAGGCGATTCACCGAGGGCCGCCTGGTCATATTCAACTCCCTCGTTGCATGGTTCGGTGAGTTCCGGACCTATCACCGCGACGAGAAAGGCAAGATCGTCAAGGTCAATGATCACCTGATCGACGCAACCCGCTACCTCGTGATGAGCGGCAAGGACGTGGCGATCAGCGAGTCTACAGCCAGGACGGTTATCTACAAAAAAGCGCCCAGGCAGCAGGCAGGCGACAAGAGAATGGGGTACTGACATGATGGACAACATCCCTCCCACCGCCGGCCCGGAAAACAACGTGATCCCGTTCCCCGGCGGAAATCCCGCGATGACGGCCGGCGTGACCCCCACAACTCCCGGGGGCGAGATTCTCACCCAGCGCGGCACGGACGTGGCCCGGGGCCTGGCGCAGCTGCCAAACCCCTCCGCCCTGGTGGCAGGACTGCAGGGGAAGCTCAATGGGCGTAAGACCCGGCGCATACTCCTCGAGCAGGAGTGGTTGGAGTGCTACCGGCGATACGATGGCCAGTACGATGCCGAGACCTTGGCAAAGATCAGGGCAACTGGGCGTTGTGCGATGTGGCTCGGATTCACCGGCATGAAGGTGCACACCGGCCACGCCGCCGTGATGGAATTCCTCGTCGGCACGGATGACAGCCCTTGGGACCTCGACCCCGAGCCGGTGCCCGCAAATCTCGCGCTACCCCCGCAGATTGCACAAATGGGCATCACGCCCCAACTCATTCAGGAGGAGGTCAGGCGGCGCACTGATGCGCTCAAGAGCGAGATGGAGGGGCAGCTCGGGGACTCGGACTTCGTCACCCACCTGGACAGCGCAACGCTCGAGATGTGCATCACCGGCACCGGCGCCATGAAGGGGCCGATCACCGTGCGCGATCACCGCGACGAGTGGGACATGGTCCTCGATACGGAGAGCTACAAGCTCTACCCGAAAGAGGCGGAGATCCGGGGCTACAAGCCCGCCTGCAAGGCGATCTCAATATTCTCCTGCTACCCGGACATGGAGGTCGCCAACGTGCAGCAGGGCGATGGCTTTTTCGAGGAGGAGTTCCTGACGCGCGGCGAGATGATCGAGCTGTGCACCGAGCCCGAGGTGGACCCCCTGGCCGTGCTGGCGATCCTGGAGGAGCATTCATACGGCAACGCGGAGATGACGCCGGAGCTCGTGCAGCTCAGGCTGCTCAGCGGCGACACCGACCCCGCGGCCACCAACCGCTACGCGGTGTATCACTACTATGGGCCAATCACCGGCAGGGAACTGTCCCTCGCCGGGATGCAGATTCCTCGAGAGATGCAGGCCCTGCAGGTCGGGGCATATGTGATGTTCTGCGCGGGTAGGATACTCCGGTCCCGGCTGCACAAGGGGCCGATCCCGTATCACCTGTTCCCCTACGTCAAGCGCCCGGGCAACAGCCCGTTCGGCAAGGGCATCCCCATGCTGGCAAAGGACACCCAGGACGCCATCAACGCCTCGGGCAGGATGATGATCGACAACGCGGCAATCTGCTCAGGCCCGATCATCGAGGCGAACACGGCGCTGCTCGCCCCTGGCGAGGATCCGAGTGACATCTACGCCTGGCGCGTGTTTCTGTCCAAAATCAATGCGGGCACCGGCAGCGCGGAGACTAGGGCGATCCGGGTGACCGACCTTAAGCCAAGCACGCAGTTATTCATCGCGCTCATCAACCTGTTCCGCCAGTTCATGGACGAGGCCACGTTCATTCCAAGCGTCACGGACGGGCAGCTGGGCGTCAAGGCGCCTAAAACAGCTACGGGCACCAGCATCCTCAACTCCAACTCCAACCGAAGCATGAAAACGATCATGCGGCACGTGGACAACTACTGCATCAAGCCCTTGGTCGCCGGGTTCTACGCCTGGAACATGCGCTACAACCCCAACCTGGATATTCTGGCCCGGGTGAAAGTGCGCACCAAGGGCGTGGCCGCGGTTATGGCGCGAGAGAGCCAGGCTGACCGGATCATGGCGCTGACGGCGACGTTTGGTCACCAGCCGTGGTTCAAGGTGGTCGATGGGGCGCGCGAGATCGTCCGCGCCATGGACATTCCCGAGGACAAGCTGATCGCTACGGACGAGGAAATGGCCGGCCTGACAGCCCCCGACATCGAGGGAGGGGTGGGGACGACTGATCCGGCGCTCGGCATCCCGGGAGGCAGCGCACCCGTCAGGCGGTCCGTGCCAAACCCCATACAGAGCCAGGCACAGAAGAACGCCCCCCGGCCAGCCAGGCGGGTAGCGGCGGGAGGATAACCCATTGAATGAACGACTCGCCGGCATACTCGCCGGCATCGCGCAGCACGACCCGCAGGTCATGGATGAGTTCAATGAGCATTTCCACGATCTCCGGGAGGACGCCCGCGACAGATACGAGACCGGAGGCACTCCGGAAGACCGCGAGGCCGCAAGACACGAGGCCATCGCGTACGGGAAGGTCCTCGGCATGTTCGAGGACGCGCGGCAGATCATACAGGCAAAAAGGGAGCGTGCGAACGCCGTGAGGAACAATGCGGGCACAGGGCCCGCACCCTGGCGCGGCGGGATCCACACCCCGTAGACGGATAAGCGGCCCGGACACGGGCGCAGCCCCACGGAGGTACGAGCATGGCACCAAGGACAAGAGACGAGCTGATCCAGGCAGCGACGGATAAGGCGGCCGCAGGGTACAGCGCCCTCGGGCTCAATCCCGATGGCACGCCCTTGCAGGGAGCCCCCGGCGCCCCGGAAGGTCAGCAGTTGCAGCAGACAACGGGAGAACCAGCCCCCGGAGAGGACGGCACGAACCCGCCAGCAGCCCCGCACGACCAAGCGGACAAGCAGGCAGCGGAGCCCGGCGCCCCCGACCTGGACAAGGCAGACCGCGGCATTCCGGCGGTACCGGCAAACCCGGAAACTCCTCCCGATGTCGAGATCGAGCAGCTTCAGCAAAACTACAACCACCTGCGGTCCTACGCGGACCGCACGAGCGGGGAGAACGCGCAGCTCAGAGGCGAGGTCGCCCAGCTCAAAACCCAGGTGGCTGATCTCAAGAGTCAGATCCAGGTCCTACTCTCGGCTCAGCCCACTGGACAGCAGGGACAACCACAGGACGCGGCAGCAGCAATGCGGCAGGACGCCGGAGGGGATGATACAACTGGTGATGTGGGATCACCGGCACAGACAAGCACTCAGCCCGGAAACCCTCGAAAGAAGGAGAAGCTGATAGCCCTGGCCGAAGAGTTCCCCGATATCGGGACCGCCATACTCGAGTACGCTGACGCGCTCGAGCAGGAGACCCAGGATCGCATCGCCAAGATCGAGCAGACGATAGACGGGCAGGTCAAGCCGGTGGTGGAAGCCATCATCGCGGACACCAAGCGCAAAGCCCAGAGCGACATCGATGCCGCGCGGAAGGAACATTTCGGCGCGATCGAGAAAGCCTTCCCGCAGTGGCAGAACATGCTCTACAGCGGGCAGGTGGACGAGCAGGGCAGGCAGTTTCTCAACCCGGAGTTCGACAACTGGCTCGCCAATCATCCATCAGGCAACGATTATTTCCGGCTTTTATGGCCGGAAGATCCCAAACAAGGCGCGTCGGCCAGCATGGTCATCGCCATCCTCAAGGAGTTCGCGGGAAGCGATCACGGCAAGTCCACCGCGCAGACAATCGCAGAGCAGCGCCAACAGAGCGCAGCGGGCGACCTGCAGGGAGACCGCCACCCGAAGCCCCTCGTCCCGGACAGCACCCCCAAGGGCGCGGTCGAGCGGCTCAAGGCCGGCAGGCCAGTGACGCAGGCGGACATTCAGGAGGTGATGAAGGTGTGCCGGGGAGATGCCCAGAAGTGGGTCGAGCTGTGGCCCCTGGTTCAGAAGGCTCAGCAGGAGCACAGGATCGTCGTCGGGGGCGCGGGCAACCCCGCTCTCTACACGTAACACGCAACAGATCCACCAACGTAACGGTAGGAGGTAACCATGACCTAACATGGCAAATCAGTTCCCGGCAGCACAAGGCTATGCCCAGATCCCCAACGGGTATTTCGTACCGGAGATTTGGTCAGGGAATATGCTCAAGAACTACTACGAGCAGGCGCTCGCCAGCGAGATATGCAACCACAACTACGAGGGCGAGATCAAGGACAAGGGCGACAAGGTTATCATTCGGAGAGATCCCGAGGTTGAGATCAGGCAGTTCTACAAGGGCCTGAAGCTCGAAACCCAGTCCGTCGAGGACGAGGGCCTGGAGTTCGTCATCCAGCGCGGCGTGTACTTCAATTTCCCGGTGGATGATATCGATAGGCGCCAGTCGGATGTTCCGTGGGTTCAGAAGGTCACGGACAACGCCTCCATCAAGATCAAAAACCACATCGACCGGCAGCTTTTCTCGGACGTGTACGCGGACGTGGCCAGCGGCAACCAGGTGTGGAACAACATCTCGATGGATGCGGACGATGCCCTGGACCTCATGGTCGATATCGGCGTGGCCATGGACGATAATTTCGTCCCGGACGATGGCAGCCGGTGGGTGCTCGTGCCCAACTGGCTCAAGGGGCTCATCAAGAAGAACCCGAACTTCCTGGATGCTTCAAAGATGGGCGATGGCAAATCCATGCTTCGGACCGGATTCATCGGCACGATCGATCGGACCAAGGTGTACGGCACCACGAATCTGCACCAGGATAGCGGCTATGACTACATTCTGGCCGGCCACCCCGACGCGATTACCTACGCCACCCAGATCACCAAGACCGAAAAGCTCCGCAATCCCAGCACGTTCGGCGACATCATCAGGGGCCTGCAGGTCTATGACTGGAAGGTGGTCCAGCCCACGCTGTTGTTCTACGCGACAGTGAAGAAGACGGCATAAGGAGGGGTGACAGCATGCCTACATACGATCTCACTATCGGAAATGCGTCCGCAGGGCGCAGTGCGGTCAACGAGGGGCACATCTACAAGGAGGAGCTCACGGTCGATTTCTCCGCGCACAACGTGCTTTCCACCGACCTCGTCAAGCTGTTCAACATCCCCGCATACCACGTACCTCTCCACGTGTCGGCCCAGGTCGTCACGGCGGAGGGCGCAACGGCAACCGGGGAGGTGGGGCTCGTGGATAACGCGGACGCCTTCATCGACGCGGTCAATCTCAACGCTGCAGCCGGCACGATCGTGAAGAACACCGGCCACGCGGATGAGGCCGGCATCGGCACGATCAGTAATGCGGCACGCGGGATCTACCTCGACCCGGGGCATGATCTCGACACGGCGGTCATGAAGTTCGTGGCGGTGTTCCTCGACATGGGCGGCATCAGCGCCTCGCTGATCTAGGAGATACCAGGCAGGGGACAATAAACCAGGGGCCGGGACAACCCCGGCCCCTTTTTCGGAGGAAGTGATGGCTCAACTGAATATTGACGAACTGAGGACCAAGACGGCGGCGGAAATCGTGGTGATCGCCAGGGAGACGTTCAACGGGGTAGAGCTGCAGGGCAACAAGGCACAGCTCCTGGCTCAGATCAAGCGGCTCAGTGACGCCGCGCAGCAGGAGGCAGCGGACGAGGCCCCGCTCACCAAGGACGTGGTGCTGGAGCATCTCAGGCAGGGAGCCGTATCGAGGGCCACGCCCTCGACCAAGCTGGTGCTCAACAAGGCCACCGGCATGGTGTTCCGGAATCACGAGGGTCTCCACCCCAACCCCAACCTGGTACCGTACGCCAAGACGCCGGTGATCGTGATCCACAAGGGCAAGCAGGCGGTCATGGACCCCATGTACGCCAAGGAGCTGTTCCCTGCGGGCGAGGTGGACACCATCCCCCTGGACGAGAACCTCAACGCAGCAGGGTAACGGAGGCCCGTGAGGCATGGCATTCGAGATTGCATTCAATCCATCCGGCGTCATCGAGCGCGCGAAAACCATCCTGAACGACTATGGGGCGAGATTCTTCACGGAGGATAAGCTGTGGGTGTGGCTCCTCGATGGGCAGCGCGAGATCGCGCTCCAGGTGCCGGAAGCAACCTCGGTGACAGCCCCCCTAGAGCTCGCGCCCGGCGTCACCCAGGCCATCCCCGTGACCAGTCACTGTCTGATCGACGTTCCACGCAACGTGACCGGGGAGGCAATCCGGCCGGCTGCGCGGGCCCTGTTCGACGAGATGAGGCCGGGGTGGGCGACGGAAGGGGGCGCCCTGGTCATCAAGCACTTCATCTATGACCCGGAGCGAGACAAGAAGACATTCGAGGTATGGCCACCTGCGGCGGCGGGAGCAGCGGTTGAATGTATCTCGTCCGCCATGCCGGACGACTCCAGCAGGGAAAGCAACCTGTTCGCTGTCGACTCCCGGCATGCCAACGGCCTGACGGACTACGTGGTGTTCAGGGCACTGAACAAGCTCACCGGCAACCCGCAGTTCCTGACCCACGCGAAAAACCACTTCGACCTGTTCATGTACTCCTGCGGCAAGAGCGCCGACGCCGGGCTCCTGCTCAGCCAGAGGGAGGCTGCATAAGCCATGGCTGCACTCAGTGATTTCCGGCCGAAGATCATCGGCCACGTTCCGGGGTGCCCGGAATTTCTCATCGAGGACGCGGTGCGGGATGCCGCCCGGGAATACTGCAAGGACACCTGGGTCTGGCAGGACGGCGCCGGCGAGAACGAAGAGATCGAGGCCGATCCATACGAGGAGCAGACCGTCTATGACCTCACCAATGAGGACGAGGCGGTCATTATAGCCGTCTCGGCCGTGCTCAGGAACGGCACACCCATGAAGCCGGGCATCGAGTATGCCAAGGCGGTGAAGGACGCCCGGCTGGTTCTCTCAAGCCCGCTCAGCGCGTCCGACAAGGTGGAGGTCAAGCGGGTACACCGGCCATCGGCCACGGCCTCGGTGATCCCGGACTTTCTCCTGGAGGACCACGCGGACGGGATCGCAAACAAGGCGATCGCCGGTCTGCTCACGATGGCCGCCAAGCCGTGGACCGACGCGTCGAAGGCCATGTATCACGAGGGGCTCTACCTGGCGGCTGTCTCGGAGGCCAGGGCCGCGGCGATCAAGGGCGGCACGAACCAGAGCCTCGCGGTGTACCCTAGGAAATTTGGTTAAGAAAAAGGTCAAGTGAGGCAACTTTATGGTTGATTCGGTCCGGGTGGGATGCAAGAATGTACAGCAAAACTACCTGGAGGCCATGCATGCCGATGCCCAAAGAATACCTGTTCGAGATCCCCGGAGCGCCGAGAGGCCAGGCGAGAGCGCGCGCGACTACGCACAAGATTCGATTGGCGAACGGCCGGGAGAAGTGGGTTGGCCGCGTGCACAAGGACAAGAAACAGCAGCTCGAAGAGGACAAGCTCGGGTGGCAGATAGCCCGCAGCGCACCGGGAACACCCCACACCGGGAAGGTTACCCTAATGGTGGTGGCCTACTACCCGATACCCGAGAGCTGGCCAAAGAAGAAGAAGGCGGCCGCACTGGCCGGCACGCTGGCCCCGCTGAAGGTCAAGCCCGATCTGAGCAACATCGTCAAGCACATCGAGGACGTTATGCAGGGGATGTTTTTTGTTGACGATAAGCAAATCTGCGCGGAAACGGCTGCAAAGCATTATTCGTCGTCGCCGCGCGTCAAGATTGTCCTCCTTTGTGAAGACGCTGAAGGGTGAGGATGTCGACATGCACGCTCATATCATGATGTCCGATACCCGCCCCCCGAGCATACCTGAGATCGTGGACGATCTGGAGATCGAGGCGCCCAAGACCCGAGCGGACTGCATCAACGGCCCCAGGCCCTGCCCGTGGGTTCGCTGCGAGTGGCATGCCCTGTGGGTGCTCAGATCGGACCGGCTCCTGCCGCTGAAGCAGTACACCGATGAGCAGCTGGTGGAGATCATCTCCACTATGGAGCACTCGTGCGTACTGGACATTTGCGACATGGGGGGGGCCACGCTCGAGATCACCGGGGAAGTGCTGCACACCACCAGGGAGAGGGTCCGACAGATCGAAGAGTGCGACAAAATATCCACTGACGGAAACCGGTTCAAGGCCGGGGCGCTGGCAAAGCTCAGAAAGCCCCGCGCCATGAGGATGCTACGGCCATTCAGAGATTACGTTTGCGCGGAAGAGGGGTGCGTGCTCCATGGCGATTGAGACTCCCATCACATTCACAGAAGCGACAAAGATCATCGGCTGCATGAACATGGTGCTCGTGGACGCGATCCGCTCAGGCAAGCTCATCACCATCAGGGGCGATTGGAACAAGCTCGACCCGGGGTCCTTCCGGCTCTACTGCGAGCAGGAGTACGGCATCAAGATCGACAGGCTGCCGGAAAAGCGCAGGCGCTCCAGACAGGTCCCGCTGCAGGCGTTCTCGAAGAAGGCAATGCGGAAGCAGAAGCGCAAGAAGGTTAATCCGAGCAAGTTCGGATAATATTTTCACAACAAACAAACGCCTGATATCGTTAGTTGTTTACGTTTTCACTTAACCTTTCCCAAAGAGCAGGCATAATTTTGCCAGAAGCAACACACGTGTGCATGAGGGAAGGCCGATGATCATCCTGAAAACATTCGAGGTAGGTATGAACATCGCGGGCTGATGGCAGCGGCTTCCTTCAGGAAGGGTTATGAGTATGGCCATGGTTCGCACTGCAGCCCTTTTGAGGGGGCTGGCCTTTCGCGTTGTTTCAAACCGCCGATCTACCGCCGCCGGCGCCGCAGCAATCATCGTGGCGATCGCCACAGACCTCGGGTACACCCTGGACCCCGAGCTTGTCCTGGAGATCGTCCTGTACGGCTACGGGCTCTGTCAGCTATTCATGCGCGATTCCGTCGCAAAGAAGCGGGCCCCGGGGTGCTGAGGCGATGGACGCCGCGCATGCGTGCATTCAGGACCGGAAGATCCGGGATTTGTGCGATAAAACCGGCAGGATGGACGAGAGGGTCAAGGTCCTCGAGCGCAATGCTGAGGAGATATTCGTGGGCGAGGACAGCATGAAATCCCGCCTGATCGAGGCCGAATGCGGAATAACGACGATCACGAATACGATCATGTCCTCGTCGAAGGCGCTGATGTGGTTTATGGGGATCATGGTGGCCGTGCAAATCGCCGCGTTCGGCGGGCTGTCGGTCTACTGCTCACACCTGGCGCAGACGACCCAGGCGGCATCATCGATCGGGCAGCAGGCACAGGAGCTGACGAGCCATGGTGATTGAGACCAGTCTCTACAGGGTGGCGGTCGGCCTCGAGGGCCTGCGGGAGATCCCGGGGGAGGAGGACAACCCCTTTATCGTCTGGTGCATGAGCCTGACCAGCATTCCCAAGCCCTACCACAAGGACGAAACCCCATGGTGCAGCGCCCTCCTCAACGGCCTGTGCTACCTCCTCGGCCTGCCCCGCTCCGGCTCGGCGGCTGCCAGGTCATGGCTCAGGGTGGGCAAGCCTGTCGGGTTGCACGACGCGCTGATCGGCATGGACATCGTGATCCTCAAGAGAGGGGCCGCGCCGCAGCCTGGACCGGAGGTCCTGGACGCCCCGGGACACACGGGCATCTTCGCGGGGTATGACGGGGACAGCATCAGGGTCCTGGGCGGCAACCAGGGCGACCGCGTGTGCGTGGCGCCGTTCCCGCTGGAGGATGTCCTCGGAATCAGGAGACTACAGCCGTTTGGCTGAAAGGAGAGAAGATATCATGAAGAGACTCGGCATTTTTCTGTTACTGCTGGCCCTTACCATCGGCCTGACGATCGCTCCGGCCTCGGCGGACACGCTGACCAAGCTGGACATTACGCCGTACCCGGGGTTCACGGTCAACGAATACCTCCTGGTCATGGACTCTGGCGGAACCGCCACCACCGATCTGACCTATGAGATCACCGGCGAGATCCTCTGCGTGGAGACTGTGCCGGGGGCAGCCGCAAAGGCCCCGACAGACGAATATGATCTGAAACTGGAGGACGGTCTCGGCAACGACATCATGGGCGGGGCGCTTGGCGACAGGGATACCGCGAACGCAGAGCGCGCATGGCCGAAGGACGGCACCACCGTCATTTACACCGGAGTGCCGACCAAGGGCAAATTGTCGGTCGCTCGCGAGAACAACCTGGTGAAGGACGCAGAGGTCACCATCAGGATCTTCGTCAAGAACCAGCACCGGAGCTGGAGGTAAGCCATGGCTGTCATCAGACCAAGGTCGGAGACCATCGATGCAGCGGGCAAGTTCACCCCTCCGATCTGCGTGAAGGACGGGTGCGACGTGTTCTTTGAGGACACTGACTTCCAGGGCACGATCACGGTTCAGTCGCGGTCCTGCGATTCGACAACCTGGAACGACGAGGAGAGCATTCCCTGCGACGGGAACAACTGGCACCGGCGTTACCCGGGCAAGAAGGTGGATTTCCGCGCCGGCTGCAAGGACGGCGAGTTTACCTCTGGGTCTGCCCGGGTGATCGTGCAGGGGTGACGGGAGGGAGGCCATGAAGAGGAAGGACAATACCAACGTCGTTCGGGAGTTCTACAGGAGCCTGCTCAGGGACGAGGACCGCGAGACCTTCAAGAAGCTCCTGCGCATGGACAGGAAGAGACGCGAAGAGGTCATTGAAACACTCATAGCCGACCAGGTTCTCGACTTCGACGAGGTCACCAAGAAGGTGCTGCTCGACATGCTTCCCATGACCAGGAAGGACATCGCACAGCTCCTGGCGGAGCATGTCCGCACGGGGATACTCGGCGGGATATCGACGATCGTCGAGGGCATCGCGGCTTTCTTCAGGCGGTGGGTATGAGCGCGAGCCTCAAAAGGTACCTGGCCGCCCGGCCCGAGATCAAGACGGCGGACTGTGCCGTCTGGAAGGCCCCCTTCACGTGGGACCCCCGGTACTGGCTTGGCATGTTGATACAGATCATCAAGGACGACGATGTCAACCACGCATCATTCATCGTGCGTCACAAGATACAGGACAAGATCATCGAGGCGCTGGAGGATGGCGTCGTGCCCAGGAGGTTCTCAACGCGGCTCGAAGAGTACAAAGGTAAGGTCTACCTCCTGCAGCTCCGTGACGAGTTCGACTGCATCCGCGAGGGTGCTGCCCGCAGAGCCGAGGAATGGGCGATCAAGAAAGACCGGTATGATTGGCTCGGGTGCGCAACGCACCTGATCACCAGACCCCAGGTGAAACCGCCGTGGCATTGCTCAGAGCTCTATTACGCCATGGTCTGCGAAGAGGTCGAGGCGGTTGGAGATCCCGTATGCCTCGACATCATGATGACTTGCATGGAAACCCTGGGAGGCGGTGCTCCGCGGCCGGGCGACCTCAAGAAGCTGCCCATGTTCAAGCGTGGGTGGACGAGAATCAAATAGGAGACGCGCTTATGAAGAGGTTATTCCAGATCCTGGTTGCCATTGTCTTTGTCCTGGCCGGGGTGTTCGGTGCTGTCCCGGCGGACGCGGCAAAATTCTACCCGGCACGGGCGCTCACCGGCGGGGGCGAGGGCGCGCTCGACGCGATCGACGGAGCCCTGCTCGCCACCGGAGACGTGGCTATCATCGGCACCAGCGACCGGGACGGCTATATGTACGTGCTGCTTGCCACCGGCGATAAGGAGTCATCCCCGGATGTCATTGCCCCGGACCGCAACGCGGGGAGCAAGCGGTGGCATCTGGTACAGTGGGGCGGGAACCTCGACCTGGCCAGGATACAGGCGGCCTTGTCGAACGACTTCCACAACATCGGTGGTACCGATGACGATGTTCCCGAGCCCGCGGACCTGGACGGCGTCTTCACGGCAAACGGCATGCTCATGCGGTCTGGCCCTGGCTCTTACGGGGCGGCAACGCAGGGCACCCACTACTATGCGCCCGGCGGAGCTCCCGTGGCCATCGGAGACGGAGGCACCGGCGCCTCGCTGTCCGATCCGGATGCCAACACCCTGTTTGGATGGGACGATTCGACCGGCGGCTTCAGATACATCACCATCGGCGCGAACCTGAGCTATGACTCGGCGACGGGCACCCTCTCGGCCATCGCGGGATCCGGGACCGGGGGCTCCTCGGCGTTTGCCGACATCATCACAGGGACCAACACCACTGCCATTATGACGATTGGCACGGGCGCGACGCTGTCCTACTCAGGGACCGGCATCGTCAACGCGAGCCAGTACAGGGGCGTGTCCCTCGTGGACTCTACAGAGTTCGGATATCTTGACGGGGTTACCTCCCCGCTCCAAGCGCAGCTCAACGGCAAGGCCGCATCTATCCACGCGCACGCGGGAGCAGACATCACTTCCGGGACGATCGATGTCGCCCGCCTACCCACCGGGACCACGGGCACGACCGTTTCCCTCGGGAACCATACGCACAGCACGTATGCGCCCCTTTCCCATGCCCATTCCGGCGCGGACATCACGAGCGGGATCATCGGCGCAGCCTACCTGCCCCTGAATGCCTACAACTCGGCTGGCATCGTGGCCTCAGGAAATGGCCAGGCCAACATGGTGTGGAAGACAGACGCATCGGGTAATCCTGCATGGAGGGTCGATTCTACCGGCAGCGCGCCCACCTTCGACGCCGTGGCCACGGGTACGAACGTGTCCTCCACCATGACTGTAGGAAGCGGGGCGAGCCTTGTCAGATCAGGGACAGGGATCATCGACGCCAACAGGTTCCTGGGCGTTACCTCGATCGATGCAACAGAGTTCGGATACCTCGACGGAATCACCGGTAGCCTCCAGGAACAACTCGATTCCAAGGCCGCGAGCGTGCACTCGCATTCCGCAGCCGACCTTCCCTTGGCGGATGATGATGGCGTCACGCTCGGCGTGTGCGCGTTTAGCTCCGGTGGCAGCTTTGATGTCTCGGGCGGAATCGTTGGTCTAAACACCAACCTCACCAACATAGCC
>ENA-UPXM01001670-UPXM01001670.1-activated-sludge-metagenome-genome-assembly--contig:-NODE-1670-length-27619-cov-7.921528_pt1 | contig 27619 bp, 30 predicted proteins | sample MGYA00238178_ERZ772708 | MGnify/ENA primary metagenome ERZ772708 (study PRJEB29002, sample SAMN05720212) | activated sludge metagenome | isolation source: anaerobic digester from wastewater... | reverse complement strand
ATTGCCTTTATCCCGCACATATTCGACCATCACCTGCTCCTCCGTTCCCCAGAGAATCGCATGAAGCTGCTTCTCATTCAGTTCGCTGAACGGTGTATCCAAGGTGATGCCGATGTGTTTCGCCAGAGCGGAAAACTGACTGCGGCTCCATTGGGCATCGGGGTTCATCGTGGCGATCGCCCCTTCATTAAAACTCTTGTTGTAATCAGGAATGATGAGATCGGGGTCGAACTCCGTTTTAAACCCCAAGCCGTTGCATTCACTGCATGCTCCGAACGGATTGTTGAAGGAGAAGAGGCGCGGTTCAAGCTCCGGCAGCGTGATGCCGCAGTGGGGGCAGCTGTTCCGTTCGCTGTAGATCTCTTCATAGGAAGAGCCTCCTTCACCGAGGAAGGTGATTTTCACCAACCCTTGCGCCATTTCAATCGCTGTTTCGATTGAAGAGGCCAAGCGGGTCCGAATATCGCCGGAGAGAATCAATCGGTCGACGATGATGTCGATTGAATGCTTGATCTGCTTGTCGAGGGAGGGGATGCTGTTTTCCAGATCGATCTGCTCGCCGTCGACGACGATCCGATGATACCCCTGAGCCTTGGCATCTTCAAAGACTTTCTTGAACTCCCCCTTTTTTCCGATCGCCACCGGGCTGCTGACGATGATACGGCTATGCTCTTTCGCTTTGAAGATCGCATCGATGATCTGATCGACGCTCATCTCGCTGATCTCCCGGTGACATACATGACAGTGCGGGATCCCGACCCGTGCCCAGAGAAGCCGGAAATAATCGTAGATTTCCGTAACCGTGCCGACGGTCGAACGGGGATTGCGCTGTGTGGAGCGTTGCTCGATTGCGATCGCCGGGGAGAGACCCTCCATGTAATCTACGTCCGGCTTGTCCATCTTATCGAGGAACATCCGGGCGTAGGAGGAGAGCGATTCGACATATCGGCGCTGTCCTTCGGCAAAGATCGTATCAAACGCCAATGAGGACTTTCCGCTTCCGGAGAGTCCGCTGATGACGATCAACCGGTTTTTCGTAAGGGTGAGGTCGATATTCTTTAAATTATGTTCTCGAGCCCCTCTGATGACTAGTTTATTCTGCATTTCGAATCGTTTCCAACAAGGCGTCTTTCGCTTCTTCAGTTTTCACTTTCTTGCTGAACACGCCTTTTTCATAGAGGAAGATCGCGTTGCCGATTCCGGCGACCGCCACATCCGCCGCTTTCGCTTCCCCGGGTCCGTTTACCTGACAGCCCATGATCGCCACGGTCAGATCCTTGTCGATCGTGAGGAGCTCCTCCTCCACCGATGCGAGAAACCCCATCGTATCGAAGGTGTGGCGGCCGCACCGGGGGCAGGAAACGACTCTGATTCCTTTTTTTCTCAGGCCGAGCGTTCTCAGCAGCTCGACACCCGCTTGAATCTCCGTTTCGATTTCGCCGGTGATGGAGATCCGCAGCGTGTTTCCGATCCCCTCGCTCAACAGCGTACCGAGCGCCCATGTCGAACGTGTCACCGCCGAGATGACCGATCCCGCTTCAGTAACCCCGAGGTGAATCGGATAGGAGCTTTCTTTGGCGAAGAGCCGATTGGCCTCGATCGTCAGATCGGTATCGCTTCCCTTCAATGAAATCACCGTGTTGGTGAAGCTGAGGCGTTCAAACCAGTCGAGATACTCCAAGGCGGTATCGCTCATCAGCTTGGCCGGCGAAGATGCTTCTTTACGTGGCAGGGAACCGCTGTTCAGTCCGATTCGGATCGCGATGTCATGGTCCTTCGCCGCTCGGACCACCTCGTCGACTTTCCATCTGGCTCCGATAGTTCCCGGGTTGATTCGAATCTTATGGGCTCCCGCTTCGATCGCATCGAGAGCAAGGGTATGATCGAAGTGGATATCCGCGACGATCGGTATCGGGGACGACTTGCAAAGATATTTGAAGACCGCATGGTCATTCTTCGAGGGGTAGCTGAAGCGAATGATGTCGCAGCCCATCATATTCAGCTTGCCGATTCGAATAAGAAGCTCTTCGGCACTCTTCCGATCGATTGGCAAAGAATCATCATACATCGTTTGGACGAGAATGGGTTTGCCCTTCCCGATCGTCTGATTTCCTATGTGGACAAGGTGAACGTCATTCATCGGGTATTCTCCTTGAATTGAGTGTACTAAAGGTTTGGCGTTTTGGATAGTGATACTACACGCTTGTGTAGCTTATCGTACTTCAACGAGCAGGCGGGCGACATCCGCTTGTTTTTCCGCGATCAAGGCATAGGGCTCATAGGGGGAAAAGAAGATGAAGTGATCGCTGTCCACTCGGGCCGTCGAGGTGATTCCGCTCGATTCAAGGTGTACGAACCCGTTGATATCCCGAACAAAAGTGCTCGGCTGCTGGGCGTGAGTCGAACAGACGAGAATCTCTCCTTCTTTGACAAGAAAGATCGTTGCATAGTGGCTGTGAGCGATAAACATTCCATCAAAGGGCTTTGGATGGATCGTTTCATAGACCGGCTCGGTCATCCCAAAGAGATGAGTGTAGCGGGCAAGCGAATCAAGCGTATCGTAAATCATAGTTGTACCGTAAAGTCTGTGCCGTTCTATTGCAAGGGTATCGTTGGTGAATTACCCTGTCTTCATGAAGGCGACGGCACTCTATCAAAGCCCGCTCGGTCCGATGCATTTCATCGAAGAGGATGAAAACCTCATCGAAGTAGGATTTGGCGATCGAACGGAAACCTCTTCCACCCCATTGCTCAAAGAAGCGATCAGGCAGATGGACGCATATTTTCGTCATGCTCTCATCGAGTTCAACCTGCCGCTTCGTACCGTGGGAACGGTGTTTCAAATGAAGGTATGGCAGGCGCTTCAAACGATCCCCTACGGCGAAACATGTTCCTACCGGGATATCGCTCGAATCATCGGAAATATCAAAGCGGTCCGGGCCGTCGGGGGAGCCAACAATAAAAACCCGGTCGCCATCATCATCCCCTGCCACCGGGTGATCGGCAAAAACGGAAAGCTGGTCGGCTACGGCGGCGGCTTGGATAAAAAAGCATGGCTGTTGGCATTTGAAAAGCGGACATCGCATTGATGTCCGCTTGATTCCCGTTGTTCGGCCAAAAAAGGTTATTGCAACGCAAGCAAGCTGAGGACAAGGGTAAAGAGTGCAACCGTTTCGATGATGCCGATTACAATGAAGTAGTTTGCGGTTCCCTTTCCGGTTTCGGCAAGAGCGTCACACGCCGCTGCTGAAGCGCGTCCCTGCATATATGCGGAAAGACCGATCGCAAACCCTCCAAGAACACCGACAGACAAAGACAATGTGGCGGAGACACCGGCGGCAATTGCACTTGCGATGAAGTTCATCAAAAGGAAGCCGTAAATCGTCTGAGTCAACGGAGCACCGGCGAACGCGATCATGATGAAGGGAGCCGGCTTATTCTCGACATAACACTTCTTCCAGCCGCCGATCGCAGCCATGGAGGCGACTCCGGCACCCATGCCGGATCCAGTAGCAGAAAGGGCTAAAGCCGCTGCCATTCCGATAAATTCCATATTAACCATCTCGTTCTCCTTGTGTTGTTCCAAACAACGGTGAGGTAATTATTCTTCGACCGTTTCTGCAAACGGTTGATATTGAATCCCGGTCCACTCCATCCCGAGCTGCCCGGAAAATTCCAACAGATTGAGGCGTACGCCGTGAACCATGACGCTGAGCAGACCCATGACCAAATTAAGTCCATGGCCAACAACCAATATTATGATTCCCGCCGGAAGCGCAAATCCCTTGAGCATTCCGCCAGCCATCGCGTTGAAGGATTGGGCGATCGCAATCGATGCCATTCCGACTGCAAAGAGGCGGATATAGCTCATGATGTTGCTGAACGCGCTGATCGTGTCCAAAAACGTGGTGAAGAAACCGGCCAGGCCACTCTTTACCCCTTGAACAAACGATACCCCCGGTCCCTGAGCCCCGAAGAGCAGAATCATCACGAAGGCGATTCCGATTATGACAAAGAGCGCCTTGATATTCACATCCGCTCCGATGACGAGCAACAGGACGATGTAATAAAGCGCCAGGAGCGAGATGAGCCAACTGAAATCCGCCACCAGGCTGAGATCTTTGTTTCTTGCCTTAAGAACCACATTGATGATGCATGCCAAGGAAAGCTGGACGGTTCCGATGATGAAAGTGAATTTCATCACGGTATTCTGGGCAGTGATCGCTTCGATTCCAAACAGTTCGGGGTAGTTTGAAATCTGAGGGATCACCAGCTTCTGCAAGAACGGAATGCTCTGAAGGATTTCAATTGAACCGAACCACGTTCCGGTGAGCGAACCCCAGAGTATCGTGGCGAGCGAGAGCGCATAGATGAGCATCACCAAGGTATTCGCCTTCTTTGATGAGATATGAATCGAGATACCGACAATCAGGAAAATCAGGCCATAGCCGGCATCTCCGATGATCATCGCAAAAAAGAGGGTGAAGAAAAGAAGGAACCACGTTGAAATATCATACTCCCGGTAACCCGGTACCGTTCCGAGGATATCAAACACCGGCTTGATGATTCCAAAGCCCTTCCTGTATTCGATAAGAGTCGGCACATCTTCATCGTCTTCGCTGATCTCTTCAAGGAGATACGCCCATCCATTCTTCTTTGCCAAACGGGTAAACTGCTCTTCTTCCTTTACCGGCAGATATCCCACCAGGTATGAAAGCTCTTCTTCATCGACAAGGGACGCTTCAACTTCTTCAAAGCGCGTTCTCATCTCCAGAACACTCTGGTAGTGTTTCAACGCATCAAGATACGCAAGACTTGCCTTTAGTCGGGCATCGATCTCTTCAAGATCCTTATTTGCACGATCGATCGATCTTTGAAGATCGGAAAGCCGCCCTTTGGCAAACGTTACCGCGACCGCCCCGGTCGAAGGATCGAGCTGCTCTCCAATCGTCACGATCGCTTTCACCGGTCCTTGATAGGACACTTCATAGTAGACCTGTTCCTCATCAAGATTGGCCAGATCTTTCTTGTCGATCGTATAGAAGAACAGTTCAAACCCTTCCCGTCTCAACCAGGCAAGCTCCTCGGGATCAAAATCGCCCCATGGCAGCAGACTGGCGGCGGAAAGTGAATCATGATCACGCTCTTGAATCAATTCGTTTTGTTTCTTGAGCAGCGATATCAGATAGGCGGTTGTTTCCGCGACCTCGCTTCTGCTCAAGGTTTTTTGTTTGACCGACTGTTTCTTGTCGATCAATTCCTGCAACACGGAAATGACTTTCTTTACGTCTTCAATTTCTTGTTTTTGTGAACCCTCGAATGCTTTTGCGGCGGTACTGACATGCAATACCCCTGCTTTGCGGAGGTTCTTCAACATCGCTTTTGTTTTGGATCGCTGCACCACGATATAAGTCTTTTTCATCTCTGCTATCATGTCAGGCTCCTGCTACCAACTTCTTCTTGGCGATCTTGCCCCGAACCACCGCAGCGGTCTGTTGGTCGCCAAGATAGATGCCGATCAATCGAATATGCTCCTTCGCTTCGGGAATCTTCACTTTTTCAAAGAGATTCACCCGTTGACTGGTTACCCTCAACTCCCTTCCCAGCAGCTCGATCTGCTCGTTGAGCGTAGCGATGAGCGCATCATATTGGGCGACTTCACGAAGGAAACTTACCCCTTTGTCAATCCAAAGCGGATAGAGAAGCGGATTGTATTCGATATGTTTGAACGTCAACTCCTTGAAGGTGGGAATGATGACCCCGGCGATATTGCTCTTGCTTTTGAGAATCGTGTCGATTTGAACGAGCGAAAGAAGGTCATAACGCTCGTTTTCAGCATACACGGCGATCCACATCTTCACTTGGGCGATCAGGGCGGCTTGCTCCTTTTTATGCGTTTCGATCTCGCGTTCAATCTGTTGAATCACCAGCTGCAGCTGCTGCTTTTTAAGCATCAGCGTAGGCAAATAGCGTTCGAACTGCCTCAGACGATCTTTTTGGAGTTTGAGTTCATTCTTTGTCAGTTTGACAGCCATGAAATCTCCTTATTCACCGAGATGCTTCGGCCAACGGGCTCGAATCAAATCGGAGCGCAACCCCGTTTCATTGGGTTCAAAACAGTCGCCAAGAATCTCCCAGCCCAAATCCAGCGCCCGCTCAAGGGGGATGTTCACGGAAAGATCCATCATCTTTTCTTCAAAAAGCGCACCGTATTTCAGCAATTTTTCATCCCATTCGCTCATCATGAAGCCCATCGACTGTTTTTCGAGAGCTTCTTTGAAGGAGGCGTAGAGTCGAATCATTCCGTCCATCAACGCACGGTGGTCATCCCGCGTTGCGCTGTTGACCTGCTGCTTCAACCGAGAGAGCGAACCGAACGGTTCGATTCTTCCGCCCTTGAGGTAGTACTGCCCTTCAGTGATATAGCCGGTGTTATCGGGAATCGGGTGAGTTACGTCATCTCCGGGCATCGTGGTCGCGGCAAGAATCGTAACGGAACCCGCTCCTTCGAAGTCGACCGCTTTCTCATACCGTGAGGCGAGCTGGGTGTACAGGTCTCCTGGGTATCCTCGGTTGGAAGGAACCTGATCCATCGTGATCGCCATCTCCTTCATCGCATCGGCAAAGTTCGTCATATCCGTCAACAGGACCAATACTTTCTTTCCTTCGAGGGCAAACTTCTCTGCAACGGCGAGGGCCATGTCTGGAACCAGCATGCATTCGACGGTCGGATCGCTGGCGGTATGGACGAACATGATCGTTCGATTCATCGCCCCACCCTCTTCCAAGGTATCCTTGAAGTAGAGGTAGTCATCATATTTCAGTCCCATTCCTCCGAGGATGATCAGATCGACCTCCGCTTGCAGAGCGATTCGAGCCAACAATTCGTTGTACGGCTCGCCGCTGACGGAGAAGATCGGAAGCTTCTGGCTTTCGACGAGGGTGTTGAACAGGTCGATCATCGGGATACCGGTTCGAATCATATTTCGGGGAATGATGCGCTTTGCCGGGTTTACCGACGGACCTCCGATATCGATCATCTCTTCCTTCAATTCGGGTTTGTTGTCTCGGGGGGAACCGGTTCCGTCAAACACTCGCCCCAGGAGATTGGGCGATGAGGAGACGCGCATCGGATTGCCAAGGAAACGGACATGGTCTCCGGTCGATGTTCCGGTAGCTCCACTGAAAATCTGCAATGAGACAAGATCACCATCCAGCTTGATCACGTTTGCAAATGAGGTTGACCCGGCACTGGCAACAACTGCAAGTTCACCGTTAGCCACCCCTTTGGCCCGAACCGTGATGACGTTTCCGACAATTGACTCAATCTTCGAATATATTTTTTGCATGCTCTTCTCCCTTACATCAGAGCCTTGAATGCTTCATCAAGGGCGGCTTCCGCCGCTTTAAACTCGTCTGACTCCCAAAGCGTGTTATTCCAGTCCAAGAGAAGCTGTCGGAGGTTGTTGAAGACCCGGCGAACATCACTCTTTGTCTCAAAGGTCAATGGCATGTTCATCAAATGACGGAGTTTCGCAAAGACATGCTTCTGGCGCTCCGGTGCTACCGATGTGTCGATCGGATCGAACGTGTTCTGCTGAAGATAGCAACTGTCAAGCAGCTCGCCCATCTGATACGTCACATAGTCGTTGACGCTCGTTCCCTCTTCACCGACGACCTTCATCATCTGATTGACCTCATGAGAACCATGAAGAACCCGACGCATCTGTTCCACGTCGGACTGCTTGATGATTCCCGTATACTTTGACCACGAGGTCAGCGGGTCGATCGCCGGATACTTGCGGGCATCGGAGCGCTCGCGGCTGAGACCATGGAAAGCGCCGACTACTTTCAACGTCGCCTGAGTGACCGGCTCTTCAAAGTTGCCGCCGGCGGGACTGACCGTTCCACCGATCGTAACGGAGCCGATTTTTCCGTCATGCAGCCTGACGATTCCGGCTCGTTCATAGAATTCAGCGATTCGGCTTTCCAGGTATGCGGGGAACGCCTCTTCACCGGGAATCTCTTCCAAACGGCCGCTCATCTCGCGCATCGCCTGAGCCCAACGGCTGGTGGAGTCGGCAAGCAACAGAATATCCAAACCCATCTGCCGATAGTATTCGGCGATTGTCACCGCGGTATACACGGAAGCTTCCCGGCTCGCGACCGGCATCGAAGAGGTATTGCAAATGATGATTGTCCGTTCCATCAGCGAACGTCCGGTTTTCGGGTCGATCAGTTCGGGGAATTCCTTCAGAATCTCGACGACTTCACCGGCGCGCTCACCACAGGCGGCGATGATGACGATATCAACTTCGGCGTTTCGACTCGTCGCGTGCTGTAGAACGGTCTTTCCGGCACCGAACGGCCCGGGAGTACAGTACGTTCCACCCTTGGCAACCGGCAACAGAGTGTCGATGATTCTGATCTTCGTCGTCATCGGTTCGACAGGCCGAAGTCTTTCGCTGTAGAGCTGAATCGCTTTCTTTACCGGCCAACTGAAGACCATCGACAGTTCGATTTTCTTCTTTTTGGAGTCTTCGATGGTGCAAATGATGTCGCGAGTCTTGTACGTTCCCGCTTTATTGATCGAAGTTACGGTGAAGGAACCGACCAGATCGAAGGGAACCATGATTTGGTGGGTAAACAGTCCTTCGGGTACGGTTGCGATTGTATCACCCGCTTTGACGATGTCACCGACGGATACTGTCGGGGTGAACTCCCAATCAAGATTGGGCAGAGCCTGAAGGTACACACCCCGCTGAAGAAAGAAGCCACATTGCCGGGCGAGTTCCGGCAAGGGATTTTGCAGTCCGTCATAGATTTGAGTCAGCAGTCCGGGACCCAGCTCCACACTGAGCATCTCGCCGGTAAACTCAACCTCATCGCCGACAACGATTCCGCCGGTCATCTCAAAGACTTGCAGCGCGGCAATGTTGCCATTGATGCGGATTACTTCGCCTTTGAGGCGAATATCCCCTTGACGAATGTATCCCACTTCGTTCTTGGCGATTGCGCCGTCAAACTCGACATTCACCATGTTGCCATTCACGCCGAGTACACGTCCTGTGTTCCTTGTCATATCCAACTCCACTACATCCGGTCTATTTCCGATCTCAATGTGCCAAGAAGGTTTTCAAAGGTCGCTTGGCCAACCTCTCGGGTGAAGACATTCACCCGTTCCAACAAGAGCAATTTAAGCCCATAGCCCAAGAGCGCATCAAATTCGAAGACCTTCATTCCGACCAACCGGTCGATCCGTTGCCACAATAACGATATGAACTTCATTTCCGCTTCCAACGGATCGGAAAGTTCAAGCAGTTCATCCGCTGCAACTGCAATTTCTCCGGGGATAGTTTGTCGTTGAAGAGTTTCATCAAGCGTAAAGCCAAGCCGAACCTGGCGTTTTTGGGCAAGGGCCGTGTTCAAAGAGAAGGCATAGTTCTGGTATGCTTTCAGCATCGCATGCTTGCTCGGCGTGCCGTTCAACCCGCTTTTCAGAGTCTGCCAGTCCCTTGAATTGAGATGCTTCTCCGCTTGCGCTTTGAACACGTCGACACTCATCGGCATCTTCCGCTGAAGACGGAGTAACGGAAGCGTTGCTGCAAAGTAGTAGTATGACGCCACTTCCGGATCCTAAAAGATTCGCTCGTGCAACGGCCGAGCAAGATACGGTTGTAAGAGACCGGCCAGTTCACTTGCTTTGTAGTCATAGAAGTACGAGCCGTCTTTTGCGACGAGGCGGAACCCCGATTCTACATCATCATGGGGTTTCAGCACCAAGCCGCCCTTCAATTCAGCTGCCAGCGCAGTTTGGAGTTCATCGGCAAGGGCTTCAAAGGCTTTTGGTTCAACTTCGATATTCACATCCCCCTCACTGGCATCAAGCGCTTTTTTCACCAACCCGATGACATCTTTGCTGCTGAGCGCTTTGGATGCTTTTTCAACAAGGATTCGGGAAAACTGCTCTTCGATCGCAGCCTTCAAGGAAAGAAGAAGATCTCGTCCGGCCTGGGCAAGTGCTTTTTCAGCGCGCTGGTTTCCCTGAGCTATATCCTTTTCCGCTTCAGAAATGATGTGAGATGCTTTTTCTTGAGCTTGGGCAATGATTGTCTGTGCCTGTTCTTCCGCTGATTGAAGAATGGAAGCCGCTTCCTTTTTTGCAGCTTCAACCCCGTCTTTTCGAATTGAAGCAACCAAATCTTGAATTTGTTGGGCCATGTACATCCTACCTTCTCTGATACGTTAGTCAGATTTCTACTATTATCACTGAATGGGGATAAAAGCTCAAGTGTCTAAAGTGAAACCTTAAGAGATTGTCCTTATTTGGTGGAGGCCGCCATGTACTACCACGCAATCAAAGAACCATCTACGGTTCTGTATCGCACAAAAGAGGAAGCTCAAAAGCTGTTGTTCGCTCTCCATGCGAAGCTGACGAAACAGAATGTGACGATCCTCGACTACCTCTTGGAACCACAAAAGTGCCAGCTCCTCTTGCAAGCCGAAGAAAAAATCATCCTGCCGACGTTTACTCTCAAACCGATCGCGAAAGAGAAGCTCCTTTGGTACTTCTCTTCGCTCGGTTCAAAAGGAAAGACCTATCCGTACAGCGGACTCCATGAATGCTATTTTCTTTCGACGTGCTTTTGTGAACTAGGCAAAGTATCGGTCGAGCCTCTGCCTTATCCGCTCAAAGAGGTGCTTGCCGTCAAGAACGGTCGCGCAGAATGAGATTGCGAATTCCCTCGATTGAGATTTCAATCACTTCGCTGGTGTCGTGGACGATCGGATTGGAAAGACCCGCTTTCTCGCGCTCCTGGTTTCCGACGACGAAGAAGAGCGATCCCACCCGGACGCCGAGGTAGGCGGCGACGGTGAACAGCGCGGCGCTTTCCATCTCGCTGGCAAGGACTCCCAGGCGCTTATACGCCTCCCACCGATTCTCCAATTCATAGAAGACCGGCATGCCGGAAGGATTGTGTTGACCGTAAAAGGAGTCTTTGCACTGTACGACGCCGACATGCGGGTGTTTTCCCATGGCGATCGCCGCATCTCTCAGCGCTTCGACGACCTCAAAGGTAGCCACCGCGGGAAACTCGATCGGAGCGTATTCACGGCTGGTGCCCTCGGCACGAACGCTGCTGGTCGCGATGACGACGTCTCCGCCGATCACCTTCGTGTCTATTCCGCCGCACGTTCCCATCCGGACAAACGTGTCCGCACCCGATTTGTACAGCTCTTCCATAGCGATCGCCGCCGAAGGTCCACCGATTCCCGTGGAAGTGACGGAGACCTTTTCTCCTTCGAGATATCCGGTATACGTCACGTACTCGCGCACATCCGCCACCAAGCGGGCATCGGTCAGATGGTTGGCGATGAGGGGCACCCGTTTGGGATCGCCCGGAAGAATCACATAGCGTCCGACATCCCCTTTCCCGGTTCCGAGGTGATATTGAATTCCGCTTCCGTGGGTATAGTCACTCATATCGACTCCTTTGTCTCCATCCTATAGGAATACATACGTTTTTCCCATCCCTCCATCCTCGGGAAGAGCGAATCGGTAATCGACGACGGAGCGATGATTCCCAAGCAGCTTGCCGATGCCTTGACTGAGAATCCCATCGCCGTAGCCATGAATGATTCCAAATGTCGTAAGGTTGTTGAGCAGAGCCGCTTCTATGTTTTGTTCGACCGCCTCCAGAGCTTCTTCCAGCGTGAAGCCCCGCACATCGATCTCCTGTTTTGCTCTTTTCGAACTGGCGGTATAGGAAACCCTCACTTCCGGTCCTTTGTTCTTCGGAAGATACAAGTCGCTGTCTTTCAGGCTCATCCGCATCGAACCGATTGCAACAAGATACCGGTTTTTCCCCACTTTCTCGAGAATCGTCCCTTCCCGCTTCGAAGGACCGCAGAGGACCTCCATTCCGACCTTGAACTCAGTTGGACGGACAAACACTTCCTCCTCTTCTTCCAGCAACGCTTGTTCCGTTTCAACACGTCGATCCAGCTCGGACAGATAGGTTTTTACCGCTTTCGTTTTTTCACCGGTCAATTCGCCTTCACGGATTTCAGCAACCAGCTGCTCCAACCGCTGGCGAGCTTTTCTGGTAAACCGGGCAAGCGTCCGGATCTCATCATCCTTGAGCTGACGCTCCTGCTGCCTGATCGTCAATGCTTTCAGATCGAGCTTTCGGTTTTCCTCCTTCCACCGGCGTTCAACCGTTTCCAATGCCTTGCTCCGCTCTTCGACCCGCCGGAGTTCCTCTTCCAAACGCCTGAGAACCGAGGAAAGCTCGATTCGATCGCTTCCGAGGAGTTCCTCCGCATCATGGAGAACTTCTTTCGGCAATCCCATCGCTTTTGCCGTGGCGAGAGCGTGGGATCGGCCGATTACATTGGGAATGATCTTGAAGGTCGGCTTGCCGCTGACTTCATCGAATTCCATCGCGGCATTGATGATGTTCTCCGCCGAATAGGCGTATTCCTTCAATACGCCGTGGTGGCTGGTCACCAAGGTGAGGGCGCTCCTCTTCAAGGAATAGGAGAGAATCGCCTGTGCGAGGGCCGAGCCTTCCAAGGGATCGGTTCCCGAACCGAGCTCATCGAGGATGACCAGCGAGTTCGGTGTTAGATGGTTGAGAATCGCTGAAAGGCGGCTCATATGTCCACTGAACGTCGAAAGCTCTTTCTCGATCGACTGTTCATCACCGATGTCGGTGAAAATGCGATCGAACAGCGGAAGGGCGCTTCCTTCGCGAGCGGGAAGATAGCCGCAATATTGATTGAGCAGAGCGAAGAGCCCGAAGGTTTTCACTGTAACGGTCTTTCCTCCGGCGTTCGGTCCGGAAAGGACGACCCCGTTGATTCCCTTCTCCAAGACGATCGTAATCGGAACCGCTTTCTGTTTCAGGAGAGGGTGGCGGGCATCGAGGAGCCGGACCTCCTCGCTGTCAAGCTGAACGACCGTGCACCGCTGTTCATGAACCCAGCGGGAAAGAGCATAGTATCCGTCTGCCCTTCCGACGGTCTTTCTGAGCTCAAGGAGCAGCTTTTCTTCTTTTTTTGCTTTCAGAGTGAGTTCATGAAGAATCTTCGCGATTTCAACCAGAATCCGGTTGCTGGCCAGCAGCACGGAGTTGTTCAGGTCGACGAGGGCGAACGGTTCCATGAACACCGTCTGGCCGCTTGATGACACGGAGGAGATATACCCTTTGACGTTGTTCTTGTGGCCGTCTTTGATCGGAATCACCAACCGACCGTCCCTGAGCGCCTCCACGTCGCTTTGCACATATGATCGATGCTCATGAATGAAGGAAGAGCAGTAGGAGGACCGCTTCTGTCGGATCTGCTCAAGCTGCCGATACAGGGGCTTCAGACGGGGATGATTCTCCCGGACCGATCCGTTTTCATCCAAGTCTTCACAGATCGCCTCTCTGAGTGCGATAAGAGCGGGATCGATCCCGGAACCGATCAGTTCGTTCATCGATTCTTCTTCATCTTGGAGAAGATACGCCAGCAGCTCTTCGGAAGACTGAAGGTAGTGAGCCAGATCCAGAAGATGGGGCCCTTCCAACAAGGGAGCCGGCTCATCCAGACGATCCATCACGTCGGAAATCGAGGGAAAGAGCGGCAAGGAAGGAACTCCATCCCGTTCCATCGACCCGAGGATGTGAGATATATACCCTTGCCGAACCGTGAGCTCCTCTTTTTCCGTCGCAAACGGAAGGGAAGAAAGGAACGCCCCGCCCTCTTCGCTGAGCCGAAAAGAGGAGATCATCGCCTGGACTTTGGCGAACTCCAGATCTTCAAGACTCTTCCCAGTCATACTCCGCTCCTCGCTCGATCCATGCTTCGCTCCGTTCATTCCTGGAAAGGTACTCCGGGGTGATCATATCAAGGGATTCGACGATTCTGAGGTAGGATTCATAGCGGTCGAAGAGAATCTCCTCCTCTTCGACGGCGGCTTTCACTCCGCACTCCGGTTCCTCCATGTGAAGGCACTGTTCATACAGGCATCGATATCGCCTGAATTCAGGAAACGCCCGTTGGATGCGGCCAAGCTCCGTGTGGGGAACGAAGATTTCCCGTACCCCCGGGGTATCGACGATCGTCAAATTCCCGCTCCGCATCAACAAGGAATGGTTGGTCGTATGCCGGCCGCGATCATATTTTACCGAAATCTCATCGGTTTTCTGATCGGCTCCAAGCAGGGCGTTGATCAATGTGGACTTGCCCACTCCGCTTTGGCCGATAAAAGCGACCTGCTTATCTTTGATGATCTCAACCAGCTCATCGAGGTTCGTTCCGGTTTCGGCGCTTACCGCTACGGTCCGATACCCCAGAGTACCATAATGCGCGAAGCGGAATGCATCCTCCTCTTTCATCTCAAGATCGCATTTATTCAAGAGGATGATCACCTCGACGTCGATCGCCGATGCGATCACCCGATCGATGAAGCGGGGCCGAAAGGGAGGGTTGGCGGCGGACGTTACGCAAATGATCGCATCCATGTTGGCGACCACCGTCTGGTTCGCCTTGCCCTTGGTGTTCCATCTTTGAAAAGAGTTTTTTCGCTGCAGGCGCCGGAGAATCAGTCCTTCCTTCGTTCCCGTAACGACGAAGCTGACTCGATCGCCGACGGCAAGGGGGTTGTATTCACCCTCGACCCCCTCCAGCTGCTTGCCCTTGATGCGACAAAGATACTGTTCATCACCGCTTTCCACGGTGTAAATATTATTTATTCCTCGAATGATGAGACCGATGCGTTCTTCCATGCTTTCACTGTACAACCTTCTCTTCACCCTTGACAACCTTCCATTTCTTGGTAGGGTGTGATTATGTACTCCTTTACCCGCTGCAAAGCGATCTCCTGTCCCCGCTATACGACCCACCTCAGCGAGTATTGCTTGACCCATGACCCCGCTCAACATCTTGATTCGACTCTCTCTTCACCTCTTCTTGACAGCGTGAGTCTAAGCAATTGGAAATGCGTCAAGGAAGATCTTTCCGACAAACGAATCTTGGGATCGCTTTTCAGTTATTCAACGTTTCGGGAGGTTTCGTTCGCCAAAACGACCATTCTCAACTCCAATTTCTCATTTTGCCTCTTTGAAGAGTGCACCTTTGACGAAAGCACGATCCGCTACGTGATGTTCAGCGGTTCCACGTTCACTCGATGCACGTTTCTGAACTCCTCGATCACCCATACCAACTTCAACGGTTCGATCATCACCCGATGCGACCTGACCGGCAGCGATCTGTACTACTCTTCATTCGCCCACTCTCATCTCCATGACACGAAGATGGAAGATTGCAACGTTCGGAAAGCCGACTTCCGGCATACGATCCAGGACAATCTCTCGTTTCGATGGTCCAACTACAGGGAGATGATGGGATGAGAATACACCAGCACTTCTCCGTCGTGGGGTTTTGCAACACCTACGTCATCGGAGATGATGAAACGAAAGATGCGCTTCTCATCGATCCCGGCCATGCCGATATCGAGTTGATCCGGCTCTTCGAACAGCATGAATACACGATCAAGGCGGTGCTGCTCACCCATCGCCACAGCGGGCATACCGAAGGTCTTGCGCTCTTGAAAAAGCTCTATGAGCTTACTACATACGCGTATGAAGATCCTCACCATCCGATCATCCCCAATGAAATCCTGACGATCGGCCCGTTCGAAATCTTTCCGTACCTGGTCGGAGGCCACAGCAGGGACTCGGTCGTGTATAAGATCCGGGATGCGCTGTTCATGGGTGATGCGCTCAGGGCGGCGGGCTTGGGAACGACCCCTACCCATCGCCTTGCGGAGCATCTTAGAGATGAGTTGAATCGGATCTTTTCCTCACTTGATCCTCAAACGCTCATCTTTCCCGGTCACGGCCCTCCGAGCACGATCCAAAGCGAGCTGCTGTTCAATCAGAGGTTGAGGTAGTCGAAAAACCTTCGGGGCAGCTTTGCGGTAAACGTCATCCGTTCTCCCGTCGTCGGATGCGTAAAGGAAAGACCTTTTGCATGGAGCATCATCCCCTCTTTGACTTCGCTGCCGTAGAGCGGATCTCCGACGATCGGATGACCGATCGAGTTGACGTGCACCCTGATCTGATGCGTCCGTCCGGTGTGCAGGACAAGATGAAGGAGCGCACAATCACGGAATTGGCGGAGAACGGTATATTCGGTCAACGCAGGACGCCCCTCCTCATCGGAACACACCGCCATTTTCTTTCGATTGTTTGGATCGCGCCGAATATGCTTTTCAATGGTGCCATGCGTGTTCTTCATTCGACCGGAAACCAGGGCGATATAGATTTTGCTCGTCGATCGATCCTTGAATTGGGAACTCAGCGCTCGATGGGCGGATGGTGTCAGGGCGATGACCATCAAGCCGCTGGTTTCCTTGTCAAGACGATGAACGATTCCCGGGCGAATGCCGTCAGCGCCTTCACTCTGAACGGAGAGGATCTTTTCTCCATAACGATGGAGCAATCCATTGGCAAGCGTGTTATCCCAATTGCCGGCGGCGGGATGGACGACAAGACCTTGCGGTTTGTTGATCACAAGGATTGCATCATCCTCATGAATGATCGGGAAATCGACAGGTTGAGGAGTGAGCCCCTCGAAGACCGTCAGGGTATATTCGATTTTCAGCTCATCCCCGTTTTGGACAAGATTTCCTTTCTTTGCCGGTTTGCCGTTCAGCCAAAGCACCGCGCCGGCGACAATCGTTCGAGTCAGCTCTCCGCTTTGGGAAGCGAGATAGAGATCGAGCCGCTGCTTTTCTTCGAGGTCTGATACGTGGAACGTCGCCGTTTTCGTGATCTTCGCCATTACTTGCCCAGACCGAGCGCCCAGTCAGCCACCGAAACGCCCAAGGAGAGCACCCCGGCGATCGCGGCTTGGGCGAGGAAATCATTCACCCCGCTCGTCTGAGGAGGGATGATTCCTGTCGAACGAGCCACGCTGTGCAGGAGAATCGAAAGCGGAAAGGTGATGATCATCGAGCCGAAGAAAATCGTTTCCGCCCTTCGGATCTTATAGGTCCACAGGGGGAACTCCCCCTCCTGGTAGGGTTCATAGCCCTTCAACGGCTCGGAAAACAGGTTCGCCGGAAGCAAGATGAGGAGAATCATGAAAATGATGATCGGTTTCTTCATCCTAGGTTCGTGCTCCAAACATGCGGGTGCCGATTCGAACCATCGTCGAACCTTCCGCTATCGCCAAAGCGAAATCGCCGCTCATTCCCATGCTCAGTGTATCAAGGTTCAGTTCTGGAAACAATTCTTGGGCACGGTGGTACAAGTTCCGGGTCTGTTCGAACGCTTTTCGGGTAACAGATTCCTCACTTGTCAAAGGCCCGATGCTCATGATGCCTTTCACCGTGAGGCAGCGAAATGAAGAGATCGCTTCCAGGGCGAAGAGAAGTTCATCTTCATCCGCAAAACCGTGTTTGCTCGCTTCATCGGAGGTTTTGAGCTGCAGGAGAATCGGATAGGGGCGATCCAGATGCTTTTCAAGGATCTGCGCCAGGCGAAGGGAATCGACGCTGTCAATCTGATCGAACAACGTCAACGCTCGTTTAGCCTTATTGGACTGGAGATGTCCGATGAGATGCACCTTCATCCCCTCCGGCCGATCATCCGGGAGCTTGTCCGCTGCTTCCTGGACTCTGTTTTCTCCAAACAGGAGCTGTCCTTCATCATACAGATCGAGGAGCCGCTCATACGGCTGCGTCTTGGAAACGGCCATGAGGGAGATGTCATCGATCAAGCGACCGGATCTGCCGGCCGCCTCTTCGAGTTCTCGTCTGATTAAAGATAACGCTGCCATTGAACGTATCATAAAGGTTGATTGGCGTTGAAACAAGGTCTGGTTGGATGACCGGAGAGGGATTTGAACCCCCGACCAGTTGCGTGTAAGGCAACCGCTCTCCCACTGAGCTATCCGGCCAACAGCCGTGAACGTACCACGGACCGAGTTTTCATGTCAAGCTAACGATGGTATTCGTCGCTCTCCTTCAACAGCACATCATGCGCTCCCCCTTCCACGATGCTGGTCGCCGAGACGAGGGTGAGCTGGGCGTTCTTTTGAAGATCGCAAATCGTCAAGGAGCCGCAGTTGCACATCGTCGAGCGGATCTTGCTGAGGGTAAGCTGGACGTTGTCCCGCAATTTCCCGGCATAGGGAACATACGAGTCCACCCCTTCGACGAAGGAGAGCTGTCCCTCGCCTTCATAGCGCTGCCAGTTTCGGGCTCTTGCCGAGCCTTCGCCCCAGTACTCTTTCATGTATTGGCCTTTGATGAGGACTTTTTCCGTCGGTGATTCATCAAAACGGGCGAAATACCGGCCGAGCATCAGGAAGTCCGCGCCCATCGCGAGCGCAAGCGTCATATGGTAATCAAAGACGATCCCGCCGTCGCTGCAGATCGGAACGTAGATGCCGGTCTCTTCGAAATATTCATCCCGAGCCTTGGCGACTTCGATCAGCGCGGAGGCTTGACCGCGGCCGATGCCTTTCGTTTCCCTGGTGATGCAGATCGATCCGCCGCCGATGCCTACCTTTACGAAGTCCGCGCCGCACTCCGCCAGGAAGCGGAATCCATTGCGGTCGACGACGTTTCCCGCTCCGACTTTCACGGTATCACCGTATGTTGAACGAATCCAATCGAGGGTGATCTTCTGCCATTCGGTATGCCCTTCCGATGAATCGATGCACAATACGTCCGCTCCCGCATCCACGAGAGCGGGAACCCGCTTTTGGTAATCACGGGTATTGATTCCCGCTCCGACGCGATAGCGCTTCTTGTCATCCAGAAGTTCGAGCGGATACATCTTATGGCTCTCATAATCTTTTCGGAACACCAGATATTTAAGCTTCCGATCCTTGTCGATGATTGGCAGGGTATTGAGCTTCCTGTCCCAGATCAGGTCGTTCGCTTCGCTCAAGGTGATTCCCTCATACCCGTAAATCAAAGATTCAAAGGGGGTCATGATGTCACGGAGCAGCGTATCCAGGCCGGTTCGGCTCGGCCGCCAATCGCGGGAGGATACGATTCCAAGCAGCTTGCCGTTGCTCGTGCCATCGTCCGTAATCGCGATCGTGGAGTGCCCTTTTTCTTCTTTGAGGGCGACCAGATCGCGAAGGGTATGGTTGGGAGTGAGGTTTGAGTCGGAGGTTACAAAGCCCGCTTTATATCCTTTGACCCGCCGTACCATCGCTTCCTGATCCTGAATCGACTGTGAACTGTAGATGAAGGACAAGCCTCCCTCCCGGGCGAGGGCGATCGCCATCTTCTCCCCGCTCACCGATTGCATGATTGCGCTGGTGAGGGGTATCTGCAGGGAAAGCGCGCTCTCCTCACCTTTCCTGAAGCGGACGAGCGGCGTCGCCAATGAAACATTGGACGGGATGCAATTTTGATCGGAATATCCGGGAATCAAGAGATACTCGCTGAATGTTCGCGAGGGCTCATTGTGATAGTGGGCCATAGGAACTCCTTAACGCTCTTTAATGAATGCCTTTTTCCTTCAACAGATGCAGCAGCTGCTTGAGAACCTCTTCGGGAGTCGGTGAAGCATCGAGCGGCAGCAAGAGATTCTTTTTTCGATAGTGATCGATCAGCGGCCGGGTTTCCCTCGTGTACACTTCCAACCGATTCAGGATCGCTTCTTTCTTGTCATCCGGTCGTTGGATCAGCGCTTCACCGGTTTCATCATCGATACCTGCGACCTTCGGCGGATTGTACAGAATGTGGTAGGTTCTTCCCGTTGAAGGGGCCACTCGCCTACCCTCCAAGCGTCGAAGAATCTGTTCCTCGGTAAGGGTGAAGTTGATGGCCGCTTCAGGCTTGGAGAAAACACACATCGCTTCGGCTTGCGCAATCGTCCGCGGAAATCCATCCAGGATATATCCCCGAGCCACGTCGCCGCGGGCGAGGCGTTCCCGGACAATGGCGATCGTCGTCTCATCATCCACTAAGTCGCCGGCCTTGAGCGTCGCTTCCACGCGCTTGCCCAAGGGAGATCCGATCTTGATTTGCTCTCTGAACAGTTGACCGGTTGAAATATGGGGGATCCCCAGCGCGTCTTTCGCCAGATCAGCAATCGTCCCTTTGCCTGCTCCCGGAGGACCAAGAAAAATTAGGTTCATGATCTACCTCACTTGATTTCCCTCACAACCGTACCATATTCAGCATCTTTAAGCACTAGTGTTTTCAAAATACTTGATAGTTTTTATCAACTATGACTCTGTTAGCGAAATATCATCACCGACAATGCAGAAAGATTCAAAGATCGTCATGCATTGCCAGAATTAGCAAATAGGTCCTCGCGGTTGTGCAACGAGCGATCTTAGGCTAGAATCGGCACAGATGATGAAGGAGAAGCTGAGCCGATGAACAAGATTATCCTCCACGCGACGGACCTTGACGGATATCTGCAGGATGCCGATAAAGCGAAGATCGATGAAGTGAACACGCTGTACAAAGAGTACTTGGAGCATTGCTCAAGACTCGATCGCGCGACTAATCACGATGAGATCGTAACCGAGCGGAATAATCTTGTCATAAAAGCTCGGGAGATCGGGCGCTTTCTGAAAGAAGTGTGTTCAAACGAACCGAACATCCACGTCTATTCCTTTGAAACACCTCAAGAGCAGCACGGAGCGGCCAGTCGGCTGATCAGCAAGCTGAGAAATCCCGTCACCGGCAATGAGGAGTTCCTCTACTACGTTCAAAGAGCGTATGAGCTCCTCTTTTCACACGTTTGGGCGGATGCGGTCCTACCCACCAAACGATCGGTCATCACCCGCACTCCGGTCACCGTTCCGGTCCAGAACTATGCGGTGCACCGAATTCCCGATGTCGATAAAATCATCAACAACTCAGTGATGTGCGTGATGCTTCGCGGAGCGCTGCTCCCTTCGATGATCGTGAGCAAGGAGATTCAGGAATACTCTTCCAACGGATACGTCACTCCTTTCGCCCTGTTCAAGATCAAACGGGATGATTCAAAGAGGGAAGCGAATATGGATTATATTCTCGATCTGGATAAATCGTACTTCAATCTCGAACAGCTGGACGGCAAGGATCTCATCTTCGCCGATCCGATGAACGCAACCGGCGGTTCGTTGGTTACGATCGTCAAGTACCTGCGAGAACACGACGTCAAACCAAAGAGCGTGAAGTTCATCAACATCATCAGCGCCCTCAAAGGATCGCTCAGGGTCGTCCGGGCGATCGAAGGAGCTCAAGTGTACACCCTTTGGATGGATCCCGTGCTGAACGATGCTGCGTACATCCTTCCGGGACTCGGTGATGCAGGTGACCGGCTCAACGGCAAGGACAGCGAATCCAACCCCCGCAACATCATCCAGCTTCTTGCCGACTATGGTGCCGGAATCACCAATCTTTACCGCGCGCAAGTCCGGGAGATTGAACAGACAGTATTGGAGCGATGAAATACGTTGGCATCACCATCATCCTTCTCGTCCTTCTCTTAAACGGATGTTCTTCCACGAATGCCCAACGCCTCACTCTCGAGGCGTTGAACCATATCGACAAGGGCAGAATCGAGGAAGCGTTGCCGCTTTTCGAAACCGCTTGCCAAAAAGAACCGGAAAACCCCGAGTACCTCTACAATCTCCTCTATGCGAAGCTGAAGCATCAGGAGTTTGAATCGGTAATAGCTGAAAGTGAAATAGCGCATCAGCTCTATCCGCTCCATCTTGAATTCCTTTATCTGAAAGCCCAGGCGCAGCGGGAGCTGAATCAGGCAGATGCTGCGGTCGCGACATATCGAGAGATCGTGAGATTGAATCCGGGAGATCTGAAGATGCTGCTCTCTCTCCTGTCGGAGGCGACAACGTACGGCTTGCAGGAAGAAGCTGCGTATCTCGCTCAGACGATTCTGGACATGGATCCCTCAAACACGACCGCATTGAAAACGCTGGCTGAGTTGGATCCAGCCTCATGGCATGCGCTCGTGTATGCGTATCTTACGAAGGAAGACGCAGAATCAATCCTATAGCGGCGCCGAGCAGAATCCAAACAAGCGGATGGGCTTTCTTGAAGACCAGCACGAGAGCGACAAAGACGAGGTACAAACCGGTATTGAGGTAGTTGATCGACCCGCCGGCAAGCAGAGTGGCCGACAAAAGCTTCAGAAGAGCGAACGTGATCAATCCGACCACGGCGGCTCGGAGGCCGTAGAACGCATGCTTCACGAGCGGGTTCTTGTCGAACTCCGCCAGAAACTTGGCAATGATCACGATGATGATGATCGAGGGAGCGACTTCGCCGAGCGTGGCGATTATTCCGCCGAAGACTCCGGCAACCTGATAGCCGGCGTACGTTGCCATATTGATGCCGATCGGTCCGGGAGTCGATTCACTGATCGCAACCATATCGGCGATCGTCTGGACGGTGAGCCAATCGGGTCTTCTTTCCGCCAGCTTGTAGAGGAACGGAAGAGTGGCCAGCCCTCCGCCGATTGAAAAGAGACCGACCTTGAAGAACTCGTAGAAGAGAGCGAGATAGATCATATCCCTTCCTTCCTGTGCTTGATATTCTGAACGACGATGCCGAAAAGAATGGCAACGAGAACCACGATGACCGGAGAAAGCGAAAACAACACCGTCGAAGCCACCACAAGAAGATATAACAGAATTGTCGGCAGATCCACCAGGCTCTTTTTCATCAGCCTGATGATCGACATCGTAACCGTCGCACAAACGGCGATTCGGATTCCGCTGAACGCCTGCTGAAGGTAGGGAGCGTCTTTGTAGCGAAGAAGGATCGTCGCCAGCGTGGTGATGATGATGATGCTGGGAGAAATCTCACCTAACGTCGCGATGACGCCGCCAAGGATTCCCCTCTTCCGATAGCCGACCATCGTCGCGGTATTCACAGCGATGATTCCGGGGGTGACCTGCCCGATCGCATACATATCAAGCAGCTCTTCTTCACTCGCCCATTGGCGCCTGTTCACGACCTCTTCCTGGAGGAGCGGGAGCATCGCATACCCGCCGCCGAACGTCAGGCCGCCGATCTTGAAAAACGTGAAATAGAGGTCCCATAAGGAGATTTCTTTCATTGATGCGCCTCGATAGTTTGACCGACCAGTGCGTCGCAGCGTTCGTTGCCCGGTATCCCGGCGTGCCCTTTGACCCAGGAAAAGGTGACATCGACCTGGTTTTGGAGCTCATCAAGAACGACCCAGTACTCTTTGTTTTTTACCGGGGCTTTGTTTGCGGTTCGCCATCCGTTGATCTTCCACTTGTTGATCCAGGAAGTTATACCGTTTTTCACATATTGGCTGTCGGTATAGAGGGTGATCTTTTTTGCGCCCAGCGCCTTGGCTGTTTTCAAAGCTTCGATCACCGCGGCAAGCTCCATCTTGTTGTTCGTCGTCTCGGCTTCATATCCGCTCGCCTCTTTCACAAAGACTCCGTCCGCTTCGAGAACATACGCCCAAGCTCCGACACCGGGATTTCCGATGCATCCGCCATCGGTATAGATTGTAATTTCCTGGTTACTCATCATTCGGATAGTAGTACAGCGCATTGAGTTGGTCAACGCTTGCCCGAGAAGGGGAAACTCTGGTACGATAAGGTGTCTGGAACAAGGGAAAGGGGTCAAACGCCCCTGCGGTCCCGCCACTGTAGAGGTTTGGGAATCGGCATAAGGACACTGCGGAAGTGGGAAGTCGTCGATTCTGATAACGCCTGAGCCAGGAGACCTGATCCGGATAATATCCGAAGACCTACGGATGATAGGTCAAGGCATGTCTCATGCCCATAAAGGGGCGTCATGAAACGTCATTGTTTAACACCACTCTTCATCGTGATCAGCATGATCGTGCTGATTCTCGCACCGCTTTCCGCCCAAGGGATGAAAGAACAACCAAGCGAACAACGAGTCGTATCGCTTTCACCCAACGTGACGGAGACGATCTATGCCCTCGGCGGTGAAAATCTCCTGGTCGGCCGGAGCGATTACTGCAACTATCCGGCGGAAGCGGAAACGCTGCCAAGCGTCGGGACTCTCTACAATCCCTCCCTTGAGATGATTCTCTCCCTCGAGCCGACCCATGTGATCTCCTCGGCGTTCGTTCCCGATGAGCTGCTCGCAGCCGTTGAACAGGCGAAGATCGCAGTGCTTTCGATCAGTGCGCAGGAAACCTTCGAAGGGACATATGATCTGATACGGGCTGTTGGGGATGTCATCCAAAGACAAAGCCAGGCGGAACAGCTCATCGGAGAAATGAAATCGAAAGTCCAGGCGATCGAGACAAAAGCCGCGACACTGCCAAAGGTCACGGTGTATATGGCCTTTGATTTCGGCTCTTTCGATTCGGCGGCGACGGGCGATACGTTCCTTCATGAGATGATCGAAAAAGCCGGAGGAAAAAACGTTGCCGAAGACGGGCAGTACTGGACCTACTCCAAGGAGCTGCTGATTGAAAAGGACCCACAGCTGATTCTTCTTTCTCCCCGGTGGGGGGCAAGCGAAGAGGAAACGATTCGCGAATTCAAGACGACCAAGCCTTACAGCGACTTGAAGGCGACGGTCAAAGGATTCGATGCGGATATCGTTTCTCGCCAAGGTCCCCGAAGCGCTGAAGCGCTGCAAATTATCTTTGATCTGATCGACGGGGAACGATAGGATGAGACGACACCTCGGGTGGATCATCCTGTTTGCAACGCTTTTGTTGGCGCTCATCTCATTGACGATCGGCTCCTCCAAGATCGGTTTGTTCGCAACGATCGGAGTGTTCACCGGACACAACACTTTCGCCACCCAACGGTATATCATCATCAACCTGCGCCTGGTACGAATCATCGCCTCTTTCTGCGCCGGAATGATTCTGTCTCTCGGAGGCGTTTCCTACCAAGCGGTTCTTCGAAATCCGATGGCCGATCCGTTCATTCTGGGTGTCAGCAGCGGATCGTCCTTCGGGGTCGCTCTGGCGATCTATTTCGGTCTTGCATCCCGATTCGGTCTTCCCCTCTTCGCCATGGCCGGGGCGACGGGGACGACCCTGTTCATCCTTGCGTTGGCGAGCAGAAAACGCTCAAGCAATACCGTCCTCCTGTTAAGCGGGGTGGCTGCGAACTACATTCTTTCTGCGGCGATGACATTGCTCCTTTTTTTGAACCGCGAGCAATATCAACGCATTCTTGCCTGGTCGCTGGGTACTTTTTCCACCGCTACCTGGAACCATGTGGTCGTCGCCGCGCTTATTTCTCTTCTTCTCTTTCTCTTCCTCTATAAAAACCATCGAAACCTTGATCTGCTTCTGCTGGATGAAGGTTCGGCGCGCTCCAGCGGTCTGGCGGTGGAAAGCGTGCGCTATCGCCTCCTGCTGATCTCCTCTTTCGCTACCGCCTTATGTGTTTCTTTCTTCGGAGTCATCGGCTTCATCGGTTTGATGGCGCCTCATATCACCCGCTTAATCCTCGGGGCGAAGCACCAGCGGCTGATTCTTCCCACCGCTCTGGCGGGCGGGTTTCTTCTCCTCCTCAGCGATACCCTGGCTCGGGTTTTCCTTCCTTCCGGCGAACTGCCGGTCGGAATCATCACAAGCCTCCTCGGCGTTCCGCTCTTTCTGTTCCTGATTCTTAAAGGGAGGTATCGCTTTGGCTGATGCGATCGAGATTGATGCCCTTACCGGCGGATATGAAACCAATACGTTGTTTCAGAGGATCTCTCTCACCTTTCCCAAAGGAGCCTTCATCGCTCTGGCCGGCCCGAACGGCAGCGGAAAATCCAGTCTGTTGAAGTTTCTGTACAAACAGCTCAAACCGAAAGGGGGAACGATCTGGGTGGAAAAAACGAATCTTGCAACCCTCAGGCAAGAAGCTCTTGCTCAAAAAATCGGGTTCGTTCCGCAAAACGGAAGATTGGATTTTTCTTTTACCGTCGAAGAAACCGTTGCGATGGGCCGGTATGCAAACCCTCAGAAAGATGATGAACAGCGAATCCATGAGGCGATGAGGACATGTTCAATTCTCAACCTCCGTGATACGCCTGTCACCCAGATCTCCGGAGGGGAGCTTCAGCGGACTTTCCTGGCTCGAGCGCTCGCTCAGGATGGAAAGATCCTTCTGCTCGACGAGCCGGTGAACCACTTGGATGTCGCCCATCAGCGCAGTGTGATGCACCTTCTGCAAAATCTTGTAACAAGAGGCTATACAGTCATCTCCGTTCTCCATGACCTGCTTTTGGCCCAAGCCTACAGCTCCTGGATCATCTTCCTCAAGGAAGGAGCGGTCGTAGCGGATGGTCCGACCGAAGAAGTGGTGAATGAAGCGATTCTTACATCCGTCTACAACGTTGAAAGCTATCGCATCTACGATCCGTATTTGAACAAAGAGCTTTTGATACCCAGGTGGTAGACATTTTTATTGAAACGAGTGGATCGAATCTCTTTTTCTTCCATTCTTGCGGTATAATCATGCGTATACAAGGAGGATGAGGTATGAACTTAGCAATTCTCGGTGCAGGTAATATCGGCAATAAAATGGCGACCACGGTGAAGCAGATGGAAGGAGTGACGCTCTATGCTGTTGCTTCCCGGTCATTGGCCAAAGCCAAAGAGTTCGCCCAGAAGCACTCAATCCCTAAAGCATACGGGTCCTATGAGGAAATGCTCAAGGATCGTGATGCCGATCTGGTCTATGTGTGCACTCCCCACTCCCACCACTATGAACACATGAAGCTTGCCTTGGAGCACAACAAGCATGTGCTTTGTGAAAAAGCGTTTACGGTAAACGCCAGACAGGCAAAAGAGATTCTTGACCTCGGAAAACGGAAAGGTCTTCTCGTCGCCGAGGCGATTTGGACTCGTTACCTGCCGATGCGAACGGTACTGGATCAGATTCTCGCCCGAAGGGTCATCGGAGAGGTCCAGACCCTTACCGCCAACCTTGCATATCCGGTCAGTCATGTCGAACGGATGTGGAATCCCGATCTTGCCGCCGGATCATTGCTCGATTTGTCGGTCTACACGATCAACTTTGCGATGATGGTCTTCGGAAACCGGATCGAGACGATCCACGGGGTGTGCACCAGGACGAAAACCGGGGTGGATGAGTCGAACTCCATCACGTTGACCTGGGCGGGCGGCAAAATGGCTACCCTCCATGCTTCGATGATCGCCTATGGCGACCGCAGAGGAGCGCTCTTCGGTACAAAGGGATACATCGAATTCGAAAACATCAACAACTGTGAAGGGATTCGAGTCTACGATAAGGAGTACAACCTGATTGAAACCTATAAGCCCTCTAAACAGATTACCGGCTTCGAGTTTCAGGTCGAAGCGTGCAAGCGGGCGATCGAAGAGGGAAAAACCGAGTGTGATCAGATGCCGCACAGTGAAATTCTTAACGTGATGAACGTGATGGATGAGCTCAGACGCCAATGGAATCTGGTGTATCCGATGGAGTAATTGCATTACCGCCTATCCAATCAGCTAAAAGCAGAGCTTCGGCTCGATCGTTGAAGAATCGACTTCCAGTGAGGTAAGAAGCGCCATCAACTTGTCTCCGGTTTGATGGCGCTGGAGATTTCGTCTTAGTTGCGCCACTCTTCCGCGAAAACTGAGCCACCCATTTC
>ENA-UPXM01001662-UPXM01001662.1-activated-sludge-metagenome-genome-assembly--contig:-NODE-1662-length-27717-cov-6.914431_pt1 | contig 27717 bp, 34 predicted proteins | sample MGYA00238178_ERZ772708 | MGnify/ENA primary metagenome ERZ772708 (study PRJEB29002, sample SAMN05720212) | activated sludge metagenome | isolation source: anaerobic digester from wastewater... | reverse complement strand
CTAGCTCAACTGGCCAGAGTACCACTTTAGTAATGTGGATGTTATTGGTTCGAATCCAATGAGAAGCTCATAAAATGCTGGTGTCGCATAGTGGTCGATTGCACCTACCTTGTAAGTAGGAACTCCAACACCGCAGGTTCAAATCCTGTCACTAGCTCAACAAAAAGACATTATCAAAAATTAGATAATGTCTTTTTTATTTTGTATCTTTGTAGAATAATTTAATATAATAACTATGAAAAAGAAAAGATTATACATAGATATGGATGGTGTACTTTGTAACTTCAAAGGAGCCTTTGAAAAAGACTTATTAGAAACACCAAGTCAAAAATACCCACAATCAAGATGGGGTTTCTTCTTAAAACTTGAACCAATGGAAGGAGCAATAGAAGCATTTAATTTACTTAAAGAACATTATGATGTTTGGATTTTAACAAGACCATCATTCAGAAATGTTAACTCATTAACTGAGAAAGCTCAATGGGTTTGGGATTACTTAGGTTATGATGTTGTACAAAAAACTATTATGGCTGGTGATAAATCATTATTAAAAGGTGATTTATTAATTGATGATGATAATAAAGCAGGTCAACCTGAGTTTGAAGGTGAGTGGTTACACTTTGGTAAAGAAAAATTTCCTGATTGGAAAGCAATTACTGATTATTTAGTTAAATAATGAAAGTAGGTAATATTATAGAGTTTCATGTACCTCGTACAAAACTAATTCATACTGGTAAGATTATAAAAGTTAATAAAAAATCAGTTATTGTTATAGATGATAAAACTGGATTAGAAATCAAAATAGCCATATCTGAAACAGGACATGACTATGAGGAAAAAGGTAATAAACATCACTAATTATAGTCTGATTTATATTTCCATATAAATCCACCATGTGATTTCCTTTTACCTGTACAAACATTTATAACATTACTCTTTTGAAAGCCATAATCAATCAATTCATTTAGGTTATTCCATTCTTTTACTATAATACCATTAGAATCAATTTGTAAAATAATATCCTTTATTTTACCTTTATTGTGAGGTTCTTTACCAAGTCTTGCAATTGATTGTTTTTGTCTTGTTTCATCTGAAACTAACTTACCTCTATTTACCTCTGCTAATTTATCTCTATGTTCTTGTGATAGTGGAATTCCTCTTAACTTAGCAGCTCTTTTTTCAATCCACTCTTCACTCTGTTTAGTACCTGTTCTACTTTCAATCATTTTATCAATAGATGATTGTTTATGTTTTTTACCAAACATAGGATGATTTTCACCTGATAATATAGTATTTTTATTCCAATAACTTTGTAATCTTATATGGTTTTTGTTCTCAATTGCCTTTTTACTCATTTTTTCTTTAGCTTCATCAGTATATACATAACCAGATACACCATCACCACCATCAGTCATATTATATAATAAACCACCTGATTTCTTTCTACCTAAATAATCTATTAGTTTAATTTCTAAATTAATAGCATCTTCCTCATTTTCAAACTCTCTTAACTTTACTATTAATGGTATATTCTCTTCTAAAATCATTTTATTTAATTTATTATAAAAATAATACTTATACCTTTTCCTATCATTGAGGTGTGTAAACATTCTATTGTTTTTACCTTTTCCTATATAAATAGGTCTATGTGTGAAGATAATATCATCAAATGATATATTTTCTTCTAATTTTGAGTCTAAATAAGCATATACATAATATTTCATATAGTATATATTAAAATACTATAACTACCTTTTAGTATTATCACAAAAAGATATTTACTCAAATAGAGGAAATGAAGGTAAGTAGATTCTTGAGTTTGCATTGTCTGCAAATACAAGATATTTAGAATCTTCTCTCATTACATATTGATTAAGTATCTTGTTATGTGTATCTTCTGGTATTATATCAAGGAATAATCTAACATTAGTTAATTTCATATCAGAACCTAAGATAACAGGATCAATTCCTTCAAGTTGATAATCAACTGGTTCAATAGTTTGTTCATTAGAATGAACTTTCTTCAATACTGTACTTGATAATCTAGAAGCATCATCTTCAATTTCAACATTTCTCTTATAAATATATTGTGACATTTTTCTATTTCTTTGGTCAATATTCAATACATAACAATACCAAGTTTCTTCTTCTAATTCAATTACATCACCAGTTCCAAAATCAAAGTCATATTGATTTTCATTTAACATAACTACCACTTTATCATTTCTAAGATTAACAGACCAACCTAAACTATGTTGATTATCATAATAGTCAAACATATTATAATATTCATCTAAGATATAGTTATTTATACTAAACCATACAGTGAAACCAATATTGTCAGATACTTCTAATAATGGATCCAAATTGAAATACTCAACTCCTGGTGTACCAAAGTCAACAGATGATAAATCATAGTGAGATTTAGATATTACAGTAGAACTATTCTCAATTAACTCTTTATCTATTGTTGCAAGATATTTCAATCTAATTGGATCTTTAGTTAAAGGTTTGAACTGGTCTTTATTTGCAATACTTGCTTTATCTTGTGCATTTTCAATACCAAATAATGAATCAATGGTAGAGTTCTGAGTAAGCATATCCATTTTATTTTGGATTTCAGTAGTACCAGATTGAATACTTGCTTTTTGATTGTATTTTTTCAATATCAATTTGTAGTAAACTGCAGCATTGTTAAAACTTCTAAATTGCTGAGCATGGTCAACAATATACATTCTGTTTAGATTACAGAAATATAAGAAGTCTTCTTTACTTGGTCTTCTTTGAACACCAAATATTTGTTTAAATTGTTCTTTAGTAACATGAACTTCCATTGTTGAGAACAAGTTTAAATCAAATTGGTTCATTACTACCTGACTATCAGGAAAGTTATTATTTTCAACTGATATTCTAAGGTCACCTTGACAAACTATATTATATAAAGAGTATTCATGTAATGAATAGTCATAACCATTTTTATCTGGGTCAGTTGCAAAGTAAATAACTTGGTGTCCAAACATTAACTGAGCATCATTACTTAATTGATTAAGAAGACTAACTGCAGTATTTTGAGCATATGGATTATAAAGAAGTGCTTGTTGGTCTGCAGTCATTGGTTTATAAGTTGCAGGAGTTGCACAATTTCCACCACCTGCTGCACCAGAGCTTGAACTACTTGAGTTTAAATTATTAGGTATGAAATTACCATTGGCATCATAAGCACCATTTAGATTAGATTGACAACATTCTCTTATTCCATATAAGTTACTTTTTTGAGAATCTAATGTTACATTTTGAAAGTTACCAATAAGGTTAATATCCTGAACTCTTATTTGAGAACCTGATGTATTTTCTATTGAGTATTCAACTTGGAAGAATCTTACAGGAGTAAATCTTTTAGTTTTAATATTTTCTTTAGTTAAAACTTCCCAATCTGACCAAGTTCTTGCATTATCTTGTGAGTATCTATATTTTAGAGCACCATCAGGTACACCAGTAGATGATATAACTTCTACATCATCAATTCTAAATACTTTGAATATGTAAGGTGGTTTAATAATTTTTGTTTCTCCAGCAGCAATTACTGCAGTTGAACCATCATCTATTATAGATGTTGTTTCAATAATACCTTCTAATGAATATTCTAATATTCTAATAGAACCTATTTTATTAGTTCCTTTTCTTACCCATTTAATGTCAATGTTTAATTTATCTTTTGGGTCTATTACAGGAAAGTTATCAATATTCTTTTTAAGATCATACCAATCAGTCCATCTTTCACCATCACGAGAAAGTCTGTAATATTGAACTAAATATCTTGTATCAGTCATTCCTAATGTATCATAGATAAATTTAGTAAACTTACTAACACCTTCTAAGTTAGTAAAACTAAGAATATATTCAGAATCTATTTCATTAAGATATGGAGTTGCATCAGGTGCAGAAGGATCTACAGATGTATTAAATTTGTCAGATATGGTTATTGTACCATTTAAAGAATTTGAATTTATTGTAAACATATGTTATATATTAAAAATAATTTACTATATTCTTTGTATAGAATAAAAAAAGTTATATCTTTGTATTTAATATTAGCAAAATAGAGCAAAATGAATATTACAAAAAAGTTTTTAGAATTAACAAGTAGAACTTACCCTCATGGTACTGAGAGAGAACTATTCCATCTTCTTAACAAAGATTTGAAAGAAGATGAGTTTGGTAACTTATTTATCAAGATTGGTGAGAGTGATGCTATGTTTACTTCACACTTAGATACTGCAACTAAAGCACTTTGTAAGGTTAACCATATCTTTGATAAAACAATTATCAAAACAGATGGTAAATCTATCTTAGGTGCAGATGATAAAGCGGGTGTTACTATTATGTTGTATATGATAGAACATAATGTACCAGGTCTTTATTACTTTTTCTTAGGTGAAGAAGTAGGATGTATTGGTTCTAAAAAAGTAGCAGGTGTACAAAAAGTAGAAAAAATACCAGGTATCAATAAAGTTATCTCATTTGATAGAAGAGGTACAGGTTCAATTATAACATTTCAAAGTTCTAAACGTTCTTGTTCTGATAAATTTGGTCAAGCACTTGCAGATGAATTAAACTTAATCAACAAAACATTTGATTATAAATTAGATAAGAATGGTGTTTTAACAGACTCTATTCAATTCACAAGTATTTATCCAGAGTGTACAAACATTTCTGTAGGTTATTACTCTGAACATACTTTCTCTGAAAGACAAGATATTGAACATTTAAGAAAACTTGCAGTAGCTTGTTTAAGTGTTAATTGGAATGAATTACCAGTAGATAGAGATCCTGCAAAAGTTGAGTATGATGATTGGTATGGTGGAACATCTTATGGTTGGGGTTCTGGTTGGGATGATGATTACTATGATAGTAGATACAATACAGGTAACTACTCTGGTAAGAAAGAAAACATTGCTGCATTAGCTAACTATCAAGCAAAAAACCTTGATAAGACTTATGCCTATGGTACATTACAATCAAAACCAGAGATTAAAAGAAATTATGTGTATGATAAACCATTTAACTATGTTTCTTATATAGATGTTAACCACACAACTACTAAAATAGTTGCTGCAGATTTGCATGAAAAAAGAGTTCAATATGAAACAAGAAAGATTGAAGCATTATTAACCTCATTAGAGGTACATTATTCAAGAATTGAATGGAATGGATTTAATCTAAATGTTTTTTATACAACTAAGAATGGAGGTCATAAAACAAAATGTGATAGAAATGATATAGTTGAATATCTACCAGAGTTAGATTTTAAAGATTTAGATACATTGGAAGATTATGAAGCTTATATAGAAAGTGAATTATTATATTAAAAAAAGTGAAGTCAAGAGAAATCTTGACTTTTCTTTTTTAATATATACATAAAAAGAAATACAATAAGATGCATATATCAATTTTTGATAAAGAAGATTGGAGAAAATATCTACCTCAAAAACTAAAAGTTGTTACTAATAATGGACACTTTGAGTTAGAACAAACAGACCTAACTATTAATGGTGATAAGATGCAAATTATTTGGTATCAAAATACTGTTGATGGTCCAAATGATGCTAATAAAGATGGTGAACCAGATACTATACAATTTGATATAAGTATGGTTAAAACTAATGATGGTACAGAAGCAAATCCTGATAACCTTAAACTTAATATTGATGTAACATATGGTGATTCAATGGTTTCACAATTTACTATATCAATGCCTGGTGAAACTACTATTGCACACTATACAGGATTTGGATCTAAATATGATAAAGAAACAGAGTTTGGATTTGAAGATGAAACAATTAAAGAATTAGTTAATTTCTTCAACAGATTTGGATTTCAATTAGATACAAAAGACTTTACATTTATTGATAAATATAAAGATAGTTATGTTTATACCGAATCAGTTAAACTAATGCCAAGTTTTAATGGTGATATTATTCTTGTTATTAATAATACTAAACCTCAAGAAAATAGATACTTAGATAATATAGTAAATTACTTAAAGGGAAGAGGTATAGAACATGTTGTTACATCAAATACAGAAGAATTAAATAAAAATAACAATGATAAAGTAATTGGCGCTATTTCAACAGGTTCAGAATATAGATTATCTAATCCAGAATCAGACAATGAATATGCAACAAGTGCAGAAGCTTTAAAATCATTACAATGTCCTATTTTGGGAATGTGTTATGGTATGCAACATATGGGTAAAGAGAATGGTGCTAATTTAGCAACTCTTGATAAAACATATGATGATAGTACTATATTAAAAGAATATGACAAAGAACATCCTTTATTTAATGGTGTAGATTTAGATAATACACAAGTTAGTTTTGACTTTCAAGATTACTTAGAAGATTGTCCACAAGGATTCAAAACAATTGCTAAACTAGATGATAAGATTGCAGGTATTGCAAATGATGAAAAGAAACATTATGGTTTACTTTTTCATCCAGAAGATATTGAAGATACACAACCAATATTAGACAATTTTATAAAAATGTGTCAATCAGGTAAAAGTAACAATGATGAACAAGTTATTGACCAATCTAAAAATGATATGAAGTATATACAAACTTATGAATCATTTAGAATAAAAAGAAAAAATAAATAAAAATTATGGAATTACCAATAAACCCAGAAGAACAAACACTAGAACAAGTACAGAGATCTATATCATCTGCATTTGATTCTGTTAACCTAATTAATGAATTAAAATTACTACCTTCTTTAACAGAAGAAGATAAAGACAGAATAAATAGAAATGTTGAGCATTTAAGAATTATGTTAGAAAAAGATTGGTTCTCAAAAGGTTTAACTGAACAACAAAGAATTGACATATATTCTTGTCTATCTTAAAATTAAGTTGTATCTTTGTCAAATGAATGAGCAAATTAAAAGATTAATTAAACAAGGTGAAAGTAATACAAGTATTACTTTAATGACTGGGGCAAGTTATGCAACTATTAATAACCTTAGAAATCATCTGAATTTTGAGGAAAAAGTAAAAAATATTAAAAAAATAATAATTTCAAAATAATAAAAATATGGCTGGTAAAAAAGGACAATTTGCTGTTTGTAAAGAATGGGCTAAACACTTGAGAAAGAAATACAAAAGAATCTTTTGGAGCTCAGAAAGAGCACTTTCTAAAAAAGAAATTAAAAAAATCTAACAAAAATTAGGTGAATTGAAAACTTTATATTACTTTTGTAGTATAAAAATAAGAAAAAACAAAAAGGAACAATAAAAAGTTAATATATAGTATTATGAAAAATGTAAATAAAAATATAGTAGTTATGCCGCAGCCGATGCAGGATCAGGATCGTATCACGAACCAGACTAACTATGTATTTATATCACATTAAGAAATTACAATGTAAAAATATAAAATCTCATAAGTTAGTTCTTATGAGATTTTTTTTTGAAGTAAAATGGGACCATGGTTGAATGGTTTACAATGCCAGCTTGTCACGCTGTGCGGTGCGGGTTCGAATCCCGTTGGTCCCGCTAAATTAGAGTATCGTATAATGGTAATATTCAGGCCTTTGGATCCTGTGCTCTGGGTTCGACCCCCAGTACTCTAACAAACATTAAAATATTGCGTTTTAATCTTTGAGACACTCCAGTGGTTTAAGTGGAGATACAGATAAAAAGATAGAGGTATTTTAATGGGTATATCATCATTAAACCTGCTCTGATATACCAAATACTGAGATATGGTGTAATGGTAGCACATGTGCTTTTGGCGCACACAGTCCAGGTTCGAGCCCTGGTATCTCAACAAAAAAACTAAATGTTAAAATGTAGTAAAAGAAGGTTCAATAGTTTAATATATATAGTAAAATAAAATACTATTATGAAAAACATTTGGTTAAAAGAAAATTTAGAAGAAGTTGTTAGAAAGTCTAAAACTCAAAAAGAGTGTTTAGAGAAAATGGGAATAAGATCATCAGGTGGCAATTCAAAGACATTAAAGAAGTATATTGATTTGTATGATATAGACACAAAACATTTTTCTCATAATTATGAAAAAATGATTAATTTGAATAAATATAATAAAATAGATTTATCAGATATATTAGTAGAAAAATCATCATATAATAGAGGACATCTTAAAAAGAGATTATATGATGAAGGATTATTAGAAAGAAAATGTTGTTTATGTGGACAAGATGAAAATTGGAATGGAATGAAAATATCATTAATTATAGACCATAAAAATGGTATACATGATGATAATAGAATAGAAAATTTAAGAATAGTATGTCCTAATTGTAATGCTGGTTTAGATACATTTGCTGGTAAAAACTTAAAAAATAAAAAAGTAAACTATTGTAAATGTGGTTGTATTATAACAAACATTTCTGAAAAATGTAATAAGTGTGAAAAATATAGTAGAAGAAAAGTAGAAAGACCAAGTTTAGAACAATTAAATATAGATATTTTAGAGTTTGGATATAGTGGTACAGGTAGAAAATATGGAGTTAGTGATAATTCTATTAGAAAATGGTTAAAATAACGAGAAGTGACTAAGGTTTAAGCACGGGTGCATTGGAGGCATCAGTTAGTGGGTTCGATTCCCATCTTTTCGACTAAATAGTGCTACAGCATATTGGTGTATGACGCCACCCTGTCACGGTGGAGATTGCGGGTTCGAGTCCCGTTAGTACTGCTAAATTGGTTTATAGGTCAAATGGCTAAGATGTCCGGCTGTCGCCCGGTACGGAGAGGGTTCGAATCCCTCATAAACCGCGCATGGTAGACTGTTATTAATTCATAGGGACAGAGAGTTGGTCTGCATAGAATTAAATTTTTCGGGGTGTGGACTAATTGGCTAAGTCGCCACATTTGGGATGTGGACATCATCAGAGTTCGAGTCTCTGTGCCCCGACAAATAGACATATAGCTTAATTGAGTAAGAGTACTCTCGTGTCAGAGGGTGGATCCTGGTTTGAGTCCGGGTATGTCTGCTAAAATGGGACCATGGTTGAATGGTTTACAATACCACCCTGTCACGGTGTGTGGTGCGGGTTCGAATCCCGTTGGTCCCGCAAAAACTTACTGGAAGGTAAGTATAATACTGATTATGTAATAGTTCTAGATAAAAAATAATCAGGAAGTGGTATAGTTTAATTGGTAAAATTCCTCGTATGATGGGGCGTTGAGGTTCGAATCCTACATCTACTGCTAACATTCCGAGGGGTCTTGGTGACCATGGATGGCTCATATCCGTCTATAGGAGGGTTCGAATCCCTTTCTCGGTACTATTAAAAACCTCTTGTTTAGAGGTTTCATTATTATGGTTCTATATATAGAATATAAAAATAAGTTTATCTAATGAAAACAATTAATGTAGAATCACCTACACACTTCTGGTCTTTAATTAAAAGTAGAGAAGAAATATTTGAAGATAATCAATCACTTAAAAAGTTTATTTATATTGCAGAAATGTATATAAAGGGATGTAATTGTGGTGGTACTGATAAGAAAGAATTGATGGATAATCAATATAAAATTATCTCTAAAGATGTTGAAATCTATGAACTACTTAAAAGAGAGTTTGAATGTGAAGAAATAATTTTTAATGATATTAATCTAATTAATGTATGGTAATTTTTTAATTAAACTTTTTTAGATTATCTTTGTATTATATATACTATTATGACAAAGGTATATAAAATAAAATTTAACAAATCATCATTTGAATTAAATGATGATTATGAAAGACTATCTGACTATGAGAAAGATATAATATCTGAACTTAATACAGAGTCCTTCTTTGATTATGAAGATGAATTGTGTAATTATGTTTGTTTTGTGATAACAACACCAACTGAATTAGACAGGTATTTGAAAATACTTAAAAATAATCTAATAGAACATGAGAGTTCTGACTTATCAAAACTAGTTCTGAAAAATGAAATAGATTTGGAATTATTAGAAGATAAATTAGATAGCACCAATTATTTTAAATATGACTTCTTTATGGATGATTTAGAGAGTTGGATATATGACAATTTAGAAATAGATATAGTACTAGATAGAATAACAGAGGTGGGAATGAACTCACTAAAAGATGTAGAAAAGAACTTTTTAAAAAATTATAACAATGAACAAGATTAATGTTTTTTTAGATGATATTCGTATGCCAAACATGTCTCACAATATGAGTAAAGGTTTAGGTTCTGAATATTCTGATAAAAACAAATGGATTATTGTTAGAGATTACTTTGATTTTGTTGACTTAGTAAACAAAAGATTTGATGATATTGATTTGGTTTCTTTTGATCATGACTTAGCTTGTTATAAAGAAGGTGTAGAATACACTGGTAAAACAGCTGCAGACTACTTAATTGATTATTGTTTGGATTATAAAAAAAAATTTCCAAACTGGTATGCACACACTGACAATACAAGCGGAAGACAAAACATCAGAGGAACAATATTGAATTACTTGGATAAAGTTGAAAATGTTGACATTTCAAATGTTAGATATTTTCATAATGGTATTTTAAATGGAGTTGCAGTATGACAAACTTTTTAACAGAACACATAATTAATAGAATTATAAAAGAGGTGATTGACCTTAATGTAGAATCATTTAATAAGAACTTTCTATTTTTTGATGAACCTATTGTAGAGGGGGATTATGTTATTGATAGAGTAAATACACATTCACCTTATCAATTAGAAGAGATATTACCAATTAGTTGGTATTTATTAAAAGGAAGTACCTTAGTGAAAATACACAGAAAATTAAAAGAAAGAAAAGTTTATGTACCAAAGAACATAAATGGAACAACATATAAAGTACAAATAGATGAACTTAGATAAAATAGATTTCCACTATAGTGGAGTAGATTGTGATTATGATTACATCTATGACTGTGAAAGTTATGGATGTGATTCAATATGTCGTTGCGGTTCAATTCAAAATGCTTGTATTGATAAAGTTGATATACCTGCAATTGTAGAAAGAATTTACCAAGAATATGTAGGTGATAATGATTTAGTAACTCAAAGAGATAATAAATTAAAAAGTATTTTATTTGGTACTGGTAAAGAACTTGACATCTATACTATTGATAGAGTTGTAAGAAAATACAAACTATATGATGAATATAGTTGGGATATAGATGTTTGTGGTGGTTATTATGGTGATGAATTAAATGGTATAAATATCTGTAGTAACATTGCACAAAGAATTGAAGATGAATTAAACATTGCATTTTCAATAGATGAATTAAATGGTAGAATAGAATATCTATTAGGTTTAGAGTATGGTTTATTATTACCTGAATTAGAAAAATGTAACTATGAAATAGTTGAATTAGATAAATCAGATGTAATATTTGGATCAACCAACCACTATGATAAAGTAAAACAAAAAGACTTAACACATTATGATGAAAAAAGTTATGATGGTATAAGAGGTGTTGTACTTGAGAAAGATGGGAAGTTAAGAGTTATAGATGGTTATCACAGAATACACACTGCTAAAGGACCTATGGTTAAAGTATTTAAAGCAAAGAAGCTGAGTTAATCCTCAGCTTCTTCTTTTTCTAATTCTAATTCTTCTAATCTAATTTCATAGTCATTAAGTATATCTTCATCAATTGTATCTTCAATCTTAGTTTTTAATTCTTGAATAAGCAATTCTCTAATTGGTTTAATATAATCATCATAAGTCCATTTATCCATCATTTCTGATGTTCTTACTTTTTCTTTTTTCTCTTCTTCACCATAATTGATACCATGAAAATCAAACACTCTTGCATCAATATCAGATAACATATCTATATTTTTAAACTTCTCTATAAAATCATCACTTATTTCACTAAATAGATTTAATGATTTATCTATTTTATATATACCTACTAAGAATATATCTGGTACTAATTCATCTTTATAATCTTTACTTAGTAATTCTTTTTTAATATATCTATGATTATCCCAATAATTTTCAGAATCAGATTCCATAAAGTTTTTATACCAATTACTATCTTTTAATTCACTAATTCTAATAATATCAGTATCATCTTCATGCATAAAATATAAATCCTCATTTGCATCACCATTTTCATCCAATTCATTTATAACACTAACTGCATCATCCTCATATAAATCATATCCATACTCTTCTGAATATGTAGCATCATCAACATGAATATATTCCTCACTCCAACCATCATATCTAATATCTCTATGACTAGATGGATACCAACCCTTATCTCTATAAGATGATGCTCTTTGAACCTCTACTGAGTCATAATCACTAATCCAAGAATCTAAAGGTTCTGACCAAACTGCATCATCTCTATCAATTTCATCTCCTTCATATTCTGAATAAACTCTTGACTCATCTGTATATCCACCAGAAGTATCATCTAATAGATAATAATCTCTATCACCATTTCTACTCTCATTTATTAAAGTACCAGTAGAGTATTCATAACTTCTAAATGTATCCATATAAGGATAACTATCATATCTTTTAGCTATAACTTCAACTTCCATATCAACATTATAAGAACTACCTTTGTAAATAATACCACTAAAAGAACTATGAGAATTAACATCTTTATAAGCCCAACCTTCTTTATCTGCATAGTCTCTAAATTTATCAACATCAGATTCTTTTATAGTATATTGTCTATCCAAAAAATAATCTACATCAAGACCTTGACTTATATGACTTAGTTTCCATATAACTGCTCTACCTATTACCAATTCATCTTCTAATAATACTAATAATCTACAAACATCAGTATTTTCAACATAAATATCAAATATATCCTCTTCATCTGACATACAAGAATTTCCTAAAGTACCTTTTTTCTCTTTATAGTTTCCATGCCAATAGTAAAAATTAATATCTCTACCATCTACTATTATAAATTTCTCTGCAGCTACTTCAAGTCTTGCTTTAAATTTATTTACAAACAATTCCCTTTCTCTTTCATTGTATTTATTGGGTAGTAAGTTATTAACAAACTTACCTAATTTAACAGGATTTCTTGACTTTATATATGGTTGATGTTTATCAACTGCCATTGCATCATTACTTTTTCTTGCTTCTTCTGGTTTGTATTCATAATCAGGATTTGATGAAGTACCTTTGAAGAAATCTACAGTTCCTTGTCCCAATGGAAGTAAATACTTCTCAGCAGATTTCATTGTAGTGAAAGTAAGGTAACCCTCTCTATTTTCATCTATGTCAACAAATGTTACATCAATAGGTAGGTCTGTAGTCTCTAATGCACTAAGTTCTTTTGCAATAGGATCATCTATCTTACTTAAAATACTTCTTACTTTAGGAGAGTAATATAAGATTGATTCATTAATCATATTCTCTAATAGGAAGTCATCATACTTAAAAATCATTTAAACTTATTACTTTTTTGTATATATAAAAATTGTTAATCCAAAAATTAATTTTTTATAAAATCTAAACACTTTTTAATAGTAAGTTCCTTGTTACTTTTATATTCAGACTCCCATATAGTCAATATTTCAAATCCATTCTCAATTGCTAAATTGGTTTTTATTCTATCTCTCTCCCAAAGTTCTTTGGCTATAAGAGGTTTGTCTTTAAAGTTAACACAAATATCATCTTCTTTATAAATAGTTGGATTTCCATGATACACATCACCATTAAACTCAATTATCTTATTTAGATACTTAAAATCATATAAATAATAAGTATTATCACTCTCTATAAAAAATTCACCATTTAGATTGTAATATTTAACATAATCACTCTCTTCTATATTGAGTCTATTAACTATCTTACAGAACATCTCATTACTTATTTTAGAGTAACCATTTTTAAGATTTCCATTAACCATTAGAGATCTTAACCATTTTTCTTGTCTATTTTTCCACTTTTGCATACCTTCTTCCTTACCATATTTTTCAATACACTTAGACATTGAAAATGTAGATTGTCTTTCTTTTAGTAATTCTCTACTTTCTTCTTTAGAATAACCTTTTTTTAAATAATATTCAATACTTGTATTAAACATACCAATATATTTTTTGGGATTTAACAATTTATCTTTATTGAATTCATTTAATTTATATGTTGCTTGTTTAATAATTTCCTTTGATTTTAATATTGAATCTTCCTCAGAAAATCCTTTTTTGATCCAGTGCTCCTTTTTACTAGGTAACATAGAATTGAAATCAAATTCAGTCATTTTTGATTGTGTGTTTTTATGTTTATTTTTTATAGATTCTATTTTAAGTATTGCATCATCTTTTGATATATTAAATTTATTCATCTGCCATTCAACAGAAAAGACATTAACATTTTTAATTTCTTTAATTTTATTTTCTGCCTCTTCTCTTGTAATATTATACCTCTTCATTTGGTCTTCTACAGAGTATATATTCCATTTATTTATACTGCATTTTTTTAATTCTTTAATTTTATCTTCTGCGTCTTCTCTTGTAATATTATACCTCTCCATTTGATCTTCTATACTAAATCTATTCATTCTTTTTTTCATAATTAAAAAACTTTGTTTATATTTGTATTATAATATTTAATTAAATAATAATACAATGAATTTAGATAAATTTAAAAACTTACCAACTCCTTATATATTAATTTTATGTGGTCCTCCTCTATCAGGTAAGACGACTTTTATTAAAAAATACTTTCCTGATACAGAAGTTATTTCAAGGGATGAAATACTTATGGAAGTATATGGTTCAAGAAACTATTCAGAAGCATTTAAAAATGTTGACCAAAAGAAAGTAGATAAAACTTTAAGAGATAGAATGACTGAATATGGTAAAGAAGGTAGAAATGTCTTAGTTGATATGACAAACTTAACACCAAAAACCAGAAAAGCAAACTTAGCTTATTTTGGTAAAGACTATTATAAAGCAGCAGTTGCTTTCCCTATTCTACCAATGGATGAATATAAAAGAAGAAATGATTATAGAAATGAAACAGAAAACAAATACATTCCAGATGGTGTATTGAGAAGTATGATTTCAAACTATGTTGTTCCTACATTAGATGAAGGTTTTGATGAAATAATTGTATTATAATGGCAACACAATTAACAAAGGCAAAAATGCAAAAGCTCTCTACATTAATGGAGAAATATAATGGCTTTGAAGGTCCAAAAGGAATTACAGGTCCGGAAGGTATTAAATATCCTAAAGGATGGTATGTAACAAAAGAACAAGAAAAACATAAAAATATGAAAGAAATAATTGATGCTTTAAGTGAGGCAATTTTAGCAACAGGTAAAAGATTTGAAGAAATCCCAAAGAGTTCAATAACTGATTATCTTACTAAAGTTGGAGTAAATAAGTCTAAACATGAAGAAATCTATCAGAAATTAACTGAGATTTATAAAGTTAAGAATAAAGTTACAACTAAGTCTTATGTCTCTAAAGATAAAACACCAAGTCCTGTAACTAAAGTTGAACATCCACATGCAGTAACTGCAAAGACAAAAGAAAGACAACCAAGAAAAAATGTTTTCTCTGAGATAACAAAAATTCAATAATATTTTTTTATCTTGGATAAGTTCCTTATATTTGTACTCTAATAAAGAAACAGATATGATAAACTTAGATAATTTAAAATTTGTAGATGGTGATTTCTTAAACTCTGAGAGTATTTCAGATATGTTCTATGAGAATGAAGGATCTTTTACAGAAAAAAATCAAACAATTACCTTTGAAGATGGTGATAAAGAAGTAACTATCAACTTTGAAGTTTATGTTGATGGAACTATTAATGAAGATTGTGGTGATTATTGGACACCACCATCTTGTGATGTAGAGGTTACAGAAACAGAAGTTACTATAGAAGAAGTTTTTGTGGATGGTAACTTAGTAAAAATTGACAATCAAGTTTTAATAAAACTTGAAAAGTTAATAGAAAAACAATTATAAAATAAAATGAGAATAACTGATAAATATGTATTCTTTTGGAATGGTATATACTCACAATGGTATATTGCACCAATGACAATAGATGGAATTGAATATAACTGTTGTGAACAGTATATGATGCATCAAAAAGCACTTACATTCAATGATGATGAAATTGCTAAAGAAATATTAGAAGAAATAAACCCAAGAGAACATAAAGCTCTTGGTAGAAAAATAAAAGGATTTGATAAGGCTGTTTGGGATAAAGTTTGTTTATCTATAGTTTATAAAGGTAATCTTCATAAATTTAAACAAAACCCTGACTTACTTCAAGAACTGAAAGATACTGAAAACAGAATTTTAGTTGAAGCATCACCAGTAGATAACATTTGGGGTATTGGAATGGCAGAGAATGATAAAGGAGTTGAAAATCCAATAAACTGGAAAGGTCTAAACCTTTTAGGACAAGCTATAAACTTAGTCAAACAAGAAATATTATAAAAAAACCCAGATGAAAGTCTGGGTTTTTTTATTTAATATATATGTTATGAAACATATTAAATCTTTTGAAAAACACAATGAAAGTTCATTTAGAAGGTAAAGTTGGTGCATTTTATGTACATGGCGATGATGGTGCTAAAGACTATACAAAAAATCCATTACCTGAATCATATGATGTTATGATGGATCCATTTTCAATTGATCCTAAATCAACAGTATTACCTTATATAATGCAAATGAAATATTCTGGTGTATTTGTACCAGATGAATTAGTACAAGCATTTCATATAAATAAAGGAATTGATTATTATACATCAAATGTAACCTTTGATAAGCAGAAAGAGTTTAAAGAAAGAGCAGATGAACTTTTAGAAAATCTATTGACCTATTTAGAAGATAAAAAACTTTAAGAACATTAAATGATATAACCTAAAAAAGGTCATTTTATGTGGATCAAAATTGAAGAAGATATATTCTATATCTCAAATATTAATGTACAATTTACAATAATGTCTCATGCCAACATTGGCTTAGAAATTGATATTCAGAAATACCCTGAGTATTATGATTACTTTATTAGTAAGTATGAGAACTGGAACACATTTACTATGAGTAATAATAAGTTTGTTGCAAGTAGTTGTGTAATAAAAAGTATGGATATAATATTCAAAACTAAATTGCATTTACAGATACTCTGTGATGTTATTGATACTGATATACTTGAAAGAAGAGAAGATATTCTCAATCAAATTTTAAATGAAAATGATTAAAAATATTATCTATCTCAGAAAAATTAGTAACCCTTATTAATCTAATTGAATTTTTTAAACAATAATCATCTTTTATGGAATCATTAAACTTTTGATATTCTAATCTGTCCTCACCTCCAAAGTGTTTAATTGGTTCTCTATGTTGAATACCATCACACTCAATTAGAATATTAATATCTTTTAAATAAAAATCAAATGGAAGAGGTAAAAAGTTTCTACAATCATCATATCTTTTATTTTGTTCAAAATCAATACCAAGTTCAACTAATTTATTTCTTAGATATTTTTCCAATTTTGAATTCCTACAAATAGGACAACCATGTCCTGATAAATGAACTGAAGCCTTCTGTTCAAAAACTCCATGATCTAAACATATAATTTTAACCTTCTCCCTTTTAGTTTTATAGTCAACTAATGAATAATCATATAAACCATTGTGTAATAATGTGGATTTCTCAACAAATTCTTTTGTATTTGACTTCTTATTACCAGTATAACAACTAGGACAACCCTGTCCTCTTAAATGAGCTCCTGCTACTTGTATAAACTCACCATGCTCTTTACATATAATCTTAACCCTTTCACTATTCTTGGTATATTCAACCTTTGAATAATCATACCTATTTTTATGCTTTATTATAGATTTCTCAATAAATTTATCATTTCCTAATATACTTGTTGGATCACATTTAGGACAACCACATCTATCTTGTATATGTACTCTTGGTTTCTGTATAAATTCACCATGTTTGTTACATATAATTATTAACCCTGTATCTCTATTAAAATATATAGATTTTGAATAATTATATTTATTTTTATGTATAGAAATACCTTTCTCTATAAATTCTTCTAATGTCATTTTTTTAGGCATAAACTTTATTACTTTTTATTTATATATTAAAAAGTATCTTCTCCCTGTTGGAGTAAAATATAGAGGTAAAATGTTCCAATTAAATAAACAATACATAATATAAAATCTATAACTATTAATAATTAAACTAAAAAAATATGACTTATAAAGAAAATCTTAAAAAATCATTTGAAATTAAAGCATCTTTAGAAGATGATGATGATGAATATGATAACAAGTTTGGAAATCCTAAAAAATCAAGTAATGAAAAATCTAATACACCTGTCTTAGATACTTACTCTAGAGACTTAACAAAAATGGCTGCAGAAGGAAGACTTGATACTATTGTTGGTAGAGAAAAGGAAATTGAAAGGGTATCTCAAATTTTATCAAGAAGAAAGAAAAATAATCCGATACTTTTAGGAGAGGCCGGAGTAGGTAAATCAGCAATTGCAGAAGGATTGGCAATTAGAATTGTTGAAAGAAAAGTTAGTAGAATTCTCTTTGATAAAAGAGTTGTTATGTTGGATTTGGCAGCAATGGTATCGGGGACGAAGTATCGGGGACAATTCGAGGAGAGAATTAAAGCTCTTATGGCTGAAGTTGAAAACCAACCAGACATTATCTTGTTTATTGATGAAATACACACTATGATTGGTGCAGGTGGTGCATCTGGTTCTATGGATGCTTCTAATATGTTTAAACCAGCTTTAGCAAGAGGTGAAATCCAAATCATTGGAGCAACAACTCTTGATGAATACAGAAAACATATTGAAAAAGATTCTGCATTAGAAAGAAGATTCCAAAAAGTAATTGTTGAACCAGCTACTCCAGAAGAATCTTTAGAAATCCTTAACAATATTAAAGATAAATATGAGTCCCACCACAATGTAGTTTATACACCAGAAGCAATTGCTGCTTGTGTTGACTTGACGGTAAGATATATGTCTGATAGACACTTACCTGATAAAGCTATTGATGCTTTAGATGAAGCTGGTGCAAGAGTTCACATTTCAAATATTGTAGTTCCAGAAGCAATTACTCAACTTGAAACTAAACTTACAGAGATTAGAGAAAAGAAAAATCTTGTTATCAAACAACAAAAGTATGAAGATGCTGCTAAGTTAAGAGATACTGAGAAACAATTTGAAAAGTCTTTGAATATTGAAAAAGAAAAATGGGAAGAGTATTGTATTGAGAACAAAGAAACGGTAACAGAGGAAAATGTTGCAGAAGTAGTTGCAATGATTACTGGTATTCCTGCTCATAGAGTAAATCAAAATGAGAATACTAAACTTGCTAAGATGTATGATAACATTGCTGGTAAAGTTATTGGACAAGATGATGCAGTTAAAAAAATTGTTAAATCTATTCAAAGAGGTAGAGTTGGTATGAAGGATCCAAACAAACCAATTTTTAGTGGTATCTTAATTGGTAACTCTGGAGTTGGTAAAACAGAATTAGCAAAACAATTAGCTAAGTATTTGTTTGAAACTGAGGATGCTTTAATCAGATTAGATATGTCTGAGTATATGGAGAAAATATCATTAACAAGAATTCAAGGTGCTGCACCTGGGTATGTTGGGTATGAAGACGCAAACTTCTTAGACAAAATCAGAAGAAAACCTTATTCAGTAATTCTTTTTGATGAAATTGAAAAAGCACACCCTGATGTATTTAATTTATTCTTACAGATGTTAGATGATGGTCATGTTACTGATTCACATGGTAGAAAAGTTAGTTTTAAAAATTGTGTTATCTTAATGACATCAAATGTTGGAACTAAAACTATTAAAGATTTTGGTACTGGTGTTGGATTCTCTACTAAAGGTAAAGAAGACAAAAGAACAGAAGAAGTTAAAGGTATCTTACAGAAAGAGTTAGAGAAAAAATTTGCACCTGAATTTATCAATAGACTAGATGAAATTATCTATTTTAGAGATTTAGGTAAAGAAGAGATTCTTAAAATTGTTGACTTAGAGTTAGTAAAAACTTTACAAAGAGGTTCTGAGATTGGTTATGAATTAACTATTTCTGATAACTTAAAAGATCATTTAGTTACAGTTGGTTATGATCCTAAGTTTGGTGCAAGACCATTGAAAAGAGCAATTCAAAGATGGATTGATGATACAGTGACTGAATACATCATTGAGAACAATCCTAAACAAGGAACTACACTTAATTTAGATTATGATAAGGAAAATGATATTTCTTTTGTAGAAGCCAAAAAAACAAGAAAGAAAAAAGAAGAAAAAGAAGAGTAATACTCTTCTTTTTCTTTATATATAAAAAGTATGGTTAATTTAGTATATCAACAAGGTGGAAGATTAGGAAATAATCTAATTCAGTATTTTGCAGCTTATATATTTTCCAAAAAATTTAATTTAAAATTAAATGTTAATCCAACTAGTGACTTTTATTCAATAGTAAAAGATACTACTATTGATGGTAATGTTGGTATGAATACTATAGAAATAAATGATAATAACTTTTTAAGTTACTTAGAAAGTGATGAATTAGAGTTAAATAATTATCACCTTAATGGATATTTTCAATTAAAAGATTTTCTTCAAAAATATGAAGATGATATAAAATCAAATATTAATTTAACTTATAAAGAGGTTGATAAAAACTTTGTCTTTGTACATTATAGAATAGGTGATGTTATAAATGATTGTAGAATGTTACCTGTTGAGTATTATATTGAGGCATTAGAAAAACTTAATTGTAAAGGTGGTTATATATCATCTGATAGTATTGGTCATAATTTTTGTCAAATTTTGATAAATAGATTTAATCTTATGCCAGTAAGTCTAAGTCCTATAGATACTATAAACTTTGCAAAAGATTTTAATAATATTATTTTATCTGATGGAACTTTTTCTTGGTGTATTGGTTTTTTAAGTAATGCAAATAATATAATATACAATAAAAGAGAATACTTTTGGCATGGTGATATATTTTTTGATAGATGGGAAAGTTTATCTTGGCATTATGATGATAAAACAATTTATGATAATTACAAATTAAATGATTATAAACCTATAAAAATATAAACAAAAATAATTTTATCACTATAAATAAAAAATAATTTTCTATAGTGAAAAAAGACTCAAAAATTTATATAGCAGGACACAATGGTATGGTTGGTTCAGCTATTTTAAGAAAATTAAAAGAATTAGGTTACACTAATATAATAACTGCTACAAAAAAAGAACTTGATTTAAAAAATCAAGAAGATGTTAGAAACTTTTTCTGGCATCATACTTTTGAATATGTTTTCTTATGTGCTGCCAAAGTTGGTGGTATAAAAGCAAACTCTGATTTTAAAGGTGATTTTATATATGATAATATAATGATACAATCTAATATTATTCACTCTTCCAAAATTTTTGGAGTTAAGAAATTACTTTTCTTAGGTTCATCTTGTATCTATCCTAAACATTGTCAACAACCAATCAAAGAAGAATACTTACTAACTGGTGAGTTAGAACAAACTAATGATGCTTATGCAATTGCAAAGATTGCAGGTATAAAAATGTGTCAAAGTTTTAATCAACAATATGCCACTAACTTTATTTCAGTTATGCCAACTAATTTGTATGGTCCAAATGATAATTATGATTTGAATAGTTCTCATGTACTTCCTGCTATGATTAGAAAGTTTCATGAAGCTAAACTAAATAATAGTGATAAAGTTGAAATATGGGGAGATGGTTCACCAATGAGAGAGTTTTTATTTGTTGATGATTTAGCAGAATCTTGTTTCTTTTTAATGAATAATTATAGTGGTTCTGAAATAGTAAATATTGGTACTGGAGAAGATATAACAATTAAAGATTTGGCTTATTTAGTTAAAGAAGTTGTTGGATTTGAAGGTGATATTTATTTCAATACTGAAATGCCTAATGGTACACCAAGAAAATTATTAGATGTTTCTAAACTAAGTGAATTAGGTTGGAAATATCAAACAAACCTTAAAGAAGGTATACAAAAAACATATATAGATTATGTCAAATAAAAAAGTAGCACTACTTACAGGTATTACTGGTATGGATGGGTCTCACTTAGCAGAACTTCTTTTAGAGAAAGGTTATGAAGTACATGGTATTATTAGAAGATGTTCTACATTTAATACAGATCGAATTGACCATATTTTTGATAAAATACAATTACACTATGGTGACTTAACTGATCCTTTAGTTATATCTAATTTAGTTAGTTCAATACAACCTGATGAAGTTTATAATTTAGGTGCACAATCACATGTAAAAGTATCATTTGAAATACCTTATTATACTGCACAAGTTGATGGATTAGGAACATTGGCTATTTTGGAAGCAGTAAAAAACCATTGTCCTAAGGCAAGAGTTTACCAAGCATCAACTTCTGAGTTATATGGTGGTATGGGTTATAATATGCCTACTACTGGATATACAGAAGAATCTCCTATGCACCCAAGGTCTCCTTATGGATGTGCCAAGATGTATGGTCTTTGGATAACAAAGAACTATAGAGAATCTTATGGTATGCATATTAGTAATGGAATACTTTTCAATCATGAAGGTGAGAGAAGAGGTGAAACATTTGTTACAAGAAAAATTACTATTGCATTAGGTAAGATTAAAAAAGCATTAAATGATAAAATAAACTTTCAAACATTAAAGTTGGGTAATCTATATTCTAAAAGAGATTGGGGTTATGCAAAAGATTATGTTTATGGCATGTGGTTAATGACACAACAAGACACACCAGATGATTATATATTGGCAACTAATGAAACATACTCAATTAAAAATTTTGTTGACCAAGCAGTCTTAGAATGTGGAATAGACATAGATTGGATTGGTGAGGGTATTAATGAAAAGGCTGTAACTAAAGATGGTAAAGTAATAATTGAAATTGATGAAAAATATTATAGACCTGCTGAAGTTGATGTACTATTAGGTGATTATACAAAAGCAAAAAGTAAATTAGGTTGGGAACCTAAAGTTAAGTTCAAGGAACTTGTAAAAATCATGATGAAAAGTGATATAAAAAAATAAAAAAATTATGATACTAGACTTTAATGGAATTATAAAAAAATATAATCTAAAAATAAATGGAATAATTCATATAGGTGCACATTATGGTGAGGAACATTTTTTATATAAAGAAAATGGAATAAACAATATTGTCTATTTTGAACCACTTAAAAATAATTTTAACATACTTAAATCAAATATTGGTGAAGATGCTATATTGTATAATATGGCATTAGGTTCTGAGGAAAAAGAAATAGAAATGTTTGTTGAGACTGCTAATAGTGGCCAATCTAGTTCAATATTAGAACCACATTTACATAAGCAACAATACCCAAACATAACATTTGATTCTAAAGAAATGGTTAAAATGAGAAAGTTAGATAATATTATAGAAGATTATAACAAATATAACTTTATCAACATTGATGTACAGGGATATGAATTAGAAGTTTTTAAAGGTTCAACAGAAATATTGAAAAACATAGATTATATAATGTCTGAAATTAATAGAGATGAGGTATATATAAATTGTACTAGAATAGAGGATCTTAAATCTTTCCTATCAGAATATGGCTTTGTTTTGGTAGAAGAAGATTGGGCAGGTAATACTTGGGGAGATGGATTCTTTATAAAAAAAGAATTATTAAATGAAAAATAAAACCAAAACCAAAATTAAAATAGACTTCTCAGATTTCTGGGGAGGATTTGACAAAACAAATAACTACTTTTATAATCTTCTTAAACAAAAATTTGACATAGAAATTTCAAACACACCAGACTTTCTGTTCTTCTCTATATTTGGTAACAAACACTTAAATTATAATTGCAAGAAAATATTTTATACAGGTGAAAATATTGCACCACCATTAGATTACTGTGATTACTCATTCTCATTTGACTACTTAGATGATGAAAGAAATTATAGATTACCACATTACTTATTATATGATGGGTATTATGAATTAGAAAGACCTAAGATTATTGATGAGAGTTTAGTAAAACGTAAGTTTTGTAATTTTGTAGTTTCCAATAATGGGTGTCAAGAAAGAAATACATTTTATACTGAGTTGTCTAAATATAAAAAAGTTGATTCTGGTGGTAGATTTGCAAACAATATAGGTGGTCCAGTTGATAATAAAGTAAAGTTTCAATCAGAATATAAGTTCTCAATTGCATTTGAGAATAATGCTTATCGTCCACAACATCCTGGTTATACGACTGAGAAGATAATGGAGCCAATGACAGTTAATTCTGTTCCAATCTATTGGGGTAATCCTGAAATAGGGAAAGAATTTAATACTAAGTCATTTATCAATTTATATGATTTTGATTCTGTTGATGATGTAATTGATTATATCATAGAGTTGGATAAGGATGATAAAAAATACTTAGAATTACTAAACCAACCTTGGTTAAATAGTATTCCAGAAACTAATAAGATTGAGAATATAAAATCTTTCTTATATAAAATTTTTAAATAAATATGAATAGTAAATCTCAGATGGGTCAAGATAAAATACTTGATCAACAAATATTCAATGGTAAGAAAAATGGTGTCTTTGTTGAAGTTGGTGCACTTGATGGAATAGGAGCATCAAATACATACTTCTTTGAAAAGGAAAGAAATTGGTCAGGTCTTTTAATTGAACCTAATCCAGTTGAATTTAGAAAAATGGAAAAAATTGATAGAGAATTATCAATAAAAGAAAATTGTGCAATCTCAAATGAAGAAGGTGATATTAACTTTCTTTCTATAGAGGGTCCTTGTAATGTACTAAGTGGAATATTAGAATTCTATAATGAAAACCATTTGAATAGAATAAATAGAGAACTTGATAGTTATAAATCTTATGAAGAAGGACATGAACTTTACTCTAAAAGTGAAACTATAAAAATGAAAGCAGTAAGACTACAGACACTATTTGATAAATATAATTTTGTAGATATTGATTTGGTTTCAATTGATGTTGAGGGTGCAGAGATGAATGTTTTAGATTCTATAGATTTTGATAAAACTAATATATCTTGTTTTTTAATTGAAAATAATTATGGACTTGATAAAGAAACCAAATTTTTAATAGGTAAAGGTTATAAGTTTATTGGAAATATTGAATGGGATTCTGTATTTATAAAAAATAACCAATTTTAATGAAAGATATTATAACTTATTGTCTATGGGGTGATTTACCAATATATTGGAATGGTGCAGTAGAGAATATAAAACTTGCAAAAAAATATTATCCTGATTTTATCTGTAGATTTTATATAGATAAAGATTGTAAAGAAGAATTTATTAATTTAATAAAAGGAGATAATGTTGAAGTTATATTAATGGATAGTAAAAATTATACATATTCTGGTAATTTATCAAAAAGGTTTAATCACAGTGGTTTATTTTGGAGATTTTTACCACTAAGTGAAAAAGATGTTAATGTTATCTTATTTAGAGATTGTGATTCAAGAATATCTGAGAGAGAAGTTAATGCAGTAAATGAATGGTTGAGTAGTGATAAAGACTTTCATATAATGAGAGATCATCCTTATCATCCTTGGCCAATATTAACAGGTATGTGGGGTTGTAGGAATAATAAAATTTCAAATATTGATGATTTGTTATTAAAATGGGAGACACATACTCAAAAAGGTATTTATCAAGCAGAAGACCAAGACTTTTTGGGTCAGTTTATATATCCAATGACAATAAATAATTCTGTTGAACATTCTGAATTTGGCTTAAGAGTTGGTTCAGAAACTAAACCATTTCCAACAAAAAGAAATGATTATGAATTTGTAGGTGATGTTTTTGATGAGAATAATAATAGACATCCTGATTACTGGGTAATAATAAAAAGAATAGAAGGTTAATGAAAAGTTTTTATAGAGCAAATGGTATGAACAAGAATAAAGCAGGTTTTGGTGCCATATTTAATAATACTATAAATGTATGTAAGTATCATTATGAAAAATTTAATAATAATGATATATTTATTGATAATGATGAGATTAATGAACTTTTTGAAACAAAAGATGTTAATAAAAGTGAATACTTATATGATTTAGAAAAGTCATATGATGACTCCATGTATCCAAATCCAAGTAATGCACATGTATTATGTGATATAGAGAGTGTTAAAGAAAAAAATAGAATACTCAATATGTTTTTTAAATTAAAAGATATTGAGTATTATGAAGTTGAAAAAAATAAGTATATAAATGATAAGACATTATCAATACATATTAGAGGCACTGACAAAAGTAGTGAAATAAATCCACCCAATATTAATTCTATTTTCTCAAAAGTACAAGAAATGATTGATAATAATGAAATAGATAACATCTTCTTAGCAACAGATGATATTTTTTACATAAATAATATGATTTCAAGATTTGGAAGTATTGTTAAATATCGTAAAAATAAAAAAATTAGTTTTGATGGTAGACCTTTACACTTTATAGATGATAGAACTGAATTGAATAAAGAATTAATGATTGATGTTTATCTATTATCTGAATCAAAATATTTTTTGTATTGTTTTTCAAATGTTAGTTACTTGGCATTGACAATGGGTATAAATAATTTTAAAAAAATAAAATGTATAAATGAAAATTGATTATGCGATAGTTGCATCAGATAGTAATACAATGTATTTAGACTTTTGGCCAATTGTCAGAGATTTATGGATAAATTTAATAAAGATAAAGCCAATATTAGTATTAATATCAGATAAAGATAAAATTACTGATAATGGTGATTATATAATACATGAAATTAAATCAGTTGATAATGTATCAACAGCATTTCAATCCCAAATAGTTAGAATGTATATAACAAAGTTTTATTCTGACTCTGTATGTATAACATCTGATATTGATATGTTACCACTTAGTCATAAATATTTTAATACAATAGTTGATGAATATAATAATGAAGACTTGGTTATATTAAGTTCTGATGCATATATTATAAATAGATATCCACTATGTTATAATGTTGCAAAAGGTTCAACATTTAACAAAGTATTAGATTTAGATTGTAGCTTCTCTGAGTATTGTGAAAGACTATTAAAATATAATCAAGGATGGGACACAGATGAACTTTATTTTGGTGAGTGTATCAATAAATTTAATAAAGATAGAATTAAGTTATTGAATAGAGGTTGGTCAATGGGAATGGCCTTGAATAGAATTGATAGAGTTTTCTGGAGATATGATATTCAAACATTAAAGAATGGTGATTATATAGATTGTCACTCATTAAGACCATATACAACTTACAAAGAACAAGTTGATAAATTAATTAATAGTATATGGAACTAACTAAAGATTCTTTGCCTTTTATAACTGGTATGGGTTATAGAAAAATGTGTGATTTTATCTATGATGAGTTTTACAAGGTTAATATAACTGAGGTCAATCAGTTTGATGGTATGAAAATATTTGTTAAGACTGATTTTCTTTTTGAATTTATTAGTAATGTATTACCAAATATTACAAATAAATTCTTTTTATATTCACATAATAGTGATGAGTGTATAGATGATAAATACTTTTTAATATTAAATAATGATAACTTACTTACCTGGTTTGGACAGAATGTAAATACAATAAATGATAAATTAAAATCTA
>ENA-UPXM01001655-UPXM01001655.1-activated-sludge-metagenome-genome-assembly--contig:-NODE-1655-length-27822-cov-5.439947_pt1 | contig 27822 bp, 22 predicted proteins | sample MGYA00238178_ERZ772708 | MGnify/ENA primary metagenome ERZ772708 (study PRJEB29002, sample SAMN05720212) | activated sludge metagenome | isolation source: anaerobic digester from wastewater... | reverse complement strand
CCGCCACATGCTGGCCCTGAAATACAGCAAGGCCCGCATTGCCTCCGAGCTAAATGTCTCCCGTGCGACGCTTTTCAGAAGGATGAAGAAGTACGGGCTGACCGGAAAACAGACCGCCGCTGAAACCAATGCGTAAAGCTGCCCGCCACCGGGCACAGGGTTAGAGCTGAAACTCCAGAGCCGTTTATCCGGCGCGGGGCATCCCCTCATTTTGAGTGGTAACGGGCAAATCTGCCCAGAGCCAGCGCGCCACGCGAAACAGAGGGAAAAACCGCGATGCCTGCAGCGGCAAGTTTTCGGGCGGCGCGGTGGGCAAGAGCGTTCATACCTGCGGAGCTGAAGCTGTGCAGAATTACCGCCGCCGGCTTTTTCAGATTTTTTTTTGCCTGGCAGATCAGCTCGAGAAACGTATCCACCCAGAATTCCTTTTCCTGACTGGAAATGAGGCCGAAATGGTCAAATGCCACATGAACGGCCAGCATATCCGCTTCGTGAAACTGATCCAGAGCGCCCAGTACGCTGAAGAATTTTTCCGGTGTTTCAAAATGATTGAGGTCGATGGGGTTTTTGAAAATCCGCCCCGCCTCTGAAGGAAAAATTTCCATCAGACGCCGGCGCAGAACGTCACTCAACGGCGGCAGTTCAAGTCCCGCCAGGCTGAAGGCGTCCGCCAGAAGCACGCTCGCCCCACCGCCGATTCCGACAATCACAATCCTGTTTCCCGCGGGCGCGGGTATATGCTCGAAGGCAAGCGCGACATCTACCATCTCCTCGATGCTGCCGGTCCGGATTGCCCTTGTCTGAGACAGCACTCCTTCCCATATCTGGTCGGAGCCGGCCAAGGCCGTGGTATGAGACACGGCGGCCTGTGCGCCGGGCCTGGAGGTCCCCACTTTCAAAATGATGACCGGCTTTGCCTCAGAGGCGGACTGCAGCGCCCGGAAAAAGCGTTCCCCTTCACGGGCGCCCTCCAGGTAGGCGGTGATAATTTTCGTTTCGGTGTCGCGGGTCAGATACTCCATATAATCCGCTTCGTTGAGATCCGCGCCGTTGCCCATGCTGATGACCTTGCTGAAATACAAACCCCGACTCGTACCGTCTTGAATACAGTGTGCGGCATTGCCGCCGCTTTGCGAGATCATGGCCACGCGGCCCGCGGTCTTGTCAAAATCACCGTTAAAAGACAAGCCACCCGCCGGACAATACAGACCCAGGCAGTTCGGCCCGACTACGCGTATGCCCCCCTTCTCGGCACGGGCGATAATTTCCGCCTGAAGGCGCTTGCCATCCGCATCTTCAATTTCGCCGAAACCGGACGTAAAAAAATGAATAGCCCGCACCCCTTTGGCCGCCGCGTCGTCCACCAATTGCGGGGTGAAAGGGGCGGGTATGGCGGAGATAATGAAGTCCACCTCGCCCGGAATGTCTTTCACGCTTTTGTAGATAGCCGCTCCGTTGATTTTACCGCCGGTGGGGTTCACGGGATACAATTTACCGGCGAAGCCGAACTGCGTCAGCGCTTCGAAAAACTTCAGACCGAAACTGAATTTTTCGGCCCTGTCCGATACGCCGGCAATGGCGATGGATCTGGGATGAAACAGGAAGTCGAGGTTTTCCGTTTTCTTCATGGCAGGCATCCTTTCATTATGAGCTTGCACAAGAGGCGTCAAGATGCACACGTGTCTGCGCATTCGTCGCGTGGCGCTTTCATATTTTCGTCGGTCACCCGGCATCGGAAATGATTGCTTTGATGATCGTCTCCTGGGCAAGATCGAGATATTCTTCCCGTGTGTATTTTTTCAGATTCCAGCTCCGCAGCGGAAACAGTGAAAGCTGAAAAACCAGCATGTTGGCCGCAAAAAAAGGATCTCGCACATGGAAGACTTTTTTTGCCGCGCCCCCGGCGATGATCTTTTCAAAAACACTGATCAGATCATTTTCCTTTTGTAAAACAATTTTCAGAAATTTCGGGGGCAGCACTCTGGTTTCACGATACATCATCAAAATCTCGTTCATGACATCGTAGATCATAACCAGCATCCGACGCACGGATTTCTCCAACTGCTGCCTCGGGTCGTCGAGCTTCATAATACCTTCGCGCTCAAACCACTCCATGGCGGGGTCGTGGTAGTCTTCAAAGGAAAGGCAAAGAATGTCCTCTTTACTGTCGATGTAATTGTACAGGTTGCCGAGATTGATGTTCGTGGCCCTGGCAATGTCGCGCATCGTCGTCTGTGAGTACCCTTTTTTGATGAACAGGCGGGTGGCTTTTTTCACAATAAGCAGGCGTCGCTTTTCGGCCGGGTCGGAAAAAGCGCCTGCGGTCTTTGGGGTGCGCCCTACGGAATTTCTTTTGACGGTCTTTGCTTGCTTCATAATACTCCTCGCACATTCAGAGCCGGTAGTTTTGTTTTAAAGTTGAGTAAAAAGAGTCACGGCGCACTTGCCTGGCCGACGCCATGAATCTTCGCCAATGCCTGCTTCCCCCGTCCGATTGTTGTCCCAGGCGGGTTTCTTTAGCAAAACACATTTCTAAAATCAATGCGCATCATTACCGGGTTGGTGTTTTACGCCGACCAGGAAGATGGACTCTTTCGCATAAGCCGCAGTATCGCATAGTCCTGCCCTGCCGGCCTGATCATGTAACTTTTCGGCCGGGCTGGTTTACGGCTGCTTCTTTGCGAAGACTTTTTCATCATCTTCAGCGGGAACATAGCAGATTTTTCAAAACAATACAAACGTATGTATTAAAACAATCTGTAAGTATATGTATTGCTTCAAGATACTTGGCAAAAAAACATATTGATATAATACAACTATTATGTATTAGTAATAGAGTCAAACCAGGAGCAAATAGCTTTTCTGCTTTCCCTGAAGAGCCTTGGCAGATAATCATTCCGAGGTAGCGACAAAACAAAATCATAGGAGGTGTCCGATGTACGAAACAAAACCCTGGCTTAAGTTTTATGATTACAACGTTCCACACACAATTCAGTATCCCCACATTCCCGTACAAAGTTTTGTTCACCTGGCCGCCGCCACTTATCCCCACAAGGCGGCGACAAATATTTACGGTTCGATCCTCACCTTTCGACAGCTGCGCGCGCAAATTCTGCGCATGTCCAACGCCTTGGTACAGTTCGGCGTCAAAAAAGGCGACTGCGTCGGCCTGGCGCTTCCCAACTGCCCTCAGTATATCATCGCCTATTATGCGGCCTTGTCCGCAGGCGCCATCGTGGTGAACATGAATCCTCTCTATACGCACGACGAGTTGAAATTCATGATGGAAAATACGGGTCTGCAGACACTGTTTACCTTTGATATGGTGCTGCCCGTCATGCGGCCTCTGGCTAAAGAGCTCGGACTGAAAAACGTCATTGTCACCAAAGTGACGGACTACATTCAGGGCTTCCCGGTCAGCACGGCCAAAGAGCTGGAACAGGAAGAAGGCTGGAAACACTTTTCACAAATTATTGAAAGCACAGCCAGCGAGAGCATGCCTCGCGTGGATGTTGGCCCAGATGATCCGGCACTGATCCAGTTTACCGGCGGCACGACTGGATTGCCTAAAGGCGCGCTGCTTTCTCATGGCAATCTGGTGAGAGCGGCTTTTCAGGGAAGTTTCTGGGGCAACCCGATCACCGCCTTTACTCCTCACGCCAACCGTTCCGTCATTGCCGTCATTCCGTATTTTCATATTTACGCCAATACCTATGCTATGAACTGGGGAATGTTCAATGCTGCCACCCAGATCATGTTCCCGAGGTTTGAACTGGATGAATTCATGGCGGTCATGGCTTCCGTGCAGGAAGTGACTTACTTCCCGACTGTCCCGACGATGATCGGCGCGATAATATCGCACCCCAAGGCGGCCGAGCTTGATCTGGGGTCGCGTATCCGCCTGCTCTCCAGCGGCGGCGCCCCCATGCCGGTGGAGATGATCCAACAGGTAAAGGATCTGGGCATTTTCTTTAATGAAGGATGGGGAATGAGTGAAACAACATCCGGCGGGATCAGTAGCCCGATTCTGAGGCACAAACCCGGTGCGATTGGATGCCCGACTCCGGACACCTCTGTGCGGCTCGTGGATCTGGAAACAGGACAAAACGATGTTAAACAGGGCGAACCGGGTGAAATTCTCATCAAAGGTCCGTCGGTAATGCAAGGCTACTGGAACAATCAGGAAGAGACAAACAGCCAGCTCAAGAACGGCTGGCTTTTCACCGGCGACATAGCTCAGATGGATGAAGACGGATACTTCTACATTGTTGATCGCAAGAAAGATTTGATCATCGCCGGCGGTTTCAACGTTTATCCACGCGAAGTAGATGAAGTGCTCTTCCAGCATCCCAAAATCGCCGAAGCAGTCACAGCCGGCGTTCCGCATCCGTACCGAGGCGAAACAGTCAAGGCGTTTGTCGTACTCAAACCGGGCATGGAGGCCACGGAAAAAGAAATCATCGATTTCTGCAGGGAAAAACTGGCCGCCTATAAAGTTCCTAAACTGGTTGAATTCCGAAAAGAACTGCCCAAGTCCGCCGTCGGCAAAATTCTGCGCAAGATTCTGCGCGACGAGGAGATCGCCAAAAACAAAAAGTGAGAATAGAATAAAAAATAACAGGAGGAGCAAAGCGTGATTAAAACTGTCGAACAGTATCTGGCAAGTCTCGATGACGGACGCGAAGTCTGGTGTCTGGGTGAAAGAGTCAAGGATGTCCGGACTCATCCCACCGTAAGCACGATTGTCCGTATGGCGGCGATGGATTATGTACTACCGAACCATCCGGACTTTCGCGATTTGTTTGTCACCACCGACGAGGACGGTGAAGAAATCAACTTTCTTTTGACTTCACCGAAAACATCCAAAGACATGCTGCGCCGTCGTGAATGCTACATGACCGGCATGCGTGCCGGAGGCGGCGTACTGGTGCACTGCATGGGCGCCGATGCCCTGGCCGCCTTCAGCGTCGCCGCGGAGGTGATGGATAAGAAGCTCGGCACAGGCTACATGGAGCGCGTCGAGAACTACCGCCGCTATCTGCAGAAAAATGACCTGGCCATAACCGGGGCGATCACCGACGTGAAGGGCGACCGCAGTCTGCGACCCTCACAGCAGAAGCAGCATCAGGATTTTTACCTGAGAATTGTTGACCGGCAAAAAGACGGCATTGTCGTGCGCGGCGCCAAAGTACATATCAGCGCCTCGCCCTGCGCCAATGAACTTTTATGCCTGCCGTGCCGGACGCACGCAGAGGCGGACAAGGACTACGCGCTGGGCTTTGCCATACCGGTGGGCACCAAAGGTGTCAAACTCCTCGGCGTGGAGCCGAACGTGCGCATCTTCGGAGACGAGTGCGCTTTTGACTACCCGGCCTCCGACCACTTACAGCCATCGGAATCTTTGATTGTCTTCGATGACGTGTTTGTTCCCTGGGAGCGGGTCTTCATGTGCGGTGAATGGCAGTACTCGCAGGTGCTGGCCTATGCGTTTGCCAGCTATCACCGCCTTTTCGGCACCTGCAAGATGACCCGCACTCTCGAGTCGATGACCGGCGCGGCAAGCCTTATCGCTGAATTCAACGGTGTGCAAAACGCGCAGCATGTGCGCAAGAAACTTTCCTGGATGGCCTACATCACCGAAACCGTGCAGATGCTCGGCAAGCAGGCTTGCCTTGATCCTCAAAGCGAGTTCGGGATGGATGTGCTTATGCCCAACCGCATGGCGATCAATGCCTCGAAATGGACCTATGCCAGCAACTTCCATGAGATGTGCCAGCACATGCAGGATATCGGCGGCGGCCTCACCACCACCGTACCATCATTTCGCGACTGGCAAAATCCGGAGCTCAAGCCATTTATCGACAAGTATCTGGCAGCCAAGGACGGGGTCTCCACGGAAGATCGCCTGCGTATCCTGAGATTGATCAAGGACATCACCGGCAATCACATGCAGGTAGATACCATCCACGGCGAAGGTTCGATGGCCGCTCAGGAGATGTTTCTCTATACCAGTGCAGACTGGAAAAAACTGCAGGCGGCGGCCCGCCGGGCGGCCAATATGGACGGCTGGCAGGACAATGAAATCTACGGCAAGTTACCGTTGATGGTTGAGTCGGTTAAAATGCCGCCTCTCGATGAATCGTATAAAAGTCTGGCGCCCATGACAAAATAGCAACATTCAGGCACACATCCTTACAGTCCGCCGTTCCCTGTAAAGGGAGCGGCGGACTTCCTTAAGTCAAAGAAATTCCGCACCCGCCGGTTAGACAAGAAAAAGCAACCCTGATCATCAGGCGGTCAGCATGCGGTAGATCCGCGTGATTTTTTCCGGCAGCCTGGCCACATCGTCAATCACCGTCCAACTGCTGTGGCTGTACATCCGTGGTAGGTATTCAGGCGCGCTTTTATCGACGGTAATACAAAATGTCCGTATCCCGAAACGCTGCGCCTCTTTGAGCGCCATGCGCGTATCCTCGATGGCGTAAGCGCCGGAATATTCCTTGTCCACCGGCTTGCCGTCGCTCAGAAGAATCAAAAGCTTCGTCCTTTCCGGCCTCCTTCTGAGCTTGCCGATTGTGTGCCGAATGGCAGTTCCATCGCGGTTTTCAAAGCGGTCCTCGATGGCGGAAATCCTTTTTTTCACACGGTCGTCATAGGAGTCGTCAAAATCTTTGATGCGGTAAAAATCGACGTTGTCGCGGTTATTGCCGGAAAACCCGTAAATGGCAAAAGCGTCGCCCACTTCATGGAGTGCTTCAGACATGATAATCAATGCTTCCTTTTCCTGACGGATGGTCTCACCCCTGGTGCTGCGGCTCATATCAATCAAAAAGCCTACGGCGATATCGCGCTGCCTCTTTTGGATCAGCGTGTAATTTTTTTCGGACGGAGAAATGCCCGCCTTGCGGTCCACCAGAAAATCGACCACCGCGTCGAGGTCTATGTCGTCTCCGTCGTACTGCCTTTTGAGCCTGGTAAACCCTTCCGGCTTGAGCATCTGGAATTCCCGGCGGATTTTTTTCAAAAGCCCCGCATGACGGCCGGTGGTTTCCTTATAGAAAGAAAGAGATGTCCCCTGGTGGGTCTGCTCGCGGATACGGGTCCAGTTATGACGGTAATCCTGCAGGTCGTCTCCCCATTCAGGATACAAGGATGTGCCCCTTTCGCTTTCCAGCTCCGTCTTTTTGTCCAGTGACGCTTCCAGGGAGCGCATGAACATATAGGCGTCGTTTTGCGTCATGGACTCCAGATGACGTTCGATTTCTTTGGGTGTGACGCCTCTTTCCCTGTAGAGGGCCTTGAGCAGCCGCTCGATTTTTTCCGTGGAGTTATATTCACGGGCGGGGCTTGCACCTGCGGCCTCTTCTTTATCATCGCCGCTTCCGGCCGATTCCGGCCTGCCTCCACCGGCGGGCGCGCGAAAACTTTTCTGAACCCTGCCTGCAGGCTGCTCTTTTTGCACAACATTTTCACTGCCCGGCCTGGTCTGAGCAGGCTGGGTATCGCCCTCGCCGCTGCTTTGCGTTTCCACACGCGGGCCGGACCGGCTGCCTGCCGGTGAGCCCTGGCCCTGCAGTCTGTTGTGGATGCTTTGCGACGTCTTGCTGAAGCTTCCGATATTCTGTGAGACCATGTCCTGGTCAAGCGGCCTCGACAAAGGCCCGACGGTACGGTACGGCTCGCTGAAAGCCTGATCGATCAGAAGATAAACAGCGGCAGCCACCCGCGCCGCGTCATGAACGTCGGAAACAGGTGAACGTAAAACCAGGGATTCTTCCAGGGCTTTTTTCACTACAGCGGCAGCCGGGTCTTTCTGGTCGTCAAAAACCTTTTCTGTCTGCAGGCTCTGTGCGATCATTTCCACGCAACGCTGCTTGCCGTTGATGATTTTTTCCGGCGGGCGGCGCTTGCGCATAAGGTGAAGATTGATCCCGGCGATCTCTTTCCCCAGCGCGGGATATTCTCTTGTCAGAATTTCCCCGATCCGGAAGTCTTCCATCAGATTGAAAAGATCCTGCGCCAGCCCTGCCTCCGGAAACAGTCCCGCAAACTGTTCCATATCACTTCCGTCATCTTTAGGCGTCAGGCCATAGCGCTTTGTGAGGCCGTCGGCCAGGTCCGGGATTTTTGAAAGGTCGAATTCATAACTGCCGTACTCCAGATGAGCTTCCTGGTGAGTAGCGGCCACTTTATACATACTGAAATTATCCCCCTCGTCCTGAAAGTCTCTGATCCTGCCGGGAAGATAGATTTTTCTCCCGTCCGTATATACTGTTTTGGCCTCGGCGATTTCCACCCTCCGTCCCAGAAGCGCTCTGAGGTAGGTGGACAAAACAGGCTTGATTGTTTTCAGCTCCAGCCCTTTGGGAATGTTGTCCATAAAATCGCTGAAAACCGGAGAGTCGCCCGACAAAAAGGACAGGGCTTTGTGCTCATCGGTTCCGGCCGCATCAAGAACAAACGACACGATCAGGCCGAACCCGTCGTGCCCGGCCCACTCGATCAATTCCGGGCTTTTTTCCAGAAGCCTGACCGCCACGGCCGCGCTGACCCCGGCTGCTTTGGCTGCAAGCCCATATACAGAAGTTGAAATGCCGCCGTCGCCTGTTTGTTCCAGACGGTCAATGAGTGCAGGACTTGTATCCACAACCCTGAGTGCCGCCCCGGCATCTTTAGCGACTATCGCAGCCGCACACTCAAGCAGGGTTTCGAGACCTTCAAAACCGGTCCGTGCGATGACCGCCGGCGCGACTTCAACCAGATGCCTGGCGATGGTGGTGTTGATAACAGCTGCACGTCCGGTCAGATCAAGCAACTGACAGAAGCTTTCAGATCCGGTTCCGGCCAAAAGCGCCGGGCTTTCTTCCAGAATCGTCGAAGCCAGCATCCAGTCACTGCCGGCAATACCCGCCGCTTGCTCATATATGCAAAAAACAAGCTCCATATCGCCGTATGCCAGAATCCGATCGATAATGTCCGGGCTTTTTTCAAGCAGGCTCACCGCCGCGTAGCTGTTTTGCAAAGCGACCAGACGGGCCAGCCTGGCGATAAGCTCGAGACCTTCAAAACCGGTTCTTTCGATAAGCCGGGCGGCGCTGTGCAGCAGAGCCACGGCGGCAGTCCAGCTTTCCCGACCCGTCAGGCGGGCAAGTTCTTCCAGCTTTTCCAGACCTTCGAATCCGGCCAGCCGCATAATATGAGGACTTTGCTCCACGAAGCTGACCGCTATCCGGGCATTGTATTTCATGATTTTTTCGCCCAGGCGGCAAACCCGTGCAATAAGCAGGGCGCCGCCCGCTTCCCAAAGGCCCTCTATAACAGCGGGGCACTTGTCGATAAGCGAAAGCGCAGCCGAGAGGCTTTCAGTTGCGACCAGCGCCGCAAAGTCCCCGACTGTTTTGAATGTCTCCAGTCCGGCCCGATCGAGAAGCGCACGGCTTTTACGCAAAAGGCGCGAGGCTGCCTCGCCGTTGATCCCGGCCAGTTTCAGAGACTCTTCGCTGATTTTTTCCAGTTCTTCCATACCGGTTATTTCCAGCAGGCCGGGGGCCGCCTCCAGGAAAGACGCGGCCGCGGTATTGCTTACAGCCCCGATGGCATCGGCCATACGCGCTATTTTTTCCAGACCCTCCAGACCGGTTTTTTCTGCGGCTCCCGCAGCCGCTGACAGAAACTTGAGAACCAGACCGGCATGAGACGGGCAAAATTCCAGGGCGCTGCGGTAAACGGAAAGCTCCTGACCGGGCGGCAAAATCTTTTTGAGAGCTTCATTTATCGCGGGGCTTTCAAAAAGCACACAGGCGGCGCCTTCCGGATTTTCGACTGCTGCACAAAAAGCGCACTGCCAGATGATTTCGGCCCCGTCACGTCCCAGCCCCCCGATGATTTCTCCCGCGGTATGTAAAAATGCTGCGGCAAACCCCGCGCCCAGCGCGGCGGCATCGTGCGCACGCCGATACATTTCAGCCGGAAGAGCATCAGGTCCCTGCGCGACGAGTTTCCTGACGATGACGGGGCTTTCTTTCACCAGATCCACCGCCATGCTCCAGTCGCGACGGGCCATAACAGAGGCAAGCCCATAGACATCCGCCACCAGGCCGGGACTTCCGCCTGCTTCTATGATCCGGTCGATGTTGCCGGGCGCCTCCTCGAGCGTCCGCAGGGCATAGGTGCGGCTGGAAGCGGCAATCTGTGCCGCCAGAGAGGCAATGCGGCGCAGGGCGTCAAAACCGGCCCTGCCGGTGACGGCCGGAGCATGAATGATGATACTTTCCGCCACCTGCGGGTCTATCTGCACGGTGCTGCAGGCCAGTGCCCCTGTTTTGGCCAATGTTTCCAGATCCATCCCGCCCGCAAGCGAGGGAGCGGAAACCAGAAACCGCGCCGCAAGCCTCGCTCCGTAGGGCAGCACGGAACCGGCCAGGTCCGCCACCTCCTGAAGCCTGTGCTCCCCCATGGGTAAAAGACCGCCCAAAACCTCCGGCAGCATATCGAGCAACTGTGTAGCCGCCTGAGGGTCGTGGCCGGCAATCCCTGTGATGATTGATCTGAAGGAATTGACCGTCTGTGCGCTTACTTTTCCGGCCAGAGGCTGCAAAGCATTGTCGAGCCGGGTGGAAAAGTCCCCTCCCGCACTGTTTCCGGCCGGACCGTTTGTGAAAATAACAGGGCTGTGGTTTTCAATATCTCTAAAACTGTCTTTTTTCATTTGCCGCTCAACTAGAAGCTGAAGTAATTTTTGAGGACCTCTTCGATGCTTTTTTTCAGATCACTGTCATAAGTCAGAGGCTCCACCATGGTCGCGCCCAGCGACTCTTTCACCGGCATGCCGCTTTTCAGCAGCTTGCCCGCATAAACCAGTTCACGGGTGGAAACCCCCTCCTCCAGCCCCTGATGAATCAGGTTGCGTATCCGGTTGGCGGCCTTCACCAGTCTGGAGGCGGTTTCCTCATCCAGGTCCGCCTCGCGGCTGACGATTTTGATTTCCAGATCCTGTGCGGGCCAGCCCAGGTTGATGGAGATAAAGCGCTGCCTGGTACTGGGCTTGAGCTCTTTGAGAACGCTCTGATAGTTGGGGTTGTAGCTGATGACCATCATGAACTCTTCAGGGGCACGGAATATTTTCCCCCTCTTTTCGACGGGCAGGTATCGCCGGTGATCCGTCAGAGGGTGAATCACGACGGTGACATCCTTGCGCGCCTCGACCACCTCGTCCAGATAGGCAATGCCCCCTTCGCGCACAGCCATGAGCAGCGGACCGTCAATCCATTGCACCTCATCACCTTTGATGATGTAACGCCCCATAAGATCGTTGGCGCCCAGATCGTCATGGCAGGCAACCGTAAACAACGGGCGCTTCAGACGCCAGGCCATATGCTCCACCAGACGTGTTTTCCCGCTGCCGGTGGGCCCGTTTAGTAAAACAGGCAACTTTTGTGCATAGGCTGTTTCAAATATTTCTATTTCCCTTCCCTGCGGAAGATAAAACGGCTCCCGGGAAATATAAAAGTCCTCCTGCTGTTTTTTATCCGTTTTGTTGTTGAACATGAAATGCTCCTCTCGAATGAAATATATAAATGATCTGCCGATCGCACCGGTCAACCACGGCGGCTCAAAAGAACGCCCTCGGCAGCCGTGCCGTTTACACAGGCCCGCCGGCCCTGTTTTCTAATATAGTTGCCCTTCGCCAAAGAGCAAATTTTTTTCGTTCAATGATCATTTTGCTGTTTTCGATGCATCTTCCATGATTTCAAAGACACAGCGGCGAAAAGGGATATTCATGCTATTGTCACAGGACAGAAATTGCAAAAGAGAGCAGGTGTAAAAAAAGCGCCCGTTTTAAAGCGGGCGCCTGATTGAGTTCTGTCAAAAAAATCAGATATTTTTGAGGAGTTTAAATGATCCTCACCCTGATCACGCCTTCAATGCCCTGAATTTTCCCCACCAGATCGTCGCCGGCGGCGCCTTCCACATCGATGATGTTGTAAGCAAGATTGCCGCGGCTTTTATTGATCATGTCCGCGATGTTGAGGTTGTTTTCCGCCAGCAGCTTGGTGATCTTTTCGATCATCCCGGGCATATTCTGATTGGAAAGAGTTATTCTCTTTTTGCCGGAGCGGTCCAGGACACATTCCGGGAAATTGACCGAGTTTTTGATATTGCCGTTTTCCAGGAAATCCATCAACTGCAAAGCCGCCATGACGGCGCAGTTCTCTTCTGATTCTTCAGTGGAGGCGCCCAGATGGGGGATAGGAATGACCTTATCGGTTTTGATGACCTCTTCGTCGGGGAAATCCGTGACATAGCAACCGACTATTCCGTCGGCGACAGCTTTTTTCAAAGCATCCGTATCCACCAGCCCGCCCCGGGCAAAGTTGAGCAAGGTGACTCCCTTTTTCATGATCGCGAATTTCGCCGTGTTGACAAAACCTTTTGTGTCGTTGTTTTGAGGCAGATGCAAAGTGATATAATCGGATTCGGCCAGAAGCCTGTCCAGGCTCGGCGCCTTTTTAATGGTACGCGACAACCTCCAGGCAGCTTCGATGGACAAAAACGGGTCATATCCCATGACCTGCATCCCGAGGGACTCCGCGGCATTGGCCACCATCGTGCCGATAGCACCCAGCCCTACGACGCCCAGAGTTTTGTCCTGAATTTCCGTGCCGCCGAATTTCGATTTACTCTTTTCGATAAGATCAGGAACTTTTACCCCTTCGCCTACCAGCCCTTTGGCCCAGGTAATGCCCCCCATCACATTGCGCGCCGCAAGCAGCATGCCCAGGATGACCAGCTCCTTGACGCCGTTGGCGTTGGCGCCGGGTGTGTTGAAAACGACAATGCCTTTTTCGGAGCACTTGTCGATGGGAATATTGTTAACGCCGGCGCCGGCGCGGGCAATGGCTTTCACACCGGCGGGCAGCGCCATCTCTTTCATTTCCTTGCTTCTGACGAGAATCGCATCGGCATCGTCGATGCCTTCACGATACTCATAATCCGGTGTAAAAAGGCTGAGCCCTTTTTCCGAAATCTTGTTGAGCAGATCAATCCGATACATAAAACGCCTCCTGTTCCTTCAATACTGTTTTTTATTTAAAGCACCCCTGAAACAACACGGGCGCTTACCTTGCGCGGGTGCTGTCCAAAACAAACTGTCCTTACGTATTTTTTACAAGAACCTATGTTTGGCGCGCGGAGTATAGATTGAGGCCTGCCGGGTGTCAAGAAAATCTTGGACGAAAAACACGCACTGAAACGCCAGCCGCCGCCACCGCCAAGACATAGGCCTTCGTGTACCTCACCGCCTGCACCCAACAAAAAAGGCCCGGGGCCAAACCGTGAAAACCTTTGATGTTCCCGGTGGGCCGGACGGCGTTTGAATTCACGTCCGACGAATTGAAATAACTCACCAAACATAAATAATATCAAACATTTACATTAATAAGGACTTTTTAATGGGCGCCCCCTTCGCCTGCGATGCATTTAGGTGAGATGGTCGACCCCGCATCGCTTGTTTTTAAACTGCTCCAGGGTGGTCCAATTTGGATTATCACAGATGGCCACTTTTTGGCTGTCATTACCAGACACGAACATAAGCGGGATCGTTTTCGGGAGGTGTCCCTAGAAATAGAAGTTTTCGTCAATCAATTTGCGAATACTTTCCTTATTTCCTATGACCCAGATAATATCACCATCCTGAAATACTTCCGAAGCGGGTGGATTGATTTTGTAACCTTTTTTATTTTCTATACCCACAACGAAAGCTCCTCCTCTTTTGCCCATTTCCGAATCCAATAAGCTCTTTTTATAGAGCCCGGAGCTGGAATCGACCACGAGGGATACAGAATTTATTTTTGAGTCAGGGTCTCTATTTTTTTCCTTGGAGTATTCGTGAATGGTCCGAAGTGTATTTCTATTGAGTTCGATTCTATTCTTATCGGCGGTGAGCAGATTGATCTGTACGATATTTCCCACGGCCAGGATGATATCATCTGTCAACAGAACGAAATCGCCGTTTGGAAAGTATACTTCTTGTTTATTCCTGTACACGGCTGCAATCAGCAAGTCGTATTTTTGCCTGAAATCGGTATTTTTCAAGGATTTCCCTTCATACTCCGATCCCGGCGATAGATTGAACTTCCCGACGTATAGGTTTTTTTCCATCCAGCTTTCATTCGTAAAGTCGAGGGTAGTAACTCCTCCTGTTTCTATAGATTTCTTTTGTTTTTCATGCATGATCCGTTCATTGAAGTTTAAAACGAAGCGATATTCCATATTCCAGTATATTTTCAACAAATACTTGGAGCGAAAAACAAGGAATAAAATAAGGATAGCTACGCCTACTGACACGAAGGTTGGGATGTCCACAAATTTCCAGAAAATAAAGAAGATGAGAGCAAATGCAATGATATATCGAATAACGATAAGAACAGAGAGAACCAGCCTGTTTCGCATATTCTCTTGCCATAACATCAGTATTCGATAGGGTTGTTCCCCTCCCCGGTAAACGAGCCCTTTTAGCAATGGGGCCATTGCTAAAAACGTGACTGCAAGAGACGTTATATCTGCCCACAATGGACTCGTATGTTGTATCAAGTAGGGATGCAAAAAATAGACGGACGTCGCAACCACAGCAATGCACAAAGAGGTAAATATAATGATATTAAAAATATAACTCCTCAAAAATGCCGTCCAGTCAGTCGGAGGGCTGGGAGTGGCCAATTTTTCGTCCGTATCGATTATCCTTTGTCTCCAACTGGAAGGGATAGTACGCATCATGAAATTATAAGCGCCATTGCTTCCGGCCATCAGGTAAGGGGTAGAAAAAGTGGTAAGAATGGAAACGGCTATAATGACAGGATAAATGAATCCATCAGCGAGCTTATAACTGATAGCCATTCCCGCTACGATGAATGAAAACTCTCCCACCTGGGCCATACTAAAACCTGATTGTACCGATATCAACATGGATTCGCCCGACAAACGAGCACCCAGGGCAGTGAACACAACCTTCCCGAACAAGACAAGAATTGTTATCAGAATGATGCTTGGGTAATAATCAGCGATGATTTGCGGATCCATCATCATGCCCACGGATACAAAGAAAATAGCTCCGAAAAAGTCTTTTATCGGCTTCGTTACCCGCTCGATATTTTCTAAAGCAATCGTTTCCGCCAATATAGAGCCCATGATGAATGCCCCCAACTCCGCGGAAAGCCCTACCTTGGTGGCAAACACGACCATCCCCAAACACAATGCCAAAGAGATAATCAAAAGAGTTTCATCGTTGAGTATTCGTTCTATCTTTTTAAGAAAAGTAGGTATGAGAAATATCCCGCACACCACCCACACGATCATGAAGAAAAGCATTTTTACCAGACTAAATATTATTTCGCTTCCTTCAAAATGATGGCTGAGTGCCAAGGTTCCCATGAAAACCATCAGCACGATCGCAAACAAGTCGTCAAAAATGAGAATGCTAAACACGACTTCGGTAAATGGCTTCTTTTTATAACGAGGATCATCAAAGGCTTTCACGATGATGGTTGTCGACGATAAGCACAACATACAACCCAAGAAAATGCTATTCCATTGCCCCCAACCCATCCATATCCCCAAAAGGAAACCGGACACACCTAACCCTAAAAGGATGATCAACAACGTGATCGCCCCGGTTCTCCCGTTGCGAATTAATTTTTTGAAACTAAATTCTAATCCAAGGGCAAAAAGTAAAAAAATAACACCGATTTCCCCCCAAATCTTTATATTTTCCCCATCCCCTATACTGGGGAAAAATTTGAAGTGGGTCCCTATTAAAAATCCAGCAACAATATAACCCAACACCACAGGCTGCTTGAGCCATTTGAATATAACAGTTACAATACCCGCGATCGCCAATAGGAACGCCAAGTCTGTAATAATAGATGGCAGATGAGTCATTGATAGGAACTTGCTTTCTGGAGCTATCGTCAATAGTTGTGCATTGAGGAATTCAAGGCGGCGATCCTTTTTTTTTCAATACCGTTGACGATTTTCACTCCTTTCACAACATCAGTCAGGCGCTCCGGCCGCTGTAAACGAATCCATCTTCTGAGTACATTGACATAATTTAAATGCCATGGTGAGCACGGTGTTTGCGCAGAAGCAGCCTCTTTTATTGTTCCTTCCCCGACGGTTTCCCGTAATTCCGAATCCGGGCTCGCATTTCCGGGCTCAGTTGCTTGACCAGCTCGGCATTGTATGAGCCGGTCGGCATGGGCCTGACGGTTGGATCTTTCGTCGGATTGTTCTTAGTTGTCAAATCCCAGGTTCCCACAATCTGCATGGCGGCAATCGAATATTGGCGCGACGTCGCGGCGGGCGTGCCCTCAAGAACCGCCGGATCGACGTTGGTGGTCACGATGGAAAGCGTATCGTCGCTGTTGAGATAAATTTCGAAAGTCCGGAACTGCTGTGGAAAATCCCGGAGCGACGGCGTTTCCACCTGCCAGAAGCCTTTTTCCGGAGCAGCCGGATCAGGCGATATAAATGCTTTCACGGTATTCAGATGACGATGCCCGGAAATCCACAGAATCAGGTTCGGGTGGCGGTAGAGTTCCGCGATCAGGTCCGGCAGGGTGACGGCATTTTGAGGATTGACCCACCAGCCCATTTCGGAATTGGGCGCCGTCGGTTCAACATCGATCGGGATATGGGCGGCGATGATCATGAGCTGACCTGCGCCATCGCCCGCCGCCAGTTCTTTTTTCAGCCATGCCCAGCGTGTCTGGTCCAGAAAGCCGTGCCCGTGGATATCAGCTGACCCATCGTCTTCATTCTGCGTATTGTCAAGGACTTTTACTTTGATCGGCACTGTTGACCGGGGCACGAAGCTGTAACAGGCAAATCCCTGCGGAGCTCTGGAATCAACCAGATTGAACCCGTGACCCAAAGGCCGGGAAGTCGTTTTAAAGAATTCGTCGATCCATTCCGTCCGCGAAAGCGACCGGCGATCGGGATCGGCGGCTATTTTAGGTGGACTCGCAAAATTGCCGGCGGGACCGGCGTATTTAATGTCGCCGTAAGGTGTCGAACCGTCAAGCACACCCATATAGTAATCGCGACTGCCGATTTTCCCGGGGTTAACGAGGACATCTCCCGTCGCAAAGACTTCGTCACTTGTGTAGGATTCACGCAAATCCTTGCGCAGGCTGTGTTCCACGGGAATGGAGCCCATCCAGAAATGATCGTGGTTGCCGAGTGTCTGGTACCAGGGAATCGTCTTGTCCAGCCCCGCCGCCCGGTAGGGTTTCTGATACTCGACGGTCTTGGCGCCCAAGCGGGCGCCCGAAGCGGGATCAATGACCTTGCCGTCCAGCACGTCGATGTACCAGCGCGTTTCGTTGTACTGCGTGGTGTTACAGGCGTCACCTAGGGAAATGCCGAAGTCCATGGGTTCCTTCCTGTGGAGTGCGTTCACGGTCTGCACGGCTGCATCCAGAACATGCGTCGTATACAGCATCACCCCCGAATAGAGAGAAGCCCCCACGGGCAGGGTGGGATGCAGACGCTGAAGATAGATCAGTTGATTCGGAGATTCCTTGTCGGTGATGTGGATATCGGAGATGGCGAAAAAATTCAGCAATTTTGTTTTTCTGGTTACGTTGGAACCGCTGTATGCCGCCGGCATGATATCCAGCCGCCTGTCATACGGAAGACCAGGGCCATACGTCCAGTTCCCATAACCGTATTGGTTGTATTTGGAAATCTCCCAAAGATTAATCGCCTGCACGGGCTTTACGCCCGGCACGACCGTCCGTTGAGCCGTCGTCAGCACATCGGACGCAATCGGATAGCCTTTGGACTGACTCTGCTTCTTGAGCAGACAGGTTGAACATCCCGACACAAAAAAGATCAGCAGGATTGTCAAAGAGGCGAAACGAAATTTTTTAATTGCGGATAATGATTTCATCAAACGGCTCCTTTACAGGTTTGGGTACTTGTTTTCCCGGGTTTGCGCATCGGCGCGAAAAGGTATGAACTCGGTGAGCATGCTTTTTCAATTAACACAATGGAATAATTCTGATAAGTCTTTTTTATTGATAGCCATAAATGAAATTATTCCCTTTTCCTCATTGAATTAACCTGGGATTCAATTTTTTTATCTGAGAGGCGGCAAATGCGCCGGGGCGGCCTCCGGCTCTTTTCAGCTTTTCGCTAATACTTTCTTTACGGTCAATCCCAGCATTTCGATCCTACAGGGTTTCCTGAGATACGCGCCGGCTCCCGACCTCAAGAAGAGATTGGGGGCAGAGCCTGCTACTGCATGATCATCAACTACATTGATTTGCCAAAGGCGTGGGGCCTTCTCCCCCACACCCCACCCCTGACTACATCAGGGGCTTTACTAAGATTAAATGTTCATGAAGACAAGTTTTCCGTTGACATCCATTTATATTTTTACTAGAACTCGCAATCATTTACATACGCAAAATACATTTCCACTTCAAAGGCCCCAAAAACAAGGAGGATCCCTTTATGCGCAGAGTTTATTTCTTGTCATGCCTGCTTTTATGCTTTGTTTTCGGCTGCGCCACGCCCGAATCCTACAAGCTCGAAAAAGCTGAAGCCCCGGCAACGCAAACACAACAGATACAAGCCCAACAGGACGCGGCCATGCCTTCGGTAAAAAGGTACAAACGTAAAATCGCGATAGTTCGCTTTACCAACGAAACCAACTACGGCAAGGCTTTAATGACGGACGGCGATTTTGACAGATTGGGAAAACAGGCATCCGATATGCTTGCCAGCCGTTTGGTCAAATCTGGAAACTTCCTTGTTTTTGAGCGGTCCGACCTCAAAAAGATCCAGCAGGAGCAGGGCATTTCCGGCGGCGGTCTTGTAGGCGTTGACACGGTGATCGTCGGCTCCGTCACGGAATTCGGCCGATCGATCGCCGGCAAAGTCGGATTCATGAGCTCCACCAAAGTGCAGACCGCAAAAGCGAAGGTTGAGGTTCGGCTTGTCGATATCAAAACGGGACAAGCATTTTACACCGCCTCGGGGGCTGGTGAAGCAAGTACGGAAGTCGGCGAGATTGCCGGCTACGGCGGAAGAGCCTCCTACGACGCGACATTGAACGACAAAGCCATTGCCGCGGCGATAACCGATATGATCGACAAACTGGTTTCCACCCTTGAAGACAAACCCTGGCGCACGGATATTCTGGAAGTGGAAAATGGAAAAGCTTTCATCAGCGGCGGCTCACGCCAGGGTATCAAACAAGGCGATACGCTAAGGGTCATGGCGGCAGGCCAAAAAGTCAAAAGTCGGCAAACGGGAATGGAAATCACGCTTCCCGGCAAGGAAGTGGCAACCATTAAAGTCCTTTCTTTTTTTGGTGACAATGAAACCAATGAAGGATCCATTTGTGAAATCGTTTCCGGCTCGATCGATTCCTCCGCGCTGGTAAAATTTTATGTTGAAGAGGTGAAACTATGAATATGAAAAAGACGCTTTCTCTCCTTTCCCTGTTTCTAGTCTTTGTTGTATGCGCCTGCGCCATGCCTACCACCACGGTTAAAACGGTTGACGATCGACCGACCCTGGCTTTCAAAGGAGCTCCGGAAGGAGCGATCCTCTATGTCGATGGCATCAACATGGGACCAGCTGCTCAGTATAGCGGAGAACCGAGAGTGCTCGCCGTTGAACCCGGCACGCATACGATCCGTGTGACGATCAATAACCAGGTCCTCTATGAGCAGCGTGTGTTTGTCGAAGGCTCTTTAAAAACCATTATCATCCGCTAGGGAGGTTCCATGCGAACGTTACTGAAATATTTTTGCCTCTCACTGCTTTTACTGGCAATGACGGGATGCGTCGCCCAAAGCCGGTATAGGTATAACTGGTGCAATTACGACACAAAAATGTACAGACATTACAAAAATCCGGCCCAGAGAGAAGCCTTTGTGAAGGGATTAAAAGAAATCATCGAAGAAGCCGAACCGAAAGGGAAAGTTCCACCCGGAATTTACGCAGAATATGGTTTTGCACTCTACGAGGAAGGCAATCACGAGGAAGCTATTACTTATTTTAAAAAAGAATCAGACAAATGGCCTGAATCAAAGGTGTTTATGACCAAATTGATTGCGATTGCCGACAATCGGGCGCAAACACAGAAAGAAAATGCAGCGGCGTCTCCCGAAACATTAATTCAGGCTGAAAAGGACAACCAGAAATCCTCCACGGAGGGACTGAAATGAAAAAAATTATCTGCTCATTGCTGATTGTGATTTTACTCGTCTTTGGCGGCTGTGCGCATAGAGAACTCAACAAACAGGATAAACTTCTGTCCGCGGCGCCTCGATCCATTCTGATCGTTCCCGCGGTTAACAACAGCATTGACGTCACCGCAGCCGACTACATGCTTTCCACCTTGCCCTTGCCTCTGGCGGAACGAGGCTACTATGTCTTCCCGATCAATGTGGTGAAAAGGGTCCTGGAAGACGACGGACTGGCGGATAGCTCGCTGGTCCATACCGCTCCGACATCAAAACTTGCCAACCTTTTCGGCGCGGATGCCGTTCTTTATGTGGTGGTTGAACGGTGGGATGCACGGTATGCAGTTTTGCAAACAACAACAACCGTTGCCGTCTACTATCAGATCAGAGACGGGAAAACAGACGAACTTCTATGGGACAATCGGGTAAAAATGGTTTACACGCCGGATTCAGGAACCCCAGGGGCCGGAGGCGGCGCCGCCGGCCTGATCGCGCATTTGGTCGTGAAAGCGGTCGTCGCGGCGGTTGAAAAGGCCGCGCCGAATTATATGCCGCTGGCTCGTCAGGCCAATAGCCGAGCATTTTTGTATTATCCGGGTGACGGAATTCCGCCCGGACCGTATGCCACGGCGAAATAACAAAAGAACTGAATTCTCCTGTAAGTCGATGCCCTTTCGATGAAAGCCCCGACCTTCACCTATTGACGAGGCTTTGTTTATGGATTACCGCACTGCAAGAAACATTGATAGGCCAAATAACCAACTCTTAGATTGGGAAAATAAGGTCATCCATTAAAATATTCTCTGTCAAGAGAAGATAAGGAGCTGGTGGGGTCAGATCTTGTGAGATGGGGGGGCGGGTCTTGTAATATCAGTTTTCTTCCTGGGCCTTGATGACTCTGCTCACCGTCGTATGGTGATGACCCCAAGCGAGAACATCAATCCGTGCCTTCAACTCGGGTCTACCACGGTATGAAGCGGTAGAGCTTGGCGAACATTTCGTACACTTCAATCCAGTTTTGCAGGTCTTTTGTGCTTTTCATGTGGTCACGCTTGTTGACCATCACCCAGCTCATGTGCGCGGCCCCGTCCTTGCACGTTGAACAGTCGCGGGTAGCGGAGGTGCAGCAGCGGTGCACGGTCTCAAGATCGGCGGCCCAGCGGTAGAAATGAATCAGACTGCGTACGGGCGGCTTGCGGTTGTCCATCGACTCGGTCACCGAAGGGCATTCCTTCCAGCCGAAGCGACGACCCATCATTTCGCCTGTCGTGATGATTTCGTGATAGTATTTGCAGGAAATAACCACCTGCGGATACTGGTCGAGCATTTCGTCCATTTCGAAGCGCAGGTCCCGGAGCTCTTCGGGACGCCAGAAAAACCCGTTGACGCCTTCGTCATTGGAAAGCAGCTGCAGGTGCACCTTCAGACCGATATCATTGATGCGCCTGATCACCGGCCCAATCCTGCCCACCTGTTTGGGAGTGATCGTATAGAGGTAGTAGGTGAAGGGGTCCCCTTCGTAATTTTTGCTGGAAATGGCAAAGGTGTCTTTCCCCCGCAGAATTTTCTCGTCCTCGCCTCCACCCCACAGGGAGATGCCGACCATCATGTCGGGAAACTTTTCGCGCGGAACTTTGATGAGACCGTTGGTCGCGCAATAGGTGGGGATGCGCTTGTAAAAGGCATCCAGGCGATCCATGCACAAGGTGGGTTCGCCGCCGATCAGTATGGCCAGATTGACACCCCGCTCTTTTTCCTTATCGATAAATGCCTCCCACTTGCGGAGGTCCATTTCCTCCTGCACGTGATGCTCGCCGGAAGAAAAGAAAAAGCATCCCTTGCAGCGCAGGTTGCAGCGGTTCGTCACGTCGTAGATGGAGCTGCGGATATTCAGGCTGGAGATGCGCCGGTAGCGGTCATGCCAATGCTTATCGAGCAGAGAGCTCACTGTTTTCATAATCGGCCTCCCGTCTGGCTTTCGTTCGCGGGCGGCGGCGGCTCCACCACTTTGTCACATAGATTTTCGCTTTTTTCATACCCCGTCACCCATACGGCCAGATAGGTGTCAACGTAATCCAGCCAGGATTTGAACGTGTCGGGCGTGATGACATGCCGGTAGAGCCTAGCCGTGACAACCGCCGAGCCGGCCGCGTAGTGGCGGCAGTCGGGACAGTCCGTATCCGGCACGCAGCAGGCAACGGAACGGTCCCAGTTCAGGTCGGTACGGTACTGTCGAAACGAGCGCCCCAGGCCGATATCCTGTGAAGGGTTGCATCGCGGGTATGAACAGCTGTACAGATCATGCAGTCCGAAAAGTGAGGTGTGCGCCACGGCATTGTAATAAGAAAACAAAACATGCTGCGGGTACCGGTGCAAAAGATTGATCATGGAGCTGCGGGTCTGCTCCAGTGAGGCGGGGTGGTGTCTGAGCGGTCCTTCATAGCCGACGGGAGAGGAAAAGACATTGAAGGTCAGTCTACAGTTTTGCGCGGCCAGTTCGCCCGCCACTTCGTCCGCCTCGTCAATGTTTTCCCGCGTATATGTATAGACAAAAACCGCTCGTGGGTCATTGCGGTAATTTTCAATCTGTTTTTTCAGGAGATTTTTAGCCCTGCGGGTGAGCTCGCTGGTGCGATCATTTCCCCACACGGAAATATGGATTTTGTAGCCTACCTGCTCGGGAATTTTTTTTAGTCCGTTGGTGGCGATGCAGCCCAGCGGCATCTCATCATAACAGACCTGCAGAAGATCCGGTACCAGGGACGGTTCCGCACCGGCGAGCACTACATAGGTAATGCCTCTGCCTTTTTCCGACCTCATCAGAGCGCGCCAGTCTTCGGGATTGCGATTTTCCGCAGCGAAGTGCTTGTCGCCTTCGTAATAGTAGCACCCGTCGCAACGGATGTTGCAGCGGTTCGTCATATCATAGGTCGATTCGCGAAGAAAAAAATACCGGCGCACTTTTTCCCAGCGGCCCCTGATGACCGGATCGGCAAGTAAATCCGAAAATTTCGGCCGCGACGGTTGCGGTTTTATGTTTAGATTCGTCCTCACGGAAATAAATGACGCCTCAATGTTTGGTTGCCTGTTTTTCTTCGATATATTCGCAGATAAGACGGAGGGTCTTCAATTTGGGATAATCATCCTCGTCGATGACAATTTTATACTCATCTTGCAAAACCAGCGCGATGGTGGCCAGATCCATGCTGTCAATGCCCAGTTCATCCACCAGATCCAGATCCGGGTCGAATGTGTCCGGTGTGACATCCTCCAGTTTCAGCTCATCAATGATGATTTCGGCAACGTGCTGTATCATGCCTTTGAAATCTTTACTCTGAGGCATTACCCCCTCCTTTGATTGTTTCTCTACTGTTTTCAACGACGGATACCTGGCCGCCGCATACCGCCTGTCCGTTCACCGCCATCTTAAAGGTATAAACTTTTTCCGGCCCCTCGCCTTCGCCTTGTAAAGATAGTTTCAGAGTATTACCGGGCCGGACCGGTCCTGTAAATCTTATTCGTTTCAAAGACGAAATCACGGCCGATTTCCCTTTCTGTCGCGCCTGCGCAGAGATGGCCTCATAAACCAGATGCACCAGCGCGATTCCGGGCAGAATCGGCTCTCCCGGGAAATGCCCGGCAAACCAGGCGCAGTCAGCCGGCAGGTCAATCTGAAACTCGGACGCGCCCGGCAATGCCTCGCGTGCGCCTTTGAGCAGGTCCCACTGATGGATCAAAAGCCCCTCCCCCACATGCTTGTCAGTTTTAAGTTCATCCGGGGATTGCAACGCATATCATTATTTTCATTTACAATCAAAAAATTTAATTACAGTCAATAACGAAATCGCAACAAGTTCAGAACAACTTCACTGCGGTTTGTTAAAACGCATCATCTGTCTGCCTGTAAGCTCGGAAAGGGATACCGCCATCAGGCCCGCTCTTTTCAACCCGGCAAGGATTTTTTCGAGCTCCCCCCAGAACACCGCTTCATCTTCCCCGCGATGCACGGGCGTGTCATGCAAAAGGATAATGTCGTCCCCTGTGACCTTTTTGAGAATCCTTCCCGCGAGGTTTTTGACACGCCGGTTACCGGCATCGCGCGCCCGGAGACTGAACGTCACGCAGTAAAGCCCCCGCCGCCTGAGAATTGCGGGGAGTTTAGGATTGATAATGCCGACCGGCGGGCGGAAAGCAAGCGCCTCAATGCCCATTTTATGCAGCACCATTTGAGCCTCGCTCACTTCCCGCTCGAGTATTTTTGCGCTTTTGAGCATCACCAGCGGGTCGTGCCTCATGGAGTGATTGCCGATTTCATGGCCGCGCCGAACAATTTCCGAAATCAGCTCAGGATGCCTCCGAGCATTGTCACCGGAAACGAAAAACATGGCCCTGGCCTGATGCCGGTCAAGCAAATCGAGAATTTTTAAAGTGGTATGTACGCAAGGCCCGTCGTCAAAAGTCAGGGTCACTTTATTTTCTTTCGTCCGCCCCCGGTTGATTACCGGCCCCAGGAAATCAGTCCCCGGAAAAAAACAGGCCGCCACACACAATACGACGTAGGCAAAAAGCAAAGCGGCGGCGGCTACCGGCGCAATAAAAAAAACCCCGGCCGCAACAACGATGGCCAGGATACCGGCGACATGGGCCGGATATGTTTTGGCGCGCGCATCGTTCATTGGCGAGTCCTGAAGTTTTACTGATTACGGATCAAATTCAAATGCCGGCCATGTCGGCCATGTCGGCCGTAAAGGCTGTACAGGCGCATTACAGTAAGGCAGGGATAACCGCACGAGGCAACAGACAAGCTCTGCCGGAAAAGCTGTACGGCATCACGAAATGAGATGCTCCCACAAAGGTCCGGTATGTCCCCGCTCATAGAGTCTGGGCAAAATCCTGGTCGCCTTGCTTTCCCCCGCGCCGACCATCCAGTTTAAGCGTCCGCCGGCGTGGTCTTCGACCGTCTTTATAATTTCGATGTCGGATATAAAAGGTGAGCGGTAAAAAACCGGTTCGATCAGATTCTGTCCCGCATGAATCTGCCCTTCACGCAAGGCGGTATCAAACAAAGAGGTGTGCGGGTAGATGCGGATGCCGCAGAAAAAGAAAAAAACCGCCCGCTCGAGCTCATCTGCTCCCTTGAGTGTTTCGCGCACTGTATCGGGAGTTTCACCCGGCCCGCCCAGCAGAAAATAATGAGCGACAAACAGTCCGGCCGCCAGCGCCTGCCGGTGCGCCAGAAAAACTTCGGCAGCAGAAAAAGGCTTTTGCAAATTGGCTAAAGTGACGCTGCACATCGATTCCGTGCCGAATTCCACATGGGTAAGCCCCGCGTCAGCCAGTTCTTTATAATAATCATCGGGCGCGATTGTGGGTGCGAAAAAACCTCCCCAGGGGATGGAAAGACCGGCATTACGAAAGGCCCGGGCCACCTGCATGCTGTGGCCGTAGCTGGCATTGAAAGCCGAGTCGGTAATAAAGATATATTTCGCACCCGCGTCCTGCAGCTCACGGGCCTGCCGGGCTATTTCCGCCGGCTCGAAAAGCCGCATTTTATGTCCTTCGATGTGGGGATAAGTGCAGTAGCTGCAGCGAAACGGGCAACCTCTTTTCGTCTGCAGATTAAGCATGCCGCCGTAGGACAGATAATATTTGGTATGAGCGGCTCGCGCATCGAATGATCGGTCCATGGCGCCGGTCCATGCACGGTAGGAAATTGACGAAGTGTCCCGGGTGACAACCCCGGCCACCTCCGTGACATCGGTCTTTCCCTCCAGAGCGCGAAGCAGCAGCGGGAAGCTCTCACCTTCTCCGGCGATGCCATAATCCGCGTCCAGCGCCCTCATAAATTCCAGCGGGAAAATCGTAAAGCCGCTTCCGCCCAGAATAAGGGGAGATTTTGAATTCCGGCGAATACGTCCTACCAGCTCCTGGTAGTCGGACAGGTATCCCCGGCAGTCGATGGTATCCGTATTGTCTATATTGCGAATCGAAAGGCCGATATAATCCGGCTCATACTCACGGATTCTTTCTCCCGCAGACTGTGCAACACCTGGTTCATTCATATCCAGAATTTCAACGTGATAATCAGACTGCAGGGCCCCGGCAACATAATCAAGCCCCAGCGGGTAGACCGCATAGGGCAGCTTCATCATGTTGGCGGAAATTAACAATACTTTTTTCATGAAAACTTCATGAGCCTTATGTTGTGCAAAGACACGGCGGACACCCGCGGCAATTACGCACCTTCCTTTTTCGCCTGTGCGATATGGCTCGCCAAAGCGCGGACGGATGCGAACACCTTGATGCCCAGTTCTTTGCTGTCGATTTTCACTCCGTAATCTTTTTCGATCATCATCACCAGTTCCAAAACGTCGATGGAGTCAATACCAGTATCTCCACCGACGAGGGGATCGTCATCACCGATGTCCGCCGGTGTAACGTCCAAAAGACCCAGCGTGGCGATAATTTTAACTTTCAATTCACCGATAATTTCTTCTATTGTAGCCATGATTCACCTCAACATTATATATTCAGCGTCAACACGTTGTATCAGGAAAGGGGCCGTCCGAAACGCTTTCAGAAAGCACCCGGATATCGTCGCCGAGAATTTTTTCCAGCACAACTCTCACGGCCCACCGGCAAAACACATGGAAATACTTTTTCCCCGCCAGTCTGATACCGATCAAAAAAATAATGGTGGACACACCATAGATAAGCGGCCCACCCACCACGACGATCAGCGGCCTGTCCAGCTTTACGGCGCAGACACTCAGGAAAACGACTGCCGGCAGCCCGATAACATAGCTGAAAGCGACAAGAATTAGCCCGGCAATCACCTGCCGGGCAGGCTTTTCACGCATGGCCGACAGATCGGCGCGCTGTTCTATCGCGTCCTTGCAATATTTCTTGCGGGCCAGAAAAAGGGCCGCCTTCTTAATGATGTTCAAAACCTGTCCAATCACCGAGTTGCTGAAAACCCGGTAATCATAGCCCCAATCGGAAAAGATTTTCAATATGTTTTTAGACAATCATCCGTTGGGCATCTTCAGCGCTGCATGATCCCGCCTACGGAATTTTTCGAGCGAGCGGGATAATCAGGGTAAGCAATGCCTTGGAAGATGCCGGTCCTTGCCTGAGCTACCGTGTAGATAAGATCGTCATCCACATAGACTCGGCCGTCTCCAATGACTACCGACGCACCGGAGGCCTTCAGCCTTGAATAGCGGCGGATATCGATCTCGTAGCGGACGGTTTTGTTAAACGGCCGTATCTGTCCGTTGAAAACCACTTCACCGCATCCCAGCGCCCTGCCCGTTCCCAGCGCTCCGCACCATACACAGAAAAACCCCAGAAGCTGCCAGATCGCATCCACCCCGAGACACCCGGGCTGAACCGGATCACCCGTAAAATGGCACTGAAAGTACCAGGCATCCAGGCGAATATCCTGTTCGGCAACGATTCTACCCTTATTACCCTTGCTTTCCACGGAAACGATGCGATCCATCATTAAAACCCGACTTTGACAGCAACTGTGGATTTTGTCGTGAAAACATGAATAATATCAGCG
>ENA-UPXM01001651-UPXM01001651.1-activated-sludge-metagenome-genome-assembly--contig:-NODE-1651-length-27871-cov-5.723001_pt1 | contig 27871 bp, 26 predicted proteins | sample MGYA00238178_ERZ772708 | MGnify/ENA primary metagenome ERZ772708 (study PRJEB29002, sample SAMN05720212) | activated sludge metagenome | isolation source: anaerobic digester from wastewater... | reverse complement strand
GGAGGCACGTTCGGCTTCGATTTTTCCGAATTTTTTCTTTAAACCCACAATTATGGGAATGGATCCTACAATGTCGATTACAGCGAACAGAACCATTGTTGCAGTAAGAGTTTCTTTTAAAGAAAAAGCTTCAAACATAAAATAAAATTATTAATTTCGCAAAATTATAAAAATTATTTGGTTATTTTATAATTTCGTTATAAAAAGAAATGATGGCTTCTAAAATCAAATCAATGTGTTCTGCGGTATGAAATGGAGCATATTTTTCTATTTGAATTTTCTCTGAAAGAATTCTATATTGTTCAGCGACGTGTGCTCCTTTGTTTTGTTCCAGATAGTTCCGGAATTCAGATTCATTTGTGACCGAGAAGAAATTCTTTGTTTCGTTATTTAATTCCTGGTATGCAGTGAAGAAAGTTTCGAAATCTTTATTTTCTTTTAATATTTTTAGATATTCGATATTTTCATCAAACTGATGACCGATTTTTTTCCTAATGATTTCTTCGGTTTCAGCGATGGAAATTGAACTTCGCAGTTGTTGAGGCTTTACTTTCTTTTTTTCTTGTCGCTTTTTCAATACCACAAAAAGCGAGAGAACAGCCACCATTAAACCAAGATTTCCAGCCACAATTTTCCAATTGATCTTGTCTTTATTTTTGATTTTTAAATTGTGTGTTTGCAAAACCGGCGTGTTTACCGTTTCTAAAACAATGTTGGTGTAATCATTTACTTTTTCGATGGTGCTTTTTGCATCTGCAATTTCTCCTGGAGTTTTCACATTTAAAAGAAGCGATTTCGGTCCAAGATCGGTATACTGCACTTCTTTAGGATTAAAGAAACTGAAATTTTCAAAATTAATAGAGATCGAACCAGCTTTTTTGGGAATGACCACATATTCTGCAATCACATCACCGCTGAGTCCGTCCTTTTGCGGAACGGTTTTCGTCGTAATTTGCGGTGTATAAAATACGTAATCAGGAGAATCAATAATTTTGGGCAGATCAAGACTTCCGAAATTTCCCGCACCAGAAAGTCGAACACTGATGTTAAGAGGTTTATCTACTTCAGGGATTTCGGCGGTGTTTGTTTGAGAAACCGATACCTCAAAATTTCCCACTGCATTTTTAAAATTTGAAGGCATTCCATCGGGAAGTTTTTTTACATTTAATCGAACCCGGTTAGAAGAGACTTTCGTCGGTTTAGTAGCATTTCCTACGACTGCCGAGAAAGCATTTATTGCAATAGGACCACTTTCATTGGGGAAAATCATAAAGGTTCCGATCACTTGCGAAGCCATGCCGGAACTTGTTTCAATTTCAGATTTGGTATAATTGATCGGTTTAATGCTCGCATTTTTTTGCGGAGAAAACTGCAGGTTGCTCACTTTTCTAAAATTGTCGTAATCCTTGCTGTACGCTCGAAGAACTGCAACTGCAGGTTCGTTTTTATAGACCACGTTCTTTTTAAGCTCCAAATTCAAATAAACCTCGTTACTGTGATTGGTATGTTCAGCGACTGCTGATTTTTTTTCGTTGTCTTTTACGTTGATTTCAAAAGGTTCGGTTTTGTAAATTTTACCATTTACGGTAACTAAAACAGATCCAAATCTGATTTTTCCAGCCTCTTTTGGTGTGAGAACCCATTGGTAAACCATTTGATTGAGAACGTCGCCTTTTTTCGCATCTAAAACAACCGTGTTTTGTTCGGAAGCAGACCCAATAATATCAAATTTCGAAAGATCGGGCATTCTGAGTGGCGTTTCCTGTTCCATATTTTCCCCGCTGATTTCCAAGATGACCGTCAAGTTAAAACGTTGGTTTACCCGCGGGTTTTTTACATCTGAAACAGCCAAAGTAACCTGACCATAAGTGAAAATGGCAGAGAATAAAAATAGGATATATGGAATTTTATGTTTCATTACCAATCCTTCTCATTGCTTTGCGGCGTAGAGTAGGAGTTTTTATTGAGAATTCGTTTCGCGGTTTCTCGTTCTTTATTTTCCACCTGGTTAAGAATGGAGTTTTCTAAATCTTTTGGCATTTTGCCCTCTTTGTCACCTTTGGTTTTATTAGGATCATCACCGTCACTTTCCCCTTTGTTTTTTTGGCCATTTCCGGCTTGGTTTTGTGGGGTGTTTCCTTTATCTTCGCCTTTGTTCTGATCTTTTGACTGGTCTTTTCCTCCGCCGTCAGATTTTCCTTGCTGTTTCTTTTGGTTTTCTTTTTCCTTTTCTTTCAGCATGGCAATCTCGTAATTTTTCCGAATAGCTTCGTTGTATGGATCCTGCTTCAAAGCGCGTTTGTAATATTCTGCTGCTTTTTTGGAGTCATTTTTTTCAATGTGGCTATTTCCGAGGTTATACAGTGCTGCAGCTTTATCGGATAAGGAATTTGCATGTAATTCTGCTTTTTCGTACTCCGCTTTTGCTTCATCGTACATTTTTCTTTTGTACAGGGAATTTCCTAAATTATAATGAGCCGTAAAATCATTTTCCTTTATTTTCACCGCTTCCATATATTTAGAGGAAGAGGATTCGTAGTTTTTTTTATTAAATTCCTGATTACCTTTATACACAAGCGTATTATAATTTCCCTGTGCTGAAAAAAAACTGATACAAAAGATTGCCGATAAAAATGAAAAAAGTTGTCGTATGTTCATTACTGCAAAATTATCCCTTTAATTGTTAAGATTCTTCCTCCAAATTGTTAAATTTCGGTTAAAGTCTTTAGAATTCGTTGATTATGAACTAAATATTGAATTCTTTTTTGGGATTGAAGAGAAAAATTAATAAAAATAAGAGAATTGAAACCGCTAAAAAATATTGATAATAATGTACTGCATTCTGAGATTTCACTACACTTACTGAAGAGGTAGAAGTTTTCTGAAGGGCATCAACAATCTGTGTCGTTGCATTTTCCAAATTATTTCCGTCCACGTAGCTTCCTCCTGTTTCAGATGCAATGTTTTGAAGTGCCTGATCTTGGCGTTTTGAAATAACAGTTTGACCATTCAGATCTGTTTTGTAACCCATTAACTGTCCGAAAACGTATTCGGGAATGGGTGCGCCTTCTTCTGAGCCAATTCCGACTGTTATCGCGGTAATTCCTTCTTTTTTCGAAAGTTTAATGGCTGATTTTTCGTTGCCTTCATTGTCTTCTCCATCGCTCAGAATTACTACTTTTCGGGATCCTTTTGGGAGATTTTTAAATTTTTCTGCAACCGTTTCCATTCCGATCAGAAAATCGGTTCCTTGTTTTTTTACAATATTCGTTTCTATCCCGCCAATATAAGTTTCAACTGCGGAGAAATCTGTGGTTAAAGGCATGATAGAAGTCGCTTCTCCGGCGAAAACTACAATCCCAACTTTGTCGTTCTGCATTTTACTCATCGTGTTGATGATGATATTTTTTGCTTCATCGAGGCGGTTGGGTTCCACATCCTGCGCATTCATAGAACTGGAAACATCGAGCAGGAAAATGACATTGTTTATTTTTTGTTTGGTTTTTACTTCTTCAGTTCCGCTGAGAACATCAACAATAGAAAGGATGAGAAATAAGGTTGCGAGCAAATAGAGCAGTGGCAAAATTTTGGAAAATGTGGTTTTTTTCTCAAAAAGTTCAGGCTGAAACCGCGCTTCGGCAAACTGGTCTTTTTTGTGGCTTTTCCATTTGAAATAGGCAGTCATAATGATCCCAAGCAACGGCAAAAGCAGCAGCAAAAGTAAATACCAGTAATTTCCTAAAGTCAAATTCATTTTTTAATTCTTTATTTCAGTCAAAGTTGCTCCATTTTTTTTCTCAGTTTTTTGAAATCCGTCGGAAGACAAAATGCCCCGACTTTTAGCCCCGATTGAAGGGAAAATCCTTTTTCTTTTTTTCGAGAAAAAAGAAAAAGATTGGAATGAAAAGCGGGACTGCTCTTCGGAAAAACGAAAATAGTGTTGCTCCTAATGATAGTCATTTTTTTAGCTCAAAAATTTATAAAAAACCCAGCGAAAGAGCGCATCGAAAAGCAAAACACCTAATGCAATCCAAAGGAAAATCCGGAAATATTCTTCGTAATTGTAGAGTTTTGTAGTCTTGAGTTCGGATTTTTCGAGTTGATTTATTTCGTCGTAAACCTTTTCTAAACTTTCATTGGAAGTGGCTCTAAAATATTTTCCGCCGGTAGTTTGGGCAATTTCTCGCAAGATGGGTTCGTCGATTTTCACTTCGGCTTCCGAGAAGACCAAATCTCCGAAAATATCTGTGGAAGTGGGCATCAACGCATAACCATTGGTCCCAATTCCTATGGAATATACCTTGATTCCGTTGGTTTTCGCGAGTTGTGCACCGACTTGTGTGGGCATCGCATTTTCGATGGTATTGACGCCATCGGTCATCAAAATAATGATTTTCGACTTGGCTTTGCTGTTTTTTAAATGACTTACAGCGACCGAAAGTCCTTCGCCAATTGCTGTTCCGGGTTGTAATTCGAGCGGATTCAGTTGTTCTAATTCGTCGATTACCACGGCGTGATCGGAAGTTACGGGAACTTTGGTAAACGCCTCGCCGGAATACGTGACCAAACCGATGCGATCACCTGGTCTTTTGTCAACAAATCTTTTGGCGATATTTTTCAGCGCAGTCAATCGGTCGGGTTCGAGATCTTTTGCCAACATACTCAGTGAAACATCGACGGAGAGCATGATGTCGATTCCTTTGCTGTCGTCTTGATTTTGAGAAATGGTGAAGGATCGTGGTCTCGCCATTGCAATAATCAAACAGGTGAGAAGGAGGTATTTGGAGATTTTCAGCAGAAATAGTACCAATAAAATCCCTTTGTTTTCCTGCATATTTTTCGTTGTAGGTACTTTTATTCCGGTTCGTCGTTTCTTGCGAACATCCAAAATAAAAAGCGGAATGAATGCCAGAAAGAGCAGCAAAAACCACGGACTGTAAAATTCAAAATTTGAAAGATTAAATGGCATGTGCATTGGTTAAACTCCGGTTCGTAATTGGTCCATTTCTAAATCCTTGGAAGAGCTTCTCACAAAGGATTTAATATCCTCAAAATCTTTTTCCATCATTGGTTGATCGGGAAAGGTTTTGGCGAATTTTACCAGATCACCGCGCAGGAAAATATTTTCTACGATGGTTTCATTTTGAGGGGAAATAGTGTTGTTGAGCTTCATCACATCGATAAGGTCATCGGTTAATAAAACATCTGCCGGGATTTGGTATTGTTTGGTAATAAAAGTTCGGGAGATGTCGATTAATTCTATATAGAATGAGCGATAGTCGCCATTTTCCATGAATTTTTTCTTTCTTAAATTCTCCAGATCTTTTAGGGTTTGATTGGTCATCATGATGGGTGAGCTTTTTCTGCGTTTTCCGTATCTGATGAATTGGTAAATGGCAAAAATGAGCGCCAACACAATCAAAACTCCCAAAATGTAGAATTTGTACAATTGCCAATAATCGTTGACCTCAAGTTTGACCTCTTTATTCTTCATGATGTCATTGATCTGATCGCCTTTCTGAGCTGTGTTGATGACTTCAACTTCGTACGGGATGGTCTGGAAAATTTTCCCGTCGATTTTAAAATCCAAAGCTGGTATCGTATATTTTCCTTCTTCAAAAACCGCGAATTCGATCAACCGGTCGTAATGATCCGCTTGTTTACTGATGCTGTCTTTTATTTCCTCGAAGTGAAAAGGAAGCAGTTCGTTTTTTGGAGCAGAAATCACATCTTTTCCCTGAAGATTAGAAATTGTCACCCGAAAAACGCCGACTTCGCCTAAAGCCAAAGTTGATTTGTCGAGTTTGGAGCCCAAAGTCTGCGCTAAAACAGAAATACTGAGAACTGAGAATATGATAAAAAATATTTTTTTCAAAGTTTAATTCTTTTTGTAAATGCAAATGGCATTAATAATAGGGAAGGGTTTTGTACCATTTACCGCTTCCGAAAATACTGATACAGAAATTTCGAATAATCTTCACCTGTGTTAATATTCATCAGTGTTGCAGAGGAATTTTCGAAATCTTCTTCTAAGTTTTTTACTTTTTGTTTTTGTTTTTCTGCAAATTCATAGCGCCATCTTGCACTCGATGTATTTGCCCAGATTTGTTTCCCTGTTTCTGCATCCTGAAAAAGAGCATAACCGACGTCTGGAATTTGAACATCTTTATCATCGAAAATTCGCATTCCTAATAATTGGTGTTTTCTAGAAGCTACTCTCAACATTTTCACATCGTATTCATCTTCAAAATCTGAAAACATAAATAACATCGACCGTTTTTTGAATATATTCATCATATATTCTAAAGCTTTATCGATATGTGATTCCGCCGGAACATAATCTGCCGATAAAATGGTACTAATAATTGCTAAAATATGTTTCCTTCCTTTTTTTGGAGGAATAACTTTGTAGACTTTATCAGCAAATAGAATCAAACCAACTTTATCATTATTTCCCGCGGCTGAAAATCCTAAACTTGCAGCAATTTCGGCCACGAATTCTCTTTTCAACTGCGTTTTTGTGCCATAATCCATCGAAGCAGAAATATCCACCAAAAGCATCATGGTCAATTCGCGTTCTTCTTCCATTACTTTAACGAATGGTTCGCGGAAACGTGCGGTTTTATTCCAATCGATTCTGCGGATTTCATCGCCAAATTGGTAAGGACGAACTTCGGAAAAAGTCATACCTTGACCTTTAAAAGCACTGTGATATTGACCCATCAAAGTAGCTTCGGACTTTTTCTTGGTCCGAATTTCAATTTGCTTTACTTTTTTGATGATGTCTTTTATTTCCACTGCGGATTCTTTATTTTAGATTTTGAATTTTAGATTTTAAATGTAATAAATGGTTCGTTTAAAATTTAAAATCTTCAATTTAAAATGCTTAAGGAGCTTGAACTTTTCCTAAAATTTTATCGATGATGATGTCTGCTGTAATTTCCTCTGCTTCCGCTTCAAAACTCAAACCGATTCGGTGGCGTAAAATATCTTTCGCAATATTCTTGATATCTTCGGGAATTACAAAAGCGCGGTTTTTCAAAAATGCCATTGCTCTTCCGGCGATTGCTAAATTGATTGAAGCTCTTGGTGAAGCTCCGAAACTGATCAGACTTTTCAGTTCTGATAATCCGTATTTCTCTGGGAAACGCGTCGCAAAAACCATATCGAGAATATATTTTTCTATTTTTTCATCCAAATATATTTGATTGACGAGTTCTTTCGCTTCGACAATATTTTGCAATGAAATTACAGGTTTAATCTCCGGTAGATGCGAAGTTGCGACCATTTTCATAATCTTTCTTTCATCTTCAAAATCCGGATAACTGATCGTACATTTCATCATAAAACGGTCACTTTGTGCTTCCGGTAAAAGATAAGTTCCTTCTTGATCGATTGGATTTTGCGTGGCTAAAACCAAAAACGGTTTCGGTAAAGCCATGGTTTCATCACCGATCGTCACTTGTTTTTCCTGCATTGCTTCCAAAAGCGCTGATTGTACTTTGGAGGGAGCTCGGTTGATTTCATCTGCCAAAACAAAATTCGCGAAAATCGGACCTCTTTTTATGGAGAAATCATTCTCTTTAATATTGTAAATCATTGTTCCCACCACATCTGCAGGTAATAAATCGGGCGTAAACTGAATTCTGGAAAATGCACCTTCAACCGCATCTGCTAAAGTTTTAATCGCCAAAGTTTTCGCCAAACCAGGAACGCCTTCCAACAAAACGTGACCATTCCCCAGAAGACCGATGAGTAAACGATCTACCATGTATTCTTGTCCGATAATTGCTTTGTTGATTTCTTGTTTGAGAAGGGTGAAAAAATAATTCTGTTCCCTAACTTTTTCTGTGAGTTGTCTGATATCTTCCGCCTGATGTAATTCTGACATAGTGTTTTTAAAATTTAAAGTGTAAATTTCTAACAAATACCCACACCAATCAACACAATTGATGCCAATTTAAAGTTAAAGTTTGTTAAAAAAAATACCGTGTTTTCGAAGAAATTCAGCTTTAAAATTTGTTTAAGAAGTCAGAAACAAATTTACTGCATATTCACGGAACATCCCTGTTTTTTATGAGGTCTTTTGCGGGACAACTTCTGCAATTAAGGTTATAAATCTCTTTTTTTGTCAAAATGGTTTTGCATGATCAACAAAGATTATTATTCTTTCTCCTCCAAAAAAATGAAGTGCTGTACTTTTGTCTTTTTCAGTTAATTAACCTATTTTTGGGGCATTAAAAATTGTAAAATGAATTATCATTTTCAGGCGCACCGCCAAGTTCGACGAAATCTTCTTGAAATTTTGCAAAATACTTCTCAAAAAGATCTCATGTTGATTCCCGATGGTTTCAACAATAATATCTATTGGAATATCGCACATACCGTTGCAACACAGCAGCTTTTGTGTTATTATCTAAGCGGAAATCCTTTTAGAATCGATAAATATTGGATTGAAACTTATAAGAAGGGAACTCTTCCTAATCTTAATGTACAGCAATCGGAAGTTGATGATTTGGCTTTCTTGCTCACCGAAACTTCAAAGATTTTGATGAAAGATTATGATGCAGATTTCTTCGCAGATTATACTTCTTACACCACAAGTTTTGGTCTTGATCTGAAAAATATTCAAGATGCCATTATTTTTAATAATATGCACGAAAGTTTGCATTTCGGGTATGCAATGGCTCAGAAAAGAGCAATTTTAGGAGAAGGATTCTAAAAAAAAATTAAAACAGCAATTTTCGTTGCTGAAAAAAAATAAAAATTAAAACATTGAAAGATAAAGACGACTTTATATTTGGTTTAAGACCCGTAATGGAAGCCTTGGAAGCAGGGAAAACCATCGACAAGATATTTTTGCAAAATGCACTTCAAGGGGATATTTACCATGAGTTAAAAAACCTTCTAGCGAAACACAAAATTCGTGCGAATTACGTTCCAATCGAAAAACTGAACCGTTTCACCCGAAAAAATCATCAAGGAGTAGTCGCATTTATTTCCGATGTTCCTTTTGAAAAAATTGAGGATGTTTTGCCGCAACTTTTCGAAGAAGGAAAAACTCCTTTTCTCTTGATTTTGGACCGTTTAACCGATGTTAGGAATTTTGGTGCCATTTGTCGTACGGCAGAATGTGTGGGAGTTCATGCTGTAATTCTTCCCGAAAAAGGAGCCGCACCAATTAATTCTGATGCCATAAAAACTTCAGCCGGCGCGATTTATAATTTGAAGATTTGTAAAGAAAAAAATCTTGCACACGCCGTTGATTTTCTTCAGCAATCTGGAGTGCAGGTTTTTGCTGCTACAGAAAAAGCTCAGAAATTATATTATGATGTTGATTACACACAACCTTGCGCAATTGTGATGGGTAATGAAGAAACGGGAATCTCAAAGGAAGTTCTGCATCATTCAGACGAAAAAATAAAATTGCCAATCGAAGGTAAAACCGAATCTTTAAATGTTTCTGTTGCGTGTGGTGCAATTCTCTACGAAGCCATGCGTCAGAAAATAAGAGAGGTTTTGTGATTTTTATTTCTTATCACCATCATATAAAAAGTAAATACCAGTTTTAAAAAAGATTTTTTACATTTATTAAAAAATTGAAATTAATGCTGAATAAGACCATTTCGAAATCTGAGGTAAGAAATTATGTAAAAGAAACGATACTTGCAAAGATTGAGAAACTCAAAAACTTCTTAGATTTTACGCTCGAAGCCAGCCGAGAAATTAAAAAGACGCCGAAATACGATTCGATGCGCGAAGAAATGCAGGAGGAAATTTACCAAATGCAAAAACAATTGGCCGCGCTTCACGATTTGAAACAAAAATTAAATAAAGTTCTGAATGCTCCTTCCGAACGGGTAAATATCGGATCGCTCGTTTTTACGAACAAAGCACGATTTTATATTTCGGTTTCTTTGGGTGAATTTTTCTTTGAAGGAGATCGTTTTTATGCGATTTCTGAGGAAAGTCCGATGGCGAAAATAATGTTTGGTAAAAAACCGGGCGATACTTTTCTTCTCAATAATATCAGTCAAACCATCGAAAGTGTAATGTAATTCACCACCCAAAAAGTTTAAAATAAATTGACTGTTCGTAACTTATACCAAAATTAAAAATCATCATCTATTTTCCGTAAAGTTGGTTTTTTTTTGGAAAAAATAATGCAATAAAATAAACCACAAAAGCAACAAAAGTTTAGCGAAATTTTTTTATTTTTTAAAGTGAAAATAAGGCGGTTCTAACCTTATTTTCACTTTAATACAAGATTTATTAAACTTTTTGAAAAAAGACTTTTGTAACTTTTGTGGTTTAAAAAATTATCATTTAGTAAATTGGTTGATACAAGTTCGGGATAGTCATATAAAATAAAACATGAAAAAAGCAAAAATTCTCAAAGAGATCCTAGAAAGCAGAAGAAGTATATTCCCGAAAAATTATACTGATGAAGAAATTGATGAAGATGTTTTACATGAAATCTTAAACTCCGCCATTTTTGCTCCCAATCATAAAAAGACAAAACCTTGGAGATTGAAGGTTTTTCGGAAAGAAGAGAAAGATCAGCTAGGAAAAAAACTCGCAGAAATCTATAAATCGACGGTTGCACCACAAAATTTTCTGGAAAAAAAATATCAGGATATCTCCGATAAAATTTCGAAGACCGATACGATTGTTACCATAGCTGTAAATTTCAGCGGTTTGGTTCCGGAATGGGAAGAGATTGCGGCTACAGCAATGGCGGTTCAGAATATGTATCTTACTTCGACCGCAAATAATATTGGTTGCTATTGGAGTACACCGGGAATGATGAATCATTTGGGAGAATTTCTCGGTTTGGAAGAAAACCAAAGATGTTATGGTTTATTCTACTTGGGAAATCTTCAAAAGCTGTAACTTTTTACCATTGCAACCGACTACTTTAAGAACTAATAATTTAAAAAGTAAAACATGGAAACTTACGGTTACAGCAACGGTCCTTCTCAAAATCAAAACTTCAGTAACAGAAATTATCGGTCTGAAAAGAAATTGGCAGCAGGTCTTTTAGGAATTTTTGCCGGAATTGTCGGCGCAAACAAATTTTATTTGGGATACATTAATCAGGGATTAATTCAAATTGTTTTAAACGTTTGCACTTGTGGAGCAGCTTCTGTGATTCCTTTGATAGAAGGGATTATTTATCTCACCATGAGTGATGAACAATTCGACCAGACTTATATTCAGAATAAAAAAGGATGGTTTTAAAAGCAAAACGAGCTTCTAATTTTAGAAGCTCGTTTTTTTATGTAGATTTTAGGTTCAGCCGTTCAATAAAATCGCAGCTTCTTTCGCAGCGTAGGTGAAAATCATATCTGCACCCGCTCTTTTTATGCAGGTTAAACTTTCGATGATGGCTTTGTCATTATCTAACCATCCATTTTGTGCTGCAGCTTTTAACATGGCATATTCGCCACTTACATTGTAAACTGCGATGGGTAAGTCGATCACATCGCGAACTTTTGCCACGATATCCAAATAAGGCATTCCAGGTTTAATCATAATAATATCTGCACCTTCCGCAACATCTTTCAAAACTTCATCAATCGCTTCTCTTGAATTATGAAAATCCATTTGATAGGTTTTTTTATCCTTTGGAATTTCCTGATTATCGACGGGAGCAGAATCTAAAGCACTTCTGAACGGTCCGTAGAAAGAACTTGCATATTTCGCGGCGTAACTTACTATTCCTACATCCGTAAAACCACTTTCTTCTAAACCGGTTCTGATTGCTGCAACTCTTCCATCCATCATATCACTTGGTGCGACAATATCTGCTCCTGCTTCTGCATGAGAAACCGACATTTTTACCAAAGCATCATTCGTGGCATCATTATCAACTTTTCCATTGGAGATAATACCGTCGTGTCCATAAATAGAATAGGGATCCAACGCAACATCGGGCATGATGATCATTTCTGGAACTGCATCTTTTATGGCTTTAATGGTATTTTGCATGAGTCCGTTTTTGTTCCAAGACTCTGTTCCGCGATTATCTTTTAAATTTTCTGAAACTTTCATATAAAGATTAACGGCTTTTACGCCAAGAGAAAATAACTCTTTACATTCCTTCACCGTTAAATCCAAAGTTCTGCGATAAATTCCCGGCATTGAGGCGATGGCTTCCTGCTTATTTTCGCCTTCCATCACAAATATGGGCATTACAAAATCATTTGTTGTAAGAACTGTTTCCTGTACTAAAGCTCTAATAGCAGCATTTGTACGTAATCTTCGGTTTCTTGAATAGATAATCATTAGTGGAATAGTATTTGATTTAACACTTGCAAATTTAATCATAGTTTTGTTTAAAAACTATTGTGCATTTCGACTAAATTCTTACATTTGTAAGGATATTATAAAATTTAAAGTCTTATAAGGTGAAAAAATTATTATTTTCTTTGATATTTATCGGCAGCTTAACAGTTTTTTCAGAAAATATTTCTGCGCAATCTGTTGCAAGAGAGTCTGTTACTTCTTCACAGAAATCTGATGATGGAGTTTTGGTGGCTTTCCCAAATCCTGCGAAAGATTTTATAATCGTAAAATCAAAAGACAGTGATTTAAAAGTTAAATCGGTTACCTTTTATTCTATTTTAGGAATGCAGGTTGCTGAATATATCGTAAATATGAATTCCGGAGAAATTAGGTTAGATAAATTAAGACCTGGAAAATATCTCATGAAATATACTTTGAGTGATAATACACAGAAAGTTACCCAAATTATTAAACAATAAATTATAAAATCCTTTTAACGAAGGATTTTTTTTTATTTATACCACTTCTTTACCACCTTTTTGAACTGTAAAAAAATCCCTAATTTTGTATCATGGAAACGAGGGAAAAAATTGTGATTATTGGTGGAGGCTTCGCAGGACTTCAGTTAGCGAAGGCTCTTAACAAAAAGCGTAAGAAAGTAATTGTGATCGATAAGGTAAACCATCATATGTTTCAACCGCTTTTTTATCAGGTTGCATGTGGAAGGATTGAGCCGAGTAATATTTCCTTTCCTTTTCGGAAAATCTTTCAGCGTTCCAGAAATATACAATTCCGCATGGTGGAAGTTCAGAAGATTCTTCCTGAACAAAATAAAATTATTACCGAAGATGCAGAATTCACCTATGATAAACTCGTCATCGCGACTGGATGCAAAACCAATTTCTTTGGAAATTCGAAAATGCAAGGTCTTACCTATGGAATGAAAAATACGCAGGAAGCGATTGCGATTCGGAACAATATTCTCTTGACCTTCGAGAAATTAATTATTGAAAAACGTCGATCAGATGACGGAAACTGGAATATCGTTATCGTAGGAAGCGGACCAACTGGTGTGGAATTAGCCGGAGCATTTGCGGAAATGAAAAAGGATATTCTTCCTCGAGATTATCCGAACATGAATTTTAATGATCTGCAAATTATCCTGATCAGTTCTACCGAAAAGCCGCTTAACGTAATGAGCAAAGAAGCGCAGGAAAAATCGGAGCTATATTTGAAAGAACTCGGAGTCCATTTTATGAGTGGCGAATTTGTTACCGATTACGATGGTGATCAGGTGACGATGAAAAGCGGTAATACCATTAAATCTAATAATGTGATTTGGGCAGCTGGAGTTACCGGTAATGTCATTGAGGGCTTAAATCCTGAAATCATCGTAAGAAATCGCTACAAAACCGATCGTTTTAATCGAGTTCAAGGATACAAAAATATTTTTGCAATTGGGGACATTGCTTACATGGAAACTCCAAAATATCCTGAAGCGCATCCACAGGTGGCAAATGTGGCCATTAATCAGGGAACTAATTTAGCATCAAATCTTCTTAAAAATTCTGAAAATAATTGGGAAGAATACGAATATAAAGATCAAGGAAGTATGGCAACCATCGGAAAGCATAGAGCGGTTGTTGATTTACCTCAATTTAAATTTCAAGGTTTTCTAGCTTGGTATTTTTGGATGTTTCTCCACTTAATGCTTATTCTATCCGTAAGAAATAAACTTGCCATTTTCTTTAACTGGATGTGGAGTTATATCAACAGAGATTCCTCTTTGCGTCTGATCATTATTCCAAACAGAAAAAATAATACTGAACAATGAGAATCGATATAATAAGTGTCTTACCTGAATTAATGGAAAGTCCTTTCAAAGCGTCTATTTTAAAAAGAGCTGCAGAAAAAGGGATTGTAGAAGTTCATTTTCATCAGCTTCGAAATTATGGCTTAGGAAAACATCGCCAAATAGACGATGAACCTTATGGTGGTTCAGCTGGAATGGTCATGATGATTGAACCTCTAGATCTGTGCATTTCTGACCTGAAATCTCAACGCGATTACGATGAAATCATCTATTTAACGCCCGATGGAGAAACGCTAAATCAAAAAATTGCAAATACGCTTTCTCTGAAAAATAATTTAATCTTTCTTTGTGGGCATTATAAAGGAATCGATCAAAGACTTCGCGATCTCCATATTACCAAAGAAATCTCGATTGGAGACTATGTATTAACAGGTGGTGAATTGGCAGCTTGTGTTTTAGCAGACACCATTATTCGGCTGGTTCCGGGTGTTCTAAACGACGAACAAAGTGCTTTGACCGACAGTTTTCAAGATAATCTACTTTCTCCACCAATTTATACAAGACCTTCCGAATACAAAGGTTTGAAAGTTCCCGAAATTTTATTGAGCGGAAATTCCCGTAAAATTGAAGATTGGCTGCATGAACAAGCCATGAAAATCACAGAGAAAAAAAGACCAGATATTTTAAGATAATTCAATCATAATAAATTATTTTTTTTCTATATTTGACAAACACGTGTTCAACGCTTAATGGAAAATAATGAAAGGAAAGAGCTTTTTGCTTTTTATAATGTAGAAAATTTATTTTCTCCCGATCCTACACCGATTCACCGATTAGATCCTACAATTTCAGGACTGAGAAATTGGGACGAAAGAAAGTATAAAAACAAGTTATTTAAAGTTGCACACGTTTTCGAGTTAATCCGCGAAACGGAAGAAGTGCTTCCAATGCTCATTGGTTTGGCGGAAATTCAAGGACAAGCTCCGTTGGATGAGTTGGTTACAATGCCGCCGTTTAATTCTGAATATGGTGTTATTCATTACGATTCTATGGATGAAAGAGGAGTTGATGTTGCTTTGTTATATGACAAAAGTAAGATCGAAATTTTATCCTCAGAACCCATCACCTACTTTTTCGAAATTGAAGATGATCATCCTGCGAATTACGATACAACGAGAGATATTTTACATTGTAGAATTAAATATGAAGCAGAGATTATCAATGTATTTGTCTTACATCTCCCTTCAAAAAGGGAAAAAGATGTCAATAAACCCAAACGCGAGTTTATCCTAAATGATATTCACAAAAAAATAATAAACATTATTTCGAAAACTACAGAAGCAGTACTGATTTGTGGAGATTTTAATGAAAATCCCGATGATGAAAATATTACAAATCTCCTTTATGATAGCGATTTAAACAAAATGTTGGTCAATCCTTCACTTGAATTGTATAAAAATAAAAATTTTTCTACTTTTTATTACAAGGATGGCTTACTTTTTGACCAAATTCTCTTGTCAAATAATTTTTTTGAGGAAAACTCTGCCTTAAAATTTGCTGAAGCTAAAGTTTTTAATCATCCAAAATTAGCAAACTGGGTAGGTAATTTTAAAGGTAAACCTTTCCGGACTTTTGCAGGCACAAGATATTTGGGCGGATATAGTGATCACTTTCCCGTCTTAACCCAGTTTTTGTAAAACAAGTTAAAATTTATATAATAAGTGAAAAACGCAACTAACACCGATTACCATTTGGATACGGTCGACAAACAGATCATTTATATGCTGATGGATAACGCCAAAACTTCTTTGGCGCATATCTCCAAAAACATCGGTATTTCTACCACTGCAGTTCATCAAAGAATTAAAAAATTGGAGCAAGCTGGAGTAATAGAAAATTCGATTTCTTTTCTTAATCCAAGAAAAATTGGCTTTAAAGTAGTTTCCTATATAGGAATGTTTTTGGAGCAACCCAGCCATTATCAAGATACCATTAAAGCTTTGAACGATGTCAAAGAAGTGGTTGAAGCGCATTATACCACAGGAAATTACACCATTTTCTTGAAAGTACTTTGCCGAGACAACGACCATTTAATGGAGATTTTGAACAAACTTCAGAAAATGAAAGGAGTTACACGTACAGAAACTTTTATTTCGTTGGAACAAAGCATTAACCGACAATTAAAAGTATAAGTTCTTTGTACTTTTTTCTGAATAAAGAGCCTGTTTACAATTGTTCTGAATTCTTTAATCCCGAAAAATCTATAGAGAACAGCTGTAGAAAAGAAAAAAAATGCTCTCTTTGGAAGCATTTTTTTTCTCTTTTAATAGACCTAAAAAGGATTCAAATTTTTAGGATTTTTACGGGTTTTTGCAATCAATCGAACGGGCGCTTTCATTCTTTGTTCAAAATCAATGTTTTTTTTTGTTGACGTGAAGGAATGATTTTCATTTTCCATTGCAATAAATTGATTTCAATTGGTTAAATTTACCATCCTAATTTTATAAATATTTTCTGAATAATGACGAAAACAATGGAAAAAAATCATGTAAAAGCAGTCCATATTCACGCCGAAATCCGCAATGAAGGTCTTCCCTTCAACACCAAATATTTCGATGCCATCAATATCAACAGAAGTGCTATTGACCGCAGAGTTTCTACTTTATCAGGAAGAAGAAGCGTGAAAAAAGAATTCCAGGCAGCGTGGTTGCTCAAAGCAATTTCCATGATCGACCTCACTACTTTAGCAGGAGACGATACGCGCGGAAACGTGATGCGTTTATGCGAAAAAGCAAAAAATCCTGTTCGTGCCGATCTTTTGCAGGCATTAGGAATGGAAAATGCAAACCTTACAACAGCCGCAGTTTGCGTGTATCATACTTTAATTCCCTTCGCGAAAGAAGCTTTAAAAGGAACTTCAATCCCAATCGCGGCAGTTTCTACCGGATTTCCGGCCGGAAATATTTCCTTAGAAGATAAAATCACCGAAATAAAAAAATCCGTTGCAGCCGGAGCAAAAGAAATCGACATCGTCATTTCCCGCGATCTGGTTCTGGAATCAAAATGGAAGGAACTCTATGATGAAATAAAGCTTTGCAGAGAAGCTTGCGGAGATGCACACATGAAAACCATTCTCGCCACCGGAGAAATCCCCACTTACACGAAAGTCGCAAAAGCTTCTTGGGTTGCAATGATGGCAGGATCAGATTTCATCAAAACATCCACCGGTAAAGAGTCGGTCAACGCAACTTTAGCCGTGAGTTTGGTCATGATCCGTTGTATCCGCGATTATTACGAATTAACCGGCGTGAAAGTCGGCTACAAACCAGCCGGCGGAATTCAAAAAGCAAAACAGGCACTTGATTATCTAATTTTATTGAAAGAAGAATTAGGCAACGATTGGCTCACTCCCGATTTGTTCCGATTCGGCGCGAGTTCTTTGTTGGGCGACATCGAGCGACAGTTAGAACACTTCGTCACCGGAAGATACAGCGCCAATTTCCGTCATCCGATGGCGTAATTTGAGTTATTGAGTTATTGAGTTTTGGGTTTTTGAGAGGTTGAGTTATTGAGTATTTGAGTATTTTGAATGATCGAGGTTCAAGTATTTGAGCGTTGAAAAACCCTGAAAGGGCTTAATCAAAAGCATTGGGTGAAGCCCAATCTTTTTGAATGTTTGAGGTTCAGGTATATGAGAGTTGAAAAGCCCTGAAAGGGCTCAATCAATAACATTGGGTGAAGCCCAATGAAAAAAAGGTCAAAGTAAGTAAGCCCTGAAAGGGCGGAATCAATTTTAACCGTAACAAGGTTGAGCAATGTTTTAGAAAATGAAAAAAATTACGGAAAATACAATACACCCTCGCTGCATGTTTTCCGCTCTTCCGGAAAGTATGTTTCTACCCAGCGGCAAGCTTTCCGCTTCATCGGAAAGTAGGTTTCTGCCCAGCGACAATCTTTCCGCTTCATCGGGAAGATCCTTGCTGCCGGGCGATTGATTTTCTTTAAAAATATTGATTATCTTTATTTTATAAACACAAATATTATTATGATTATTTCAATTGACCTTCGGAATTTGCGAAACGCCACTTATCTTCAGTTTCAAAAAGACTTTCTGGCCATTATTTTCCGAAATGATCCTGCTTCATTGCAGATAGAATCTAAGTATAATGAGCTTACCGCTAAAAGCGTAGAACTTGAAAATCTCTTTAAAAAAGTATTGGCGAATCCCATTTCTCAGGAGTTGATCATTTTGGATGGTAGGAGAGATGACGCCATCAATGGGATTTACTACGGTGCATTATCCTATTCTTATCATTTCGATGCACCCACTAAGAAGGCTGCAGATGCACTCTTGGCGAATTTTAAACTGTACGGGTCTGGAATTGCAAAGCTCAATTATCAGGCAGAAACCGCTACCATTAGTAACATCATTAATGATTGGGAAAATAAGCCAGAGCTTATACAGGCGCTAACTACGCTTAATTTAAGTTCATGGAGAGACGAATTAAAAACGGTGAATGAAGAATTCAGCACGAAATACCTCGATAGAACACAGGATTACGGCAATGCCTCCCCTGAAAATATGAAATTAAAAAGAGAAGAAACCAATACCGTTTATTATGCTTTAAGAGACCGCATCAATGCTTTGGATTTGTTGGTAGAAACGCCGCCATCGCCTTACAGTGCGGTGATTAATCAGTTAAATTCTTTGATTGAGCAGTATGATAGATTATTATCCTCACCAATCCCTTCTGAAGAAATACCTCCTTTATCATAAGGAAAGAAACCAAGTGAAAGCAGTTGACAAAGTAAATCATCAAAATCTGAACATTATAAACTGAGCCTTATGAGCGAAGATCAAAAACCAGATTACGCAGCGTTAAATAAGCAGTGGGCGAAGGAACTCATGGAGAATTCTGCAGCACAAGAATATTGTAACCCATACAGTGCATTTTCATTCAAGTATTTTTGTGAAGCGTATGCAAGAACAAAGTCCTACGGTTTGCAATGGGGAGAAATGTACCAGAGACTTAATGAAAAAAAACAAAATGAATGGATTGATGCAGGATATACGCATCTTTGTATTATTCAGCAAAAAAAATTATTTGATGCGCAGTGTCTTTGGCGTGCAGACCAATTAGACATCAAGGAAATAGAGGTCTGTTTTGATTTTCTGGTGTGGGAAAAGGACGTGCTGAACTGCCCTTTTATAGAAGATATTACAGAACAAGAAGTAGATTGGTACTGCCAGTATTTATCGCAAAACAATGTAGATTTGAAACAGGGCTGGTTGAGTAATTGGCAAGACTATGAAAATATAAAAGAAGCCTATGCAACAGACAATGGAAACCGAAATGTACCGGAATGGTATGATTTTCATAACGGCAAAACTGGCAATGGAATCTTGCTCATTTTACCTGATCTACGTGGACAAAGAGAAAAATTTTATGCAAATTTAGCGCGGGAAGCAATGCGCAGAGAAAATCCGCCACCTCCTCCCCGAGATCCGGAATTAGATAAACCCTGGATGAATTTCATGGAAACCAATCTTCATCTAGAATTAGCAAAACAGATCGAAGATAAGCATACTTTCAGATTAATGCAGGAATATGTAACAGCAACAGAACATCACCAATCCTATGAATATGAGCGTGCACAGGAAGATTTTCGCTATCTCTCCGAAATAAAAGACGAATTGGTTCCGATAGAATCGCATTATGATTATCGGCAAGCATTAAGCAGAGCCGTAGAAAACTATAAATGCCGAAAAATAGCAGAGCATCTCTATTCAGCGTTCCGAAAATATAAGCAAATGCGGTATATGGGATTCCAACTAGGCACAGAGGTAGAAAAAGAACAGTTCAAATCCTTCACAGATTTAGGAAAGCCCGGGAAAAACTTTATTCTTAAAGGCAGAGAAGAGAATGGAGAACCCAGAGATTTTAATTTTTAAAAAGAAAACATTCATCAATTATTAAATAGAATGGAAATCAAAGAAATATACGACACCATGATTTACGGTCCCGCTCCGGAAAGTGCAGCAGCTGCTGTGGAATTTTTAGAAAATCATAACCGACAGTTTGAACTTTTTATCGGTGGAGAATGGGTAAAACCCAATTCAAAAAAACACATCGATTCCAACAATCCGTCGAACAAAGAATTTCTCGCAAAGATCGCAGAAGCCGACGAAACCGACGTTGACAAAGCCGTAAAAGCAGCCAACAGAGCTTTACCAGAATGGGTTGCAATCGGTGGATTCGAGCGCGCCAAATATTTGTACGCCATCGCGCGCCAAATTCAAAAACATTCCCGGTTGTTTGCGGTATTAGAAACTTTAGACAACGGAAAACCAATCCGCGAAACCCGTGATATCGATATTCCAATCGTTGCAAGACATTTTTATCATCACGCAGGTTGGGCAAAATTAATGGATACGGAGTTCAGAGATTATCAGGAAGTTGGGGTGATCGGACAAATTATTCCGTGGAATTTCCCTTTAATGATGCTTTCCTGGAAAGTAGCTCCGGCTTTAGCCATGGGAAATACCATCGTTTTGAAACCTGCAGAATATACTTCATTAACCGCTTTGCTTTTTGCAGAAATCTGTGAAAAAGTGGGACTTCCAAAAGGAGTAGTCAATGTGGTAACAGGAAAAGGAACGGTCGCTGGAACTGCTTTGGTGAATCATCCGGATATTCAGAAAGTAGCTTTCACTGGTTCAACTAAAGTTGGAAAAATCCTTAGAACCAATATTGCCGGAAGTGGTAAAAAAATATCATTAGAATTAGGCGGAAAATCACCATTCATCGTTTTTGAAGATGCCGATTTAGATTCTGCGGTGGAAGGAATTGTGGATGCAATTTGGTTCAACCAAGGTCAGGTTTGTTGTGCCGGTTCCCGATTATTAATTCAGGAATCCGTTTCTGAAAAGTTCTATAAAAAACTTCGCGCCAGAATGGAAACTTTGCGCATCGGTGATCCAATGGACAAAACAGTCGATATGGGTTCAATTGTTGATAAAGTGCAGTTGAAAACCATTGACGATATGGTGAAAATTGGGGTTGAAGAAGGATGCACGATGTATCAATCTAAAAATGCCGTTCCAAAAAATGGTTGGTTTTATCCACCCACTTTATTCACCGATGTTCCGACAAGTGCGGTAATTGCACAGGAAGAAATCTTCGGACCGGTTTTGGTCGCGATGACGTTCCGTTCGCATTCGGAAGCGATTGCTTTGGCGAATAATACAAGATACGGTTTGGCTTCCTCGGTTTGGACCGAAAATATCAATTTAGCTTTGGATGTTGCACCCAAAATTAAAGCTGGAAGTGTTTGGATCAACTGTACGAATCAGTTTGATGCCGCTGCAGGTTTCGGTGGTTACAGAGAATCCGGTTTTGGAAGAGAAGGCGGAAAAGAAGGTTTGTACGAATACATGAAACCAAAAGTGGAAGCAGAATTTACATCAAAACCAATTCTTCCGAAAGCTGAAAAAACACCAAAAGCTAAAAGCCAAAAGCTAGAAGCAAAAGGGATCGATCGTACCACAAAAATGTACATCGGTGGAAAACAAGCTCGTCCAGATGGAGGTTACAGTACAGAAATCAAAAATGCTTTCGGCGAATATATCGGTGAAGTTTCTGAAGGAAACAGAAAAGATTTGCGAAATGCTGTAGAAGCAGCGCACGCTGAAAAATCTTGGGGCGGAATGACCGGTCACGCAAGAGCGCAAGTTTTGTACTACATCGCAGAAAATTTAGCCATTCGTGCGGAAGAATTTGCGGAAAGAATTGTAGAAATGACGAATCAGTCTTTAGAATCTGCAAACGATGAGGTGGAGAAATCTATTGAAAGAATTTACACTTACGCCGCTTATGCCGATAAATACGATGGAGCTGCACATTCTACCGTTCAAAGAATGGTGACTTTGGCAATGCCTGAAGCGATCGGAGTAATGGCGATTGTTTGTCCGGATGAAAATCCTTTGTTAGGATTTATTTCTACCGTTATTCCTGCTATTGCGATGGGAAATCGAGTAGTGGTCGTTCCTTCTGAGAAACATCCTTTTTCTGCAACAGATTTTTATCAGATTTTAGAAACTTCTGATGTTCCAGCTGGAACGGTGAATATTGTTACCGGACCAAAAGAGGAATTGGCGAATGAACTTGCGAAACATTATGATGTCGATGGAATCTGGTATTTCGGATCGCAGGAAGGAAGCAAAAATATCGAATTATTATCCACCGATTCTATGAAAAGATCGTGGGTGAATTTCGGGAAATACAGAAATTGGCTGAATGTTTCCCACGGTGAAGGTCAGGAATTTCTTCGTCATGCTACAGAAATTAAAAACATTTGGATTCCTTACGGAGCTTAGATTAATTAAAGATTGGAGCTAAAAGCTTAAAGCTACAAGCAAAAAGCTATAAGCTATAAGCAAGAAGATTTCTTTTGTTATTATAGAAACTTCGGATGTTCTAAAACTATAAAACCATGCAATGTTGCATGGTTTTATATTTGACGGTGATTAAAGAATTATTTCGTTTCCTTTTTCACGTAATCTTTCGTGTCTTCATAGCCTTCTTTCACTGCTTCTCCACCTTTTTTCGCGGTTTTTTCGGTCCATTTTGCGGCTTTTTTTACGCCTTTCTTCGTGGATTTTGCACCTTTTTTAACCGTTTTATCAGTCCATTCGGCTCCATCTTTTACTCGTTCTTTTGTCGCTTCGTAACCTTTTACTGCTGTTTTTTCGGTCCATTCTGCGCCGTCTTCTACCGCGGTTCCGACTGCTTTTGCATCTTTTTTAATTTCCTCTTTTACGGTTGGTTTTGTTTCCTGTGCATTGATTGCTACAGCAAAAAACACCACTGCCGCTAATGATAATACCTTCGTTTTCATATTTTTAAATTTTAAATTATTTTGATTTGGTGTTTCACAAATTAAGCCAATGAACAGTTCTAAAATATTTTAACTATAAATTAACGCTTGTTCTTTAAAATTGATATTTTTGCAAACTCATGCCTACAAGAAAACTCAAAAGAAAAACCACCCGAAAAATTCATAAAAAACGCAAAAGACATTTTCTTCTTCGGCGGGAAATTCTGTTGATTTTTTTGGCGATCGCTTTATTAGGAACCGGATTTTATTTAAAACAGAAAATTTCCTTTTACTATGCGATGTATTTTAACCAATTTCATCACAAAAAATTATCAAACTCAGAATCGGAGGAAAACAGAATCAACCGGATTATTGGCGATTATGCAGATAAAACTTTCGGCATGGATGTTTCTCATTATCAAAGAAAAGAAGATATTAAATGGGATAGTTTAAGCATCGGAAATCGTGCAATTCCTATAGAATTTGTGGTTCTTCGCGCAACCATGGGAAACCGATCTGCAGATAAACATTTTGATGAATTCTGGAAATTAGCCAAAAAACATGAGCTCATTCGTGGTGCTTATCATTTTTATAGAGCCGACGAAGATCCTGTTTTACAGGCAAATAATTTTCTGGAAAACGTAAAATTAGAATCCGGTGATCTGCCGCCAATTTTAGATATAGAAAAAATTCCGAGAAGAAAATCTACCAAAAAACTCATTGAAGATCTTAAAATATGGTGCCGAATTGTGGAAGAAACTTACGGCGAAAAACCTATTATTTACACGTATTATCACTACTACAAAGATTTTTTGAAGGGTGAATTTGATGGATATCCGGTTTGGCTCGCCAATTATAATGATGTTCCAGAACCTTCACCAAATCAGGATTGGAAAATTTGGCAGTTCACCGAAAATGGTATTGTTTACGGCATAAATTCCAAAGTGGATTTGAATGTTTTTAATGGAAATCGATGGTCTCTGAAAAGATTGACTTTAGATTAAATTCCACATACAGGATTTAAGATACAGGATTCAGAGAGAGACTTTCATCTGACATCCAACTTCTAGCATCCAACATCCAACATCCAACTTCTCACCCCATTTTATTTCCGTACTTTTGCACCTTTCAAAATCCCTCCTTTAAAATCCATTATGAATTACATTTCAGCCGAAAACCTTACGAAATCTTATGGGGTGAAAACCCTTTTTAAAGACATTACTTTCCATATTAACGAAGGTGATAAAATTGCCATCGTTGCCAAAAATGGCTCCGGAAAATCGACATTGCTCAAAATTTTAATGGGCAAAGAAATCGCCGATTCTGGAACAGCGGTTATTAATAAAGATATTCAGGTGGTTTTGTTTGACCAAGAAATTGATTTTGAGGGCGAACTGAATGTGGAAGAATTTATGATGACCTTGGATTCTGCACCAATTATGGCGCTAAAAAATTATCACCATGCCTTGATTTCCGAAAATCCGGATGACATGGATAAAGCGCTAAATGAAATGGAGATTCACGAAGCTTGGGATTTGGAAAATGAAATGAGCCAGATTTTGAGTCAACTGAAAATTACAGATCTGACTTCGAAAATGAAAACGCTTTCCGGAGGTCAAATTAAAAGAGTTGCGCTTGCAAAATTATTGGTAGAAACGCGCGCTCAACATCGGCATACGCTATTAATTATGGATGAGCCAACCAATCACCTGGATGTAGATATGGTGGAATGGCTGGAAAATTATTTGTCGAAAGCGATGGTTACTTTACTTTTAGTAACACACGACCGGTATTTTCTGGATGCAGTTTGTGATATTATTTGGGAAATTGAAGATTTCAATCTCTATGTTCACAACGGAAGTTACGGAACCTACTTGGAAAATAAAATCATCCGGGAAGATAATTTGAATTCTACCATTGATAAAGCGCAAAACCTTTACAGAAAGGAGCTTGAATGGATGCGAAGACAACCGAAAGCACGAACGACAAAATCGAAATCGCGTCAATCAGATTTCTATGAAACCGAAAAAGTAGCCAAAACCGATACCAGAAAAGAAAAACTGGAATTGGATTTTGAGATGAAACGCCTCGGAAATAAAATTTTAGAATTAAAGAATATCGATAAAAGTTTTGGTGATAAACGATTGCTTAAAGATTTTTCTTATCAGTTTCAGCGGGGAGAAAAAGTAGGAATTGTCGGCAAAAACGGTGCCGGAAAATCTACGCTTCTCAATATTATTCAAGGTTTCGAACCTTATGATTCAGGTTCCATTGAAACTGGCGAAACTATTAAATTTGGGTATTTTGCGCAGAAAGGTTTGCTCTATAAAGAAGATCAAAGAGTGATCGATTTTATCAAAGATATTTCCGAAAATTTCCCTTTAGCAAACGGAAGAACGATTTCTGCTTCTCAATTTTTGAGGTTGTTTTTATTTGATGATCAAACGCAATATTCCCCGATTTCGAAATTGTCGGGAGGCGAAAAACGTCGTTTGCATTTGATGTATGTTTTGTACCAGAATCCGAATTTCCTGATTTTCGATGAACCTACAAATGATTTGGATTTACCAACTTTGACGGTTTTAGAAAATTTCCTTCTTCAGTTTCAAGGGAGTTTAATCATTGTTTCCCACGATCGCTATTTTATGGATCGTATTGTGGATCACGTTTTAGCATTTGAAGGTGAGGGAATAATCAAAGATTTTATTGGAAATTTCTCGGAGTATCGGGAAAAGAAATCGCAGGAAAAAACCGAAAAAGTTGCAAGTGCATTTGTTGAAACTTCGAAGAAAGTTGAAAATGTTCCCGTTGTAACAGCAGCGGCGACGAAAAAGTTGACTTTCAAGGAACAGCAGGAATTAAATGATATCGACAAGGAAATACCGAAATTAGAAAAAGAAAGCGCGGAAATTCTAGAAAAATTAAACAATGAAACTGATTATGGTAAGATTGCAGATTTTTCTAAAAAATTAGAAACCATTGCTGATAAACTTCAGGAGTTGGAAATGCGTTGGTTAGAACTTCAGGAATAAAAATAGCAATGGATCGAAATCAAAAATTAGAAGCCAAGTACGGATTGTTTACCGCCATTTCTATGGTAATCGGACAAGTAATTGGTTCCGGAATTTTCTTTAAAGTTGACGATGTTTTGTTAGCCACAGAAGGAAATATTCTTGCAGGATTTTTAGGGTTTGTAATTGTGGGAATCAGCGTTGTTTTTGCCGGGATTTCGATGGCAAATTATGCCGAATTATTGCCCAAAGATGGCGGAATTCTCAGTTATGTGAAATATAGATTTGGTGAAACTGCAAGTTTTTTTGTAGGATGGATGTACATGAGTTTGTTTTATCCTGTTCTTACCGCAGTTCTCTTCACGGTTTCTGGGATTTATATTGCGCATCTCTTGGCAGAATTCATGAATTTTGAACCTACGTTTCTGCATTTTACTTTAATAGGTTTTGTTAATTTGCTCATTTTCTTTGTAATCAATATTTTTCGCCCCAGAAGTAGTGGTATTTTTCAACAAATGACTACGGTGCTGAAAGTTTTGCCTTTAATATTGATCGCTTCTCTAGGGATTCTAAGTTTGTTCAAAGGCGATGTTAATCAGATCAATAGCTTTTCTCAGGTTGGGAATGGCGTACAAAGCAAATCATTTATTTTGCTGGTTGCGGCGAGTTTTATCCCGATTTCCTTTGCATTTGATGGTTGGTATATTGCGACACAAATTTCAAGTGAGATTAAAAATTCACGTAAAAACCTTCCGAAAGCTTTAATAATAGGAACTGTTTCGGTGATGGTCATTTATATCGCCTATTATTTGGGAATCGTTTTCCGGATGAGTGGCTCAGAAATTATTAATTTAAAGGATACTTATATCACTGAGTTTGCGAGAAAGTTCGCTTCGAATTCTGGCGCATTATTGATGCAATTGTTCATTATTATTTCAGTTTTAGGAACTTCCAACGGTTTGCTTTTGGCCACGATTCGGGTACCTTTTCAATTCGCTAATTTAGAAAAGTCGAAGAAATTCCTGAACTTAAATAAGGTAGATGAAAAAACCAAAATGCCTGTAAATAGTGCTGTTTTTGGAACTGCGGTGATTGTCTTTTATATCATTATTTATTATCTTACCAACACTTATCCTTATTTTGCCGAACGCAATTTTGATATTTCTGCAATTCCAATTGTTTTTATTTATTTGGTAAATGGTGGTTTGTTTGTAGGTTTATTTCAACTTTTTAAAAAAAATGTTTTCCCCGGAAACCGATTTTTTAAATCTGCGATGGCCGTGATAGCGGTTTTAGGAAACATCATTGTACTTTTCGGAACAGCCTCTGCTCCTAATGGGATTGCCTATTTTGGGGTGAATTTGCTCTTTATTTTGGGCGGATTCCTTTTGATGAGAAAAAACTGATAAATATCAGTACATTGAAATTCTATTCATTTTCAGAGATTTAACGGGTAGTTCTTAGCTCTATTTAGAATAATTCAAAATAGACTTGTCTGCTTGTAGAATGTTTTTTACTTTTGCACTGCTATTTTAATTCAGTCTAAATAAAAACGTTCAATGAAAAAACAGATAATTTCTCTCGGAGCGCTCCTTTTTGCAGTTGCAGTCAATGCGCAGATGAATTTCGAACAGATCAGCGATACTCTTCGGGTGCAGCAAATAGAGGATATCAATATGCATAAAACCGGAAATCCCAATACTGCACGTCCAATTTCTTCCAAATCGAATTTATCGATTATGGAAAATCCGCAACCTATTTCCATCGTTACTCATGAAATCATCGAGCAACAACAAGCCAAACAATTGAGTGATGTTCTTCAAAATGTGAATGGACTCTATATTACATCTTCGCGCGGAAATTCTCAGGACAGTTTTGGTGG
>ENA-UPXM01001650-UPXM01001650.1-activated-sludge-metagenome-genome-assembly--contig:-NODE-1650-length-27873-cov-16.311777_pt1 | contig 27873 bp, 24 predicted proteins | sample MGYA00238178_ERZ772708 | MGnify/ENA primary metagenome ERZ772708 (study PRJEB29002, sample SAMN05720212) | activated sludge metagenome | isolation source: anaerobic digester from wastewater... | reverse complement strand
GGGAGTTTACGGCTCGATGCAAGCCGGGCGATCGTGTAACGGGCGGCGACATCATTGGTGTCGTCCAGGAGACGGAGATTCTCGAGCACCGCGTCATGATTCCGCCGGGGAAAGCCGGTACGATCGTCGAGATTCAATCAGGCGTTTTCAAGGTGACGGATGTTGTCGCCATACTGGAGACCGATCGAGGCGCCCGCGAGGAGATCATGTTGTTGCAACGTTGGCCTGTGCGTATCGGACGCCCCTACGTGGAGAAGATGTCGCCGACGGCTCCGCTTTTCACAGGACAACGCCCCATCGATACATTCTTCCCTGTTGCCAAGGGCGGAACGGCAGCCGTTCCGGGTCCGTTTGGGAGCGGTAAGACGGTTATTCAGCATCAGCTCGCAAAATGGGCGGAAGCAGACGTCGTTGTATACATTGGTTGCGGGGAGCGCGGCAATGAGATGACGGACGTGCTGATGGAGTTCCCTAAGTTGCCCGACCCTAAGACGGGTTACTCATTGATGAAGCGCACGATTCTGATCGCCAACACGTCTGATATGCCTGTTGCTGCTCGTGAGGCGTCGATTTATACGGGGATTACCATCGCTGAATATTTCCGAGACATGGGATACTCCGTCTCGCTGATGGCGGACTCCACATCGAGATGGGCGGAAGCGCTTCGCGAGATGTCCGGTCGTCTGGAAGAGATGCCCGGTGAGGAGGGATATCCCGCTTACCTCGGTTCGAGGCTTGCCTCTTTCTACGAGAGAGCCGGTATTGTCCGCTGTCTGAGCAGTGACGATGAGGAGCGCGTCGGTGTGTTGACGGCGATCGGCGCCGTTTCGCCTCCCGGCGGTGACCTCTCCGACCCCGTCGCCCAATCGACTTTGCGTATCGTTCAGGTGTTCTGGAGTCTCGACTCTGATTTGGCTTACAGACGTCACTTCCCCGCGATCAACTGGCTGACGAGCTATTCGCTCTATCAGACTAAAGTTGACGCCTGGCTCAACGACAACATCGCTCCCGAATTCAGCAAATTGCGCGTTGACGCCATGACGTTGCTTCAGGAAGAATCGGAACTTGAGGAGATTGTACGCCTTATCGGACAGGATGCCCTATCAGATACCGATCGCCTTAAGCTAGAATCGGCGCGCTCGTTGCGCGAGGACTTCCTGCACCAGAACTCCTTTGACGAGATTGACACGTACACGTCGATGAATAAACAATTCAAAATGTTATCGCTCGTCATGCAATTCTATTATGAGGCGCAAAAGGCTCTCGAACGCGGCGTCGATTTTGACCGTATGGTGGGTTTGCCGATTCGCGATGATATTGCTCGCTTTAAGTATGTTCCCGAACAGGAAGTCGACAACTGGTATGCACTTCGCAGTGAACAGCTGCTTGATGAGATGAGAGCGTTATCCGATTAAGAACGGAGACAGATATGGCTAGAGAATACAGAACAATCGAAGAAGTCACCGGTCCTCTGATGCTCGTCAGAGGCGTCGAGAACGTCAAGTACGACGAACTGGGCGAAATCGAATTGGCGGATGGGCAAATTCGCAACTGCAAGGTTCTGGAAGTTGAGGGTACCGACGCCCTCGTGCAGTTGTTTGAGAGTTCGATCGGTTTGAATGTTGAGCAGAGTACTGTCCGCTTCTTAGGAAGAGGACTTGAACTCGCCGTCTCTCCTGATATGCTCGGACGCGTTTTCGACGGTATGGGCAGGCCGAATGACGGCGGACTCGACATCATCCCCGATGCGATGCGTGATGTGAACGGACTTCCCATCAATCCCGCCGCGCGTGACTATCCGAACGAATTTATCCAAACAGGCGTGTCGGCGATCGACGGCCTGAATACGCTCGTACGCGGCCAGAAGTTGCCTATCTTCTCGGGAGCCGGTCTCCCTCATGCGCAACTGGCGGCACAGATCGCGCGACAAGCGGAAGTTCTCAACAGTGAAGAGCAGTTCGCAGTCGTTTTCGCTGCCATCGGCATTACGTTCGAGGAAGCCGATTTCTTTATCAGCGATTTCAGAAGAACGGGCGCGATCGACCGCGCCGTCATGTTCATCAATTTGGCGGACGACCCGGCGATTGAGCGTATTTCGACACCTCGCATGGCATTGACAGCTGCTGAGTATCTGGCATTCGAACTTGATATGCATGTCCTCGTCTTGATGACTGACATTACATATTACGCTGAGGCGTTACGTGAAGTATCTGCCGCGCGAAAGGAAGTTCCCGGACGACGCGGTTACCCGGGATATCTCTATACGGACCTTGCGAGCATTTATGAGCGTGCCGGACGCATTAAGGAAAAGAGAGGTTCGATTACGTTCGTGCCTATTTTGACGATGCCGGACGACGATAAGACGCACCCCATTCCCGACTTGACGGGTTACATTACGGAGGGACAGGTCATCTTGTCGCGCGATCTCTACCGCCGCGGCATTCAACCGCCGATCGACGTGCTTCCTTCTCTATCACGTCTCAAGGATAAGGGAATCGGTGCAGGCAAAACGCGTAAAGATCATGCCGATACGATGAACCAGCTGTTCGCCGCTTACTCGCGCGGAAAAGAGGCGCGTGACCTTCAGATTATTCTCGGTGAAGAAGCGTTGAGCGAGATTGATCTTGAGTATTCAAAGTTCTCAGTTGCGTTTGAAGAGCAGTATGTTTCCCAAGGTTTCGATACGGATCGATCGATCGAAGAGACGCTTGCGATCGGATGGGAACTTCTCTCGATGCTCCCTGCCAATGAATTGAAGCGAGTGCGTCAGGAGTACATTGACGAGTTCTATATCTGGGAAGAAGCGGAGGCTTGTGAATAATGGCTGTGATGCGCGTCAATCCGAACAGGATGGAGTTGCTGCGCTTACGCGGGCAGCTTCGCATCGCGAGGCGCGGTCATAAACTCCTCAAAGACAAGCGTGACGAGTTAATGCGTCAGTTTTTAGCGCTCGTTTTGGAAGTTGACGAAATGCGCCTCAAGGCTGAGGCGCTCGTCGAGCGTTCACACAAAGAAATGTTGTTCGCACGTGCCGTAATCGGAGATGAGACAGTTAATGCGGCACTTATGACCGAAGGTTCGGGCGAACTTACGGTTACCGTGAGTCGTGAAAATACGATGAGTGTCCGTACACCTATCTTTCACGTGCCGGAGGAAATCGCCGACGTATCAAATCGTAACCTTCCGTACGGTATGACAGTGGCATCGGGCGAATTGGATCAGCCGATTGATACGCTTGCCGAAGCGCTTCCGCTTCTCATGCAATTGGCGACATACGAGCATAAATCAAGCTTGCTCGCCGCGGAGATTGAGCGCACGAGACGGCGCGTCAACTCTCTCGAGTACGTCATGATTCCGAACCTCGAAGAAACCATTCATTCCATCACGATGAAAATGGAAGAAAACGAACGCGGCAACTTGACGCGCTTGATGAAAGTCAAAGATATGATTGTCGAACAGGAGATTGAAAAGCGCCGACAACAGTCGGAGGCTAGGCGGCTGAATCGATCATAACAAAGTGAAAGGGGACACGAAAGTGTCCCCTAAATCATTCACAGTCCTTAAAGTATTTTCTATTTTTTCACTCTGACTATTTCGTTAATGTCCTTAAATACTTTTGCTCCCGGAGCCTCTGTAATATCCCCGAAGGGCATTTGTGAAATCAGCTTCCAGCTCTCGGGGATGTCAAAGGCGATCTTAGTCTTGTCATCGATAATCGGATTGTAGTGCTGAAGACTGGCGCCTAGACCTAAGCTGCTAAGACCGTTCCATACATTGATTTGTGCCATGCCCGCACTTTCATTTGCCCAGCCGTAGAATTTTTCACTAATATCTTTAGCGTATTTTTCCACTTCTGCATCATCGATAAAGAAGAGCACAGTTCCGTACCCTGACATAAAGCTTTTATCGATTTTAGCCTCCGTCTTGACAAATCTTTCCGGACCGATCCTTGCCAAAAGCACTTCTTTAACGATATTCCAGAGTTTTGCATGATTTTCCCCAAGGAGAATCATCGCTCTGGTGGTTTGCGTATTATATGGACTCGGCGTGTGCTTGATACTATCTGTGATGACTTCAATAACTTTTTCTTCCGGCACCGTGATGGTGTTCTTCAGTGCATAGTGTGATCTTCTGGTTTTCAATGCATCCAAATAATTCATTATTATTATCCTCTCTCAATTCTCAATGTAATTCTCAATGTAGAATGTGAAATACTTTGCTCATCCTCAATCTTGAGGATAAAGAGAAGGGACCCCAACCCATATAGAACATGTCTATAAAGGCGGTGAAGGATCCCCTTCCACGAACTAGCCTACCACAACGATCTCTTAAGAACTCAAGAAGAACCGCACCGTATCACCTATTACCGACCTCACGTTATTATCTCCGACCTCCTCTTTGCTTTACGTCATCACGAATTTTATCAAAGCAACTCTCGTCAACCTTTCCGGACTTTCGAAATGCCATTACGGCTTCCCCAATCATCTTGAAATTGAGATTGGTACCTTCGCTGTCAGCCAGATAGTCCATGGCTCTGTCAGCGGAAATACCGAACTTTCCTGCCGTTTCTACCGCGTCGATATTGGCTCCAAGGAAGACAACCTCCCAAGCGTACTTCTCTTTTTGCCGCTCAATGAGAGCCTTGACCTTGTCTACGGAGTATTCGTGGCTGGAATTCTCTAGGCCATCTGTAATGATCACAAACATGACCTTTTCGGCGCGATACTCCTCAGCTGTATGCTTTTGAGCATTGCTGATTTTATTGATCGTTCTGCCGATGGCATCAAGAAGAGCCGTCGTGCCTCCGACTTGATATTCCTTGTCGGTCATCGGACTGATCGCCTTGATGTCGATGCGGTCGTGTACAAGTTCATACCCGTTGTTGAATAAGACGGTTGTCACGAAACACTCCCCGTCGACGGCTTTCTGCTTTGCGAGCATGGAATTGAAGCCGCCGATGGTGTCGCTCTCCAATCCGCTCATGGAACCGCTTTTGTCGAGAATGAATACGAGTTCAGTTAATCCTTTTTTCATGTCAGTAGCCTCCTTTGATTCTTAATGGCTTTTTTCTAATCTCAGGCTACTACCTTATTCAAAACGATTGGTCGCTTTGAAAGCGACATTTTGGAATGCGGGACGAATCGATATCAGTAATGTAAAAAAGCCGCCTTTGGTGCGATCTACCAAGGCGGCTTATTAGATTATTCTCAGGGTCTTACAGACCATATGATTTATCCGCCCAAAAGAGGTTGGTCATATGCGAACAGCACCTCGTTGATTTCAAAGATGTCGTACTTGCCGTTTGCGATGAAATACTCCACGATCACGTCGAATTTGACGGCACGAGATAATGCGTAACCCGCCCGCTCCAATAAGGCATCGGTTTCATCGAGCGATAATCCCAGTGACACAGCGAGTGCGATCGCGGTGCGTTTGCTCGGCATATAGTTCTTGGTGCTTCTTATCTTCGAAAACAGTCTTCTGTCCAAGTTCGCTCGCTTATACACCTCAACATCCGTCACGCCTTTGGCGTCGATGAGGCGCAGGAGCATATCTGAAAAAGGTTCATCGAGGTTTCCGATGACGTCATCAAGCGGTTTGGCAGCACGAAAAGGAGCTGCCAAAAAAGTCGGAGCGGCTAGCTGTTGGCTTTTTGATTCATCAAGCTGTGCATCATCCTCAGACAGCGCTCGTCGTTCCACAGCGAGCAGCTTTCTTCTTTTTATCGTGCGCGTTTCGACATAATGCTCGTCAATGTAACTTTCCACATCGCCCAACAGCTTGCGGCTAATCACAAATGCCGATTTATCGAACAGTGCAAGAAATACTTCAAGATCATGCTCATTCAGAAAATCTCGAATGGCGGACGTCGCGACTTGAAGAGCTTCGTCTTTGGGATAACCGTAAATCCCGCTCGATATGAGTGGGAAGGCGATACTTTCACATTCATGATCAATTGCAATTCGGAGGGATTCCGTGTAAGCGGAACGCAAAAGTTTTTCGCTCTCTTCAGGATTCCGCTTGTTATAAACAGGACCTGCCGTATGAATAACATACTTGGCGGGTAGGTCGAACCCCGGCGTGATAATTGCCTCGCCCGTCTTGATCGGGGCAAGCTTGTCGCAAGCCGCTTGAAGTTTTATCGCTCCGGCAGCTTTGAAGATGGCGCCGGAAACCCCGCCGCCCATTTTCAGCTCGGTGTTGGCGGCATTGACGATGGCGTCAACTTCTATTTTTGTTATGTCCTGACGGATGATGTTAAACGGCATGGCAACTAACCTCTATTTACCGGAGCCACTTCACTCGCTCTTCGAGCGGCTTTTTTTTTCGCTGTGTCACTTCCTTTTCTGGACGTCCTAAGGGAATGATGGCTCGCACATAGCGATCATCCGGAACGTGTAGAAGTTTATTGATCCTCTCGCGCCTGTCCTCCAGGTTGACCGCGCCATCCATCCAGACGGCGGCGTAGCCTTCGGCGGTAATAGCCAGAAGTATGTTCTCAACGGCGGCGGCATAGTCTTCAATTTCAAAGGAAAGCCCCGTTTTCGGAGATTTCTTCTTCGAGGAAAGAGGGATAATCATGGCGGGTGCGGTGTTCGTTGCGGGACTTGGCGCAATGTCCGCTAACTTGATCAGCAGATCGGGATTGGTAACGACAAGAAAGGAAGTTGTCTGAAAATTGTAGCCTGAAGGTGCGCGGCATCCGGCTTCCATAATACGAAGCAAGACCTCTTCCGGCACGGCTTCTGCCAAAAACTCTTGGCGGTAGCTTCCGCGTTTCCTGATTGCGTCATAGAATGTCATGTCTGAATTGTTCATGTGTTTCCTCCGTAAGTAAAAATAGTATTTCATGACTTTTGTTGTTTCCATTTTACCATTGCCCCAAAACATGATAAGTGACATCTTCGAAGTACGAACGATAATGATTTGGCATAGCCTAGTGACAATGATTGTTTGCAGGGAGGGATTCGGACTGAGTCCAAAAAGTTATCTGCGTAAGGATGGTATACTTGGAATGCATAGTTGCATAAGTTAGACATTATCGACTAAATAATGACGAGTCGTATGAGCAAAAACGGTGTGTTGTTAATTGAGGGGGTAGTTATGAGCACACATGAAAAGTTTGAATTGGCTGAAGGCAATCTGTTTCGGACGAAAATGGAGGAGCTTTACAAGCTGTTGATACAGCTTGTAAAGGTAAGGAGCGTTGTCAGCTCGGATGGTGAACACGACATTATCGACTTCATTGAGGATTACGTGCGCGACTGGGATTATTTTCGTGCCATCCCGGAGCAAATCGTGCGTATACCGTCTAAAGGAGATCCGCTGGGTCGCTCGTCGCTTCTCGTCTGTGTTTCCGGACGCGAATCTGATAAAACGGTCGTGTTGCTCGGGCATACCGATACGGTCGAAGTCGACGATTACGGCCTGTTGGCGGATTTTGCCACGACACCGGATAAGCTTGAAGACGCTTTAAAGCAAGGGCAACGTCATCTCTACCCGAAGGCACAATCTGACTTAGAGAGCGGAAACTACCTTTGGGGACGAGGGACGCTCGATATGAAAGTTGGTGTGGCCAATGAGCTCATGCTACTGAAACAGCTCGCAGAGAACCCCGACAGTTTCGAAGGCAACGTGATCGCCCTTTTCGTCTGTGATGAGGAGGGGAATTCCGCCGGCATGATCTCCGCCATTGAGGTTTTGAAACAATGGCGCGATACCAAAGGTCTTAATATCTGCGGTGTGATCAACACCGATTATCACACGGCTCAGTACCCCGGCGATGATGCTTATTACCTCTTCCGCGGTACAGTCGGCAAGATTATGCCCGTTTTTTATATTCGCACGCTTGAAACGCATGCCGGTGATCCCTTTGCGGGACTTGACGCCAATCTTGTGATGGCCGAACTGATCAATGAAGTCAACCTCAATCCCAAGTACAGCGATTACTCCAGTGATGAAATCTCGGTTCCGCCCATCACGCTAAAAGTTGAGGATCTCAAAGAGGTTTACTCCGTCAAAACGAATCATGAAGCCTGGACCTTGATCAGTGTGCCCCTGTTCGAGCAGACACCCGTCGATGTTATGAGGAAGATGCTTGAGGTCGCGAACATCGCAGCGGAAAACTCGTTGAGCAGATACTACCGTTATCAGCGTGAATACATCGAACAGGCGGGGATCCCGTCAGAGACGATTCATCCTGAGTTTGAAATCATCACGCTTGCGGAACTAGTGGACAGGGTTGCTTCGCAATTGAGTGAGGATAGCGACCGGCTGATTGACCGATATATCAGTCCTGTTCTGAAAGACCTCGATACTCGGGAGCAGACTCTCTATCTGATCCGACAGTTAGAACTTCTCTTGCCGGATCGCAGGCCGCGCATTGTTGTAGGGTTTGCACCGCCTTTTTATCCCGCAGTTTCCTGCTCGGGTACGGACGATGTCTTCTTTCAAGGAGTTGATCGGGGGATTGGGAGGGTATTGAAATCGGACTGCTCTGTTTCCAGTGTTGCGCTCGCTCATACGCTATACGCTCCTGTTCAAGCTGGTGTATTGGAATCGGACTGCTCTGTTTCCAGTATTGCTGTGGAGTCTGGCCGCACAGCGGGAGGGCAGTATTTGCTTGACAACGGTAAGGAGCTCAAGGTCAAAACGTACTATCCCTATATCTCCGATCTCAGCTACCTGGCACTTCCCTATACGGATGACGAGTTGCAGATCATGAAAGATAATATGCCGACGTTCGGTCGCAGCTACCATGTGCCGCTCGACACGATGAAGGCGCTCGACCTTCCCGTGATCAATCTCGGCGGTCACGGTTTTGATGCGCACAAGTGGACTGAACGCGTTGAGCGCGATTATAGTTTGCGTATCTTGCCGGAGCTGTTGGAAAGCATCGTCATGGAGATTTTAGGCGCCTGAGTTGTCAACGGACTAGTGACCTTTAAGGTTGACTTATTCACGCCGGCTAATTTCTTTCGTCTTATGATGAAGCCATTTGCCCTATTTCCAGAGAGTAAGAGGAAAATGAATTGTCGTGTATATTCGACAAAATCTCGGCTTGTGACATTTTGTCGAATATAATTGACAAAAATGCAAAACAATGCTACTTTGTCGATTATAATAGACAGGCAGGTGGTTCGGATGATTATCAGAGAAAAATACTTGGAACAAATACGACCTTTCTATGACAAGGATATTATTAAAGTTATTACCGGATTCCGCCGGAGCGGCAAATCCGTTCTTTTGCACCAAATCAAGGATGAAGTCACAAACGACGATGACCATGTCTTGATGATCAATTTTGAAAGCCACCTGTGTTCGGAGCTCTTGGACAACAAACGTCTCGATGCATTTGTGTCTCAGTTTGCGTACGGGAAAAAGGGTAAACTACATTTCTTTTTCGACGAAATACAACAAGTAAATCAGTGGGAGAAGAGCATCAACTCTTACAGAGTCACTTATGATTGTGACATTTACATCACCAGTTCTAATTCTAAGTTGCTATCTTCAGAGCTAGCGACTCATATTGCCGGGCGTTATGTTGCGTTTACCATATATCCCTTTAGTTATTTAGAATTTAAAGAGAACAACCAGAGTTTTGAAACATACTTACGCTACTGAGGCATGCCATTTCTAAACCAACTTGATTATCAGTACGAAGCTTCTATGATGTACCTTAGCGATGTGTACAATTCTGTCATCCTTAAGGACATAATCAGTCGCCATCAAATCCGTGACGTAGAATTGCTTGACAGGCTGATCAAGTATGTTCTTCTCAACAACGGCAAGGTTTTTTCTGCCCGTTCCATTGAGAAATATTTCAAGTCGGTCAATCGCAAAGTGTCCGTTGATACGATACTCAACTACCTTGCATATTGCCGAGACGCCTTTTTGCTCTATCCTCTCAAGAATCAGGATATGAAGAGCAAGGAATTCCTCACATCCGGCGAAAAATACTATATGGTCGACCACGGTCTACGTATTCCTCTTGTGCAAAATCCGCTGAGCGACATTGGTCTGATCCTCGAGAATATTGTCCTGTTGGAAGCATTGAGTCGTGGATATCAAGTATCTGTTGGAAGAGTAGAGGGTAAGGAAATCGATTTTGTGTTGTTTAAAGACAATGAACCTACATACGTACAAGTTGCCTATCTTCTGGCCGATCCCAGCACGATTGAGCGGGAGTTTGGTGTGTACAGTCTCGTGAAGGATAACTACCGAAAATACGTCGTCTCGATGGACCCGATAGATTTCAGTCGCGACGGGATTATCCACAAAAACATTGTCGAATTTTTAGAGACATCGAGTTGGTGACATGGGAGAAGTAATCTTATTTGCGTCTTTTACTGATCCTTCTTCTAAGTCCGAAGTCTTGTCTCGCGAGTAAAAATTTACTTTAAAGAACCGCCGTTCACAAGGTTGGATCGCTCTTGACGTATAGGTCATCCATCTCAGATGCATGGACACACACGAAATATTCGCCAAAGAATGGAATACATTGCTGAAGGTCCATCACCACGTTCCCGATGATGTCTGCCTTGGCGGTGTCCGCGAATCTGCCGTTAGTCTCACTGCCCCTAACGAGCGTCCGCCTGATTCTCATCAGGGCGAAGAGCACGCTAATGTGTTCCATGCTACTGTACTGCGCATCGTTTCCGGGATCACGTCGGATACGGCGGTAGAGTTGCCTCACGGCGACGGTTCAGATGAGCTGTTTGGCAAGATTTTTGTAACAATCGAAAAATTGCACCAACCGCTCTGCGTCGGTGATCTCGTCGAGGTCGCCATCCCTGCAACCGATATCATGTGCCTTAAGTGAGCGCATGGGCGCTCCGAATCGCTGACAGACTGAGTACTACGTCACCGGCTTTTAGGGATGTGAAACATCTGCAGCTATCAAATCACAGTACAACGTCTTATGAGTTCCCTACGAAAAGCCATGTAACCCACATTCAGCACATTATCAACAAGCCAGCATCGAATGTCTCTTTTTAGTCAACACTCCATCCCTCCCCTCTTTCGCAAATTTTTTGATATAAGTTGAAAAATTGCATAAGGAGAGTGAGCGAAGAGGGAGGAACAAGCGTTACTAGGTAAAGAAAATAGTTCTAGGTTGAAAAACTGTACATTGAGGGTGGTCGGATGGGTGTGGAGGGGTGTTTTTGATGTTAAAGAGTTGCTTGAGCGAGGCAAAAGGGTTCGATTTCTGTGTGATGGTACTTCGTATTGAAAGAAAAACCAACTCTCACTGCGTGGGGAATTTGGCTAATCGAGTGTCGATACGTTTTAGCCGAGTGTAAGACGATATTTATGTTTGATGTACGGCAGTTGTTCAGCGCTCAAGAGATGAGGAGGTTAAGGTGCTCGCGTTAATCGCACCGTGTGAATGACGCTCGCTCAAAACTCAAGAGAGGAGGAGATTAAGGTGCTCGCGTTAATACCAAGGGGAGGTTGGGGTGCCGGATGAGTCTGTTCCAGGCAGCAAGGTAGATTCTATACATGATGCGTACTCCGGCGAACTGGGGTACTTCTCGACAGTGGATTTTGCGGAAACGTGAGCGAAGACTAAGTCCTTTCTTGAACAGCAGATCGCGCAAGGCGACGAAGTTCTCAAAATACTTTCTTGCGCGAATGTGAATGCGTTTTCGTATCAGATGGGAGAGTTGGCGCGCTAAGCTTTGAAAAGCTTTGAGGTTGTTCAATTTTGCGTAGTTCACTGAAACGACGTGATAGCCTTCTGCTTCTAGATGAGCGGTACGCTCCCGATCTTTTGATAATGCCGAGGCGCTGCTGTGAAATTCTTCACTGTCGTATTCGATATCAAGTTTACAAGAAGGGACGTAGAGGTCTGCAAAGTACGTTTTGCCCCCTTCCAAAACAATCTTTTCATTGAGCACGATTTCGCTAAAGCCGCACCCTCCTAGCGCATTGGGCAAACGCAGAAACATGTAAAGAATTGATTCCATCGGAGACCGTGAGTTGTTGTCTAGATAGCGAATAGCTCGGAGTGCTTTTCTTCGCCCTCGATGTCCTCGCAGTTCTTCGGCGCAGGCACGCAGTTCTTCGACGGTGCATCGAGGCTGATCGCCTTCGCGGTAGGAACAGATTTGGAGTCCTAGAAAAATCAATTCGAGGATGCTGTACTCTAGGGCGACTTGAAGAAATACGAGCGGGAGTGTGCACGCTCGTCCTTTGACGTATTTATTGGCTCCGGGGATACTGCACGTGTGTATGATGGCGCGATCAGGACGGTAAATGGGCTTATCGGTGAAGATAACGTACTCGTCAGGAAAGATCATGTCGACCGGCTCGATGTTGCCTCGGATTGACGGCACTCGCCAATAATCAAGTGCAGGTTTTCCGTAGACATACTTTTTGACGTTATGGCTCATGCCCGGAGTATAACGAGAGGCTTACAATATTTGTGAGGAAATAATCGCCCTTACCTTGTGACAATATTCATTTTGTCGAAATTGATCGCGTAAAGTGAAAAAGAGAATGCACCTAAAAACAGAAAAAATTGAATTATTGCCGATTTTTTTATTCGTCTCTTGACATTTCGCTCTAATCGGTTAGAATGAAATAAACTCTAATGCATTAGAGTAACGGAAAAGTCCGTGCTAGAGCGATGGAGGGAATGATGGAAACGCCAAAAGTCTTTGAGAGCGAATATCGATTTTGTCTGATTCTGTGGGAGCATGAGCCAATTAAAAGCTCGGAGCTTGTTCAACTGTGCGAGGAAGAGTTGGGCTGGAAGCCCACGACGACATACACCGTCATTCGGCGCCTGTCGGATCGCGGTGTCGTGCAGAACGAAGACACGATTGTCACGTCCCTCATTTCACGGGAGGAAGTGCAGGCGGCGGAGATCAGCGAGTTAGTGGAGAAGAAGTTTGAGGGCTCCCTGCCGGCCTTTATTGCAGCCTTCACGAAGCACCAGAAGATTTCAGAAGACGAAATCGACGAGGTGCAGAGGATGATCGACCAGTACAGAAGTGAGGCGAAGCATGAATGAGTTATTCCTGAAGATGGTCAATCTGGGAGTAACCGCATCGTATCTCGCACTTGCGGTTATACTGATTCGAGTAATTTTTCGAAAAGTGCCGAAGCGCGTCTTTCCCTTTTTGTGGGGACTGGTCGCGTTGCGGTTGCTCTTCCCCTTTTCCATTGAAAGTCCGCTGAGTCTGATTCCGAGCGGCGAGATCGTCGGCCCCGAGATTTTGGTGGCGGAAGAGCCGGCGATCCATAGCGGTATTGCTTACGTCAATCGTGTCGTCAATCCCATTCTTCAGGAGTCCTTGGCGCCCGATCCCGTCACCGGTAGCCATCCTGTGCGAACTAGCGTATCCATTGCCTTCGTTATATGGGTGGTGGGCGTTGCGGTGATGCTGCTTTACGCCCTGATCAGCTATTTGCGCCTGAAACGCGAGGTAAAGACGGCGGTTCGGTTAGAACTGGGTGTATGGAAAAGCGAAAGGATCGCGTCTCCCTTTGTGCTCGGTCTAATACGACCGCAGATTTATCTTCCGTTTTCTTTGTCGGAGTCGGATGTAGATTATGTGCTCGCTCATGAACGAGCACACATCGCACGAAAAGACCATTGGATTAAACCATTTGGTTATCTGTTGCTTTCACTTCACTGGTTTAATCCGATCATGTGGATCGCGTACGTCTTGTTTTGCCGCGATGTCGAGCTTGCCTGCGACGAAAGAGTTATCAAAGGATTGAACCGGGAACAGAGAGCCGATTATTCTCAGTCGCTGCTCACCTGCAGCATTTCTCACGGTCGGATTGCCGCGTGCCCGCTCGCTTTTGGCGAAATCGGGGTGAAAGAAAGAGTGAAGCGTGTGTTGAATTATAAGAAGCCGACTTTCTGGGTTATTTTGGCGGTCGTCGCGGCAGGTGTTATTTTAGCTGTATGTTTTCTGACGAATCCTCCTAAAACGGACATTGATGTGTCGAAACCCACTGAAACGGAGGTACCGAAATCCACTGAAACAGATGTGTCAAAATCTACCGAGTCGGAGGTCGAGGCATCCTGGCCGGCGTTGGCGGATATACGCAAGAATTATTCCGCGGAAGAAGCGGAGGCGGACGGCTGTGTGGTGATGGACGGGGAGACGATGCTTGCAGGCGAGAAGGCATGGGCGGATTTTGAAAACAGCACTGCCGCGGGGCGCGAGGCGAAAGTGAGAATCTACCAGATGTATGCTTATCAAAGGGGCGTCTATACTGTCAAAGAACTGAGCTACGACGGCTCGACATTTCTGCTGCAATTCTATGACTCAAAAGGTGTAGATGAATACTTGTATTCGAGGAATTACAAATATCTGGTGAAAAGCTTATTCCAACCGGATCCTGAAAGCTCAAATTTATCTTTGCATTATCTTCTTTCCGACGATCCTAATGTGACTGCCGAGGGTTATTTGGCACACATGTTTAGTTCGTACTACTCGCCGGATAGCATCTATAACCAATGCGAGAGATTGTTTAGCCGGCTCATTGACAACGGATGCCTTCTTCAACGTGGATTTGGACTCGCTTTTATCGACATCGACAACGACGGGATAGAGGAAAAATGTTGCCTCGGCTATGGGCCAACCTCCGGTGTCGCTACCTTCACTTTGACTGTTTTTGAAGGCGAGCAGTTCGAGTATGCCGGACTTTTCTCTCCAGCCCCAAACCGCGGCGTCATCAGCTTTTTCCAAGAAGAAGACGGCACGCTGAAAGTGCAGATGAAAAACTGGGGCGTGGCGGAGTATCCGTCTATCGTCGGAGAGCTTTTTGACATTGTCATTCGGGACGGAACACTCGTTCTGGTTGATGAGAACGGGGAGACATTTCCTACCGGAATGAAATAGGATTCGTTTCTCTCCTTCTCACCTAAGAATGATGAAGGAGAGAGTATCTCGAAAAGAGATGTTTGTGCCGTGTGCTAAGAATGACACCTTCATATTCGGAACAACAATATGCTTAAGAGACGATTATTTCTTCTTTTCTTCCTCGTTCTGTTGACGATCCTCTGTGTGTCACAAGGCCGCATCATGTTCGAAGAAAATCACCATAAGAAGTTTAGCCCCGAAGCCTTAATCAAAGAGATGCCCTGCTTCGCCCCGGAAAAGACCGTCAGTCTTTGGATCAATTATTATGATACGGAGACGCCGCTGAAGTTGTTTGACGACTTGATGGAAATCACGGAGGCGGTCGAAGGCGATCTTGTGCTTCAAGTTACAACGATACTTGAGGACGAGACGATTTACGGGCAGACGTATATCCATTCCAATGAGAAGGAGTTGCTCCCTCCATTTTTTTACAGCGATCCAGCCTGTGATTGGAGCCGGACAGCCACCCGAGCATACGTATGGCCGCCGGAAGACGAGCAGGGAACTATTCTGAGAATGACGGATTTGTCAGCCTCAGAACTCGACGGAGAGAAGGTCAAACAGCTCTATAGTCCGATGAGTTTGGCGCGTGAACGATTCGCCGGCCGCCCTGAGAGCGACTTCCCTTCTATTCGAGGTCATCTGGTGACTGAGCGGCGACAGGAGGCGTTGCGCCTTCTCCGACTGTATGAGCAGAATGAATATCCGTATTTTGGCGGAATCCATCCTTATGACGAATTCAACGAAACCATGCAGCTCTTTGCAGAAAGTGAAACGGGACCCGCTTATACGATTATTTATCTTTTCGCTGCCGCACTGTTCGCCATTATCGTCGCCAGCTATTCATTGGATGTCGTAGAAATGTCAAAGGAGATCGGTATTCGCAAGATGCTCGGCCAATCGACGAGCGCGATTGCGTTTAAGCTGTTCCTGCCGTTCAACGGATGGATGGCGCTCACTCTTCTCGTGACGACACTCGCTACATTGCTCGTGACGGTTACGTACTGGAATGCGCTTTTCCTCGAGTTTCTGAAACTGCTTCTCCTCTTTATCGCGGCTGTTCTGCTTATGGTAGCGTTGTCCTTCGGCATCGCCGTCATTTATATTAAGCGCGTCCGCCCCGTTATCTCGACGAAAAAGACAAGTTCACTTACCCTCTTTTCCAACATCAGTCTCGTTCTGAAAATTATTCTTGTGCTCCTCATCGCTGCCCAGCTCTTCGACCTTTTTCCACCACTGAATAGTCTATACAATGCTTCTCGCGCCGAGCGGCGATACGCGCGCAATCAAATTGCGTTCCATGTGGAGGACGCGACACTTCCCTTTGAAGACGAAGCAAAACGTATGTCAAAGAGCAGTGAGATAAAAAACTACTTCAAAAAGCATCAGCATGAGTGGGGAGCCCTCACATCAAACTATATAGAGCGTGGCGCCATCGAGATTAAGGGCATCGACGAAAAAGGCGAACTGATGACGACAGAAGTCCAACTTGGCTGTGCGCAAATTTCATACCAAGTGACTCTCATGAACAAAATCCTTGATGCGGACGGCGAACGGATTCAATTCGATGCTCCTCCAGAAACGACCGTTCTCCTCGTTCCGGAAGGCGCTAAGCTTGAAGACGCCAGTACATTTATGTTGGATGAACTGACAAGAGGGAAAAAGACGATCCCGATCAAGCGGAATCAGAAGATTCTCCTCCCGACCGGTGAGGTGGCGTACGACTCCATCCTTATCCTCGTGTCGTCCGCTCATGCGAAGGCTTACGCGAATTACGTTCCGGATACTGTGGAGAATTGGGAGAGTATCCGCAAGGTCATGGATGCGGGAGGATATCCTCCCGACTGGTACGAGCTTCGCTCCGAACCGATGATACAGGCAAAAGAACTTGACTTGCAAGCAGTGCGCCGCCCCGCGGTTATCATGGCATATTTGCTCGTCAGTTTCGTGTTCTTGAGCTACCAGAACGCGGCGGTATACTTTATGGACAAGAACAAGTGGCTCAACTTGGCATATCTTCACGGAACACCATTCTTGCGCCGTTACCGCTTCTTGTGGCTGCGCGTGCTGATTCCTTACGTGACCGCTTTACTTGCTGTTACATTGTGCCCGGACTTTTTCAGGCAGATCATGAACCTTAGTTATGAGGGATACACTTTTGATTTCATGGAAGTTAAGTTGGCGTTTAACACCTCGTTGGCGCTTTTCACAGGACTGCTTGGGCTTGATGTGCTCATCCACATACTCTTCACACGGCGCATTCAAAAACGCATGGCAACGATGCTAAAGGGGGAAAAATAATGCAAATCGAATGGCGCGGGCTACATAAATCATTCGGCAGAATACCCGTACTGCGCAACATGACAGATTCTATCCGGGCGGGAGAAATGGTCGTCCTTTCGGGTGTATCCGGTTCCGGCAAATCGACGTTGCTCAATATTCTCGGCCTGATCGAGACGCCCGATCGCGGTGAGATCGTCTGGTGGGGCAAGAAGAATGTGAAGCCCTTCTCGCGCCAGGCGGAGAAGATACTGGCACAGAAGATCGGCTACCTTTTTCAGGACTTCGCTCTCATCAACCACATGACCGTGGAACAGAATTTGGATATCGCTCTTGAAATGATCAAGGCTTCTCGTGCGGATAAGCAGACATTCAAAAGAGTTGCGTTGGCGGAGGTGGGACTTGAAGAAAACTTCCTTGAAAAACGCATCTTTGAATGCTCGGGCGGTGAGCAGCAACGGATCGCGATCGCGAGGCTGCTCTTGAAACCGTGCGAAATGATCCTTTGCGATGAGCCGACCGGCAGCCTCGACGAAGGCAACAAGGAGATCGTCATCGGTCTTCTCAGGAAACTGCAAAAGAGCGGGAAGTCCATCGTCATCGCGACGCACGACAATTCATTGAAGGAGATCGCCGATAAAGTTATTGTCATTCCAGACTTGAAACTTGGGGCATAAGGCGCCTTATAAACTCGGGTTTTTCCCGGATGAGGCGGCGCTCTATCCAGACTACGCTCAAAATCCTTTCAATGTTCGTTTATGTTTATAGAGTGAATTGGCAAGGACAGTGAAATACAATGAACGCTCCTTACTGTCCGAAATGCGGAAATATATCCAGCATTTACAAGTTTTCAAGTTGTTCCCGATCCAACCCAGTTGTCTGTTGAATGATATCTTTGTCGATTCCGCTTTTTAGCAAGGCTCTGGCGATGTTTAGCTTGGCTTCATCTTTGCCTTCTTCTCTACCTTTCTGCAGGCCCTCTTTAAGGCCACTCTCATACTTTTCCCGCATGATCGAGTAGTGATCCATCTCGGCGATGTGTTCGCGAATGTAAATTTCCCGCTCGCTCGGGGTATAGAAAACAGATTGCACTTTGTCATTGCATTCACTCATGAGTTCGTCTCCTTCCGATAACACGTTGCGCACCTCCTGGCTGTCTGTTCGTATGAACAGCAACCAACGTTCCAATTCACTGATTTCACTTTGCAACAGTTCTCTTGTCTCTTCCGGCAACTTCGTCAGATCAAAGAAGTGTAATTCCAAGACGTCCGATAAAAGTGAACCGTTTTCTTCACGTATCGCATACGTCGATTGTAGTTTTTCGCTCAAATGGAAAACTTCGTTCAGTAAGTGTATGCCGATACACTTACTGAGCTTATTATAGCCCTCTCTTGCGCGCGACGTATCCTGATACATGAGCGACCAATAATAGATGGCTCGCTCGGGATAGAACGGATGCCAGTGGTTTTGCATCTCAATATTGATTCTTTTGCCATCCTTCAACCTGATGTGGATGTCGACGATGCTGCGCTTATCCCTTATGTTGTGAAACAGCAGATAAGGGTTCGAGATTGTCAAGTCGCTCACATCTTCCTTGCGAATACCTGTCGTCAGGTGGATGAGATGAGCGACCGCGCTTTTGCTGTCTTCCGATGCGAATATCTTTTTTAAGAGATAGTCGTAGCGGATACTTACGGGGATTCCGTCCAGCGTTAGATTGTCTATTGCGGGTGACGAGTTGTTTTTTACCATGGTCTTTCCTCTTTTGGAGTATTTGCCAATCAAAAATCAACTCAGATAAACTCAAATGAAAATAGCTTGGTTAGATTGTAGCATGAAATCCTGCATATTATTTCGTTCACGCCAAATTCAGTCCATTTCCCTCTTAAAATTTCAGTCCAATGGACTAGAGTGACATTGTTCTAACGCGTTAGAGTAGTTGAAGAGTCTATGTCGACTTAGGGTGAAAGAAAGAGTGAAGCGCGTTTGGCGGATACGCGTGAGAATTATTCCGCGGAAGAGGCGTTGGCGGACGGCTGTGTGGTGATGGACGGGGAGACGATGCTTGCAGGCGAAGAGGTATGGTCGGATTTCGAAAACAGCACTGCCGCGGGGCGCGAGGCGAAAGTGCGAATCTACCGGATGTATGCCGATCAAGGGGGCGACTATACCGTCAATGAACTGAGCTACGACGGCTCGACATTTCTGTTGCAATTCTATGACTCAAAAGGTGGAGATGAGTACTTGCTTTCGAGGAATTACCGATATCTGGTGAAAAGCTCATACAAACCGGATCCTGAAAGCTCTAATTTATCTTTGCATTATCTTCTTTCCGACAATCCTAATGTTATGACCGAGGGTTGTTGGGCACACATGTTCAGTTACTGCTACTCACCGGATAGCATCTATAACCATTGCATGAGACTGTGGATGGTGAAATATTCGGGCATTGACAAGAGTGCTGCCCGCCCCTTTCATGTTCGTTGTTATCCACTTGTTCAGTATTTGAATCGGAAGACAAGAACAACTCATATAAATACAGAAACGTGCACATATGTGCGTCAAAATCCATTGACAGACACTAATAGTTTCAAATAAAATCAACTTAATGAAACAATTGTAATGTACATATGTACATCGAAAGCAGGCTAGCATGTCGGACAATTGTGATTACGCTCAACTATATCGTATTGCCAAACGTTACTACATCGACAATTTTTCGCAAGCGAAAATTGCCGTGGAAGAATCGATCTCCAGACCGCATGTCTCGCGTTTGCTGGCTAAAGCGCGAGAGCTCGGCATTGTACGTATCAGTGTTCAAATGCCTTTTTCATATGAGAGTCTTGCCATAGCGAACAAGCTCAAAGAGCGTTTAGGGTTGAGAAGAGTTGAATTGGCTTGTTTCCCCGGTCAGGACGGGTATTCGGAGGAGCGTCTGTCGCTCGCCATCGCGACACATGCATCTGCGATCCTTCCGGAACTGCTGTCTGAATCGGAAAATATCGGTGTTGGCTGGGGTCATACGGTTTATCAGACATCGATGTTGCTCGAGCGACAGAGCTCAAACCCGGAGAAGACATTTATTCCTCTTCTCGGTGTTTCCGGTGAAGACAACCCACATCTCCAAATCAATGTGATAGCCAACCGCTTTGCGGAAAAATTCGGCGCGAAAAGCTATTATACGATCGTTCCGATTGTAAGAGAAAGCGGTGATAAGCCCGGAAACATTGAGGGGCGAAGCTACCGTAGGCTCACGATGCAGTGGAAAAAGCTCGATACCGCAATCATAGGGCTTGGACCAGCGCCGGAGTTGGGCATGTCTCTTGTCGCGGAAACTTCGGATGAGTACAATCGCCAGCTTGTTTCAAGTAGAACGGTTGGTGACATTCTGGCGAATTTCTTTTATTCAGACGGTTCGGTATTTGACAGCTCTCAATACTATTTCCAAATATCATTGGAGCTCGAAAGGTTACGTAAATTGAAGACAGTCATCTGTCTTGCAGGCGGTAGAAAAAAGGTTGACGGCATCGTTGCTGCCGCCAGAAATCGTTTTTTCAATATTTTGGTTACGGATGTTAAGACAGCAACGATGATCTTAGACCGTATAGAGAAAGAATAGGGAATGACTGACGATGTTCAAAATACTGATAGTATCGCACGGAAATTTGGCCGAAGCCATGCTGAATAGCGCAGAAATGATCTGCGGGGCTCAAGAGGATGTGGTAGCTATTGGCCTTCAACCGGAGCAAAGCCCGGAAGAACTGGGACAGATTATCGCTGACGTATGTGACAGATGGAGTCGCGATGATGTCATGGTGTTTACCGATCTCTTTTCCGGAACGCCGTCCAATGTCGTTGCCAGGGTTTTGGATGGGAAGGGCTTTCAGCATATTAGTGGTGTAAATCTTGCGCTTCTGATCGAGGCGCTGATGTGTCGTGATTCGATGTCCGCTTTGGAAACGGCTGGCGAGCTGATTTCTATGGCCGGAGAGACCATCGTGGATGTCAACCTTATCTTGCAGGGGTCATGACGAGGAAGGAGGCAAGTATGCGGAGCATTGTCCTTGCAAGAATTGACGACCGTTTGATTCACGGTCAGGTTGTAACGGCGTGGTGTAAGACAACCGGGGCAAACGCGATTGTGATCGCCGATGATGAAGTGGCTCGCGATGAATTTTCCCAGCGTCTTTTAAAGGCGTGCGCGCCACCGGGTATGACGATGCACACGCTGACTTTGTCAGATGCCTCAAGTTATTTGAGGAATACGGGGGAAGGAGACGAGCGCATTATTCTTCTTACAAAGACTCCCGGAGTGATGGAGTATTTGCTGGAGGAAGGCGTAAGCATCGATCGCATCATCCTCGGAGGTATGGGGATGAAAGCAGGAAGAAAGCGTTTTAACAAAAATGTATCGGCCAGCGAGGAAGAAATTTCCAGCATGAAGAGGATAGTCAGCCGGGGCGTGGACATCGATTATCAGATGGTGCCAAAGGAACGCCCAGTTAATGTCAAAAAACTGTTATCTAAAATCTAGGAGATAAAACGAACAGCGGGAGGTGTTACAATGACTGTTCTTCAGGCGATACTTATCGCCGTCTTGTATTATGTGGCCAACAGCCCTTGGCCGTTCGGAGGCCTAGGTAACTACGCAACCATTTACAGACCTATGGTATCGGGTCTAGTGGTCGGTATTATACTGGGCGACCCTGTAACGGGCACGATCGTAGGCGCAACCATCAATCTCATGTACATAGGGTTCATCAGCGCCGGAGGATCGATGCCTGCGGATATGTCTCTCGCCGGAATTCTCGGTACGGCTATCGCGATAACGAGCGGGATCGATGCGGAAGCGGCTGTGGCGTTTGCCGTTCCTCTCGGGCTGTTAGGCGCTCTTGTCTGGGTAGGCCGCCTGACACTCGATTCATTCTTTGTCCGTGTCGCCGATAAATATGTTGAGGAGGGGAAGCCGGAAAAGGTCTGGATTGCCAACATCCTGCTCCCACAGGTTCTTCTCTTTTTCATGACTTTCATACCTTGTTTCTTGGCGGCACTTTATGGAACTGCATATGTCAAAGGTTTTATCGACAGCTTGAGCGGTAAGTTTCTTGGTATTTTGAGCACTATAGGCGGTATGCTTCCTGCCGTTGGTATTGGCATGATGCTGCTTGCCATCTATAAGGGGAGAGCTCGCATCTTCTTCTTTCTCGGTTTCTTTGCGGCCGCGTATTTAGGTCTTGGAATTCTGCCGTTGGCATTGATTTTCCTCTGCGTCACGTTATTGATGATGATTTCGGAAGGTGATCAGGAAATTGTCAAAAGGACCGAATCTCAAGAGGGTGTTGTTGAAGACGTAACGTATAGGTACCTGACCAAGAAAGATCTCAGAAAATCATGGTGGAACTGGATGTACTACTTCCAGTCCTGCTACAACTATGAGCGGATGCAGGGTGTCGGATTCTTGCATGCTATGACTTACGTCATCAAGCGGCTTTACCATGACGATCCCGAGCAGAGAAAAGCTGCCATGAGAAGGCACGTTCAGTTCATTAATACGGAAAATGCGACGGGATCAGTTATCATCGGTCTTGTCGCGGCGATGGAAGAGCAGAACAAGGAGAGCGGCAACATAGGGGACGAGGCATTTACATCAATTAAGGCAGGATTGATGGGGCCTCTTGCCGGTGTTGGCGATACTCTCTGGCAGGGCGTTATGATCCCGCTTCTCATATCCATTTTTGTCGGCTTGTCGAAAAACGGCAACGTGGCGATGCCCATCGTATACACCATCATTATGTACGTTTTATACTACGGTTTCGGATATTGGCTTCTCAATCTCAGTTATAAGAAAGGGAGCGAGGCCATTTTAGAGATGATGGAGAGCGGCATCTTCAAAAAAGTTGTCGTCGGCGCGGGATATTTGGGATGCGCCGTCATGGGCGGCCTCGTCCGTAATTTTGTTAACCTTAGCTGTAAGGTTGAATTCCAACAGACTGCGGAAACGGTTTTTTCATTGCAGCGAGATTTCTTTGACGCGCTGTTGCCGGGACTGCTGGCGCTTCTTCTGACACTAGGCTGTTACAAACTGCTTAAGAAGGGGTGGGCAACGTATTGGGTCTTGCTCTTGCTGGTCGCGATCGGTGTGATCGGCGGGCTCGCAGGAATCATTTAGAATTGAGTTTGATGTTAAAACTGGATACACTTGAGATGACAGGAGACTATCCCTAGGAATGATCAAAGTGCAAATGAATGAATGTATGAAAGCAGTAGCAATTACAGGTGAAAGGCGGGTTGAAATCCTCTCCATGAGGATTCCCCGCCCAAAGCCCAACGAGGTTCTCATTAACATCCGTGCCTGCGCACTCTGTACGTGGGAGCAACGCGTGTTCAAAGGTGAGAAAAAAACACCACTCCCTCTAATTGGCGGACACGAAATCGCGGGGCAGATTGTTGCACTGGGCGAAGATGTGGATCCCCAGCAATTCCCCGTTGGGGCAGCTGTCGCCCCTCGTATTATAAAAGCCTGTCAAAGCTGTTCATTCTGTCGGAGGGGCAATCCGACGCAGTGCATCCAATTGAATACTTTTCACTTGAACGGTCCGGATGTTTACGGCATGGGCGGTTTCGCTGAATATATCTGTCTTGAGAGTTCTGCAGTCTGGTGCTTCAATCGGTCTCTTCCATTTGAAGAGATGGCTTTGACAGAGCCGTTAGCGTGCGTACTGCACAGTATCTATCAGGCGAAGCCGTTATTCGGTGACGACGCGGTCGTCATTGGCGGAGGCATCATGGGGCAACTGCACTTGATGTGTTTAAACAAAATGGGGGTGAGAACGATTCTCTCCGAGCCGGACAAAAAAAGACGCGATTTTGCTTTGTCTCGAGGTTGCAAGTATCTTATCGACCCCAGCAGTGAAGACGCCGTGGAGGCTGTCAAAAAAATAACCGGAGGACGTGGTGCGCAAGCGGTTTTCAACACGACCGCCATCGCGAGTGTCGGCGAAGAGGGAATGAGGATGCTCGAAAATACGGGTCGATACGTAGCTTTCAGCTCGATTCACCCGGATTTGCCGATAAGTCTGAATCCGAATTGGCTTCACTCTTCTGAGGTTGTGTTGACTGGAGCAGTCAATCCGAGCATCCGGTCTTTTGAACAAGCCGTCAACCTGCTCGACAAGGGATGGCTCGATTTGAAAGACCTAATCACGGATACTTACCCCGTAGATAAAGCCCAGCAAGCATTTGAACGTGCGATATCGGGTGACGCCTATCGGGTTGTCATCACATTTTAAACCGGAGACATACTATTTAATGTAAAATCCTGAGGTCGATTGCATGCCTTTAGTATCGTTGAGAGAAGTACTGAAAGGAACGCGTGAACGGCGCTTTGCCGTCGGTGCTTTCAACGCGATGGATCACGCCTTTGCCGAAGGGATTCTTCAGGCGGCAGAAGAGATGAGAACACCGGTCATACTAGCGGGAGGCGATTTCCCCGGACCGGATTATGCTCGCTTTATTCCTTATCTTTTGGATCGTATTGGACGTTCTGAAGTACCCGTTTGCCTTCATTTTGATCACGGTTCCAGCTTTGAGGCATGCGCCAGAGCCGTTCAGTCGGGTTATTCTTCAGTCATGATCGATGGCTCATCGCTACCTTTTGAGGATAATGTTGCTCTCACAAAGCGTGTCGTCGATATGGCGCATGCTTATGGAGTCGATGTCGAAGGTGAATTAGGGTGCATAGGCTCGAATTGGGACTCGATGGAAGGCGAAGGAACGGGGAGCGTGCACACGGATCCTGAATCTGCCAGGGTATTCGTCAGGGAGACCGGTATCGATGCCCTGGCAGTGGCGATTGGGACTTCACACGGTCTTTACCGACAAGCTCCCGACTTGGATTTCGGGAGATTAGCGGCCATTCGTCAACGTGTTGATGTTCCGCTTGTTATGCATGGGAGCTCCGGCTTATCCGAACGCGATTTCTCGAGAGCTATTGACGGCGGCATTTGCAAAATCAATGCTTTCACCGCGCTGACGATGAAAGTGACCCGACAAATTGCTGACGATTTAAGAGACACTGAACTCGCATCATCGATGAGCCATATGATTTCACTTAAGATGACAGAATATGCGAAGCAGGAGGTGATGCGTTACATACGCATTTTTAGAACCTTGCCGATCGAGGAGGACTTAAATTGATTTGTCGAATGACTGAAATCGTTAACCCCAGCGGGCTACACGGGAGACCTGCGGCTCAGCTTGTTGAGGCAGCGAAAAGGTATCAATCAAAGCTCACCATTCGGAATGTCACTGAGCGGGGAGAACCCGTCAACGCCAAGTCTATCGTCCGCATACTCGGCCTTTCGGCAAGCAAAGGGAAAACGGTGGAACTGTGCGCTGACGGTGAAGATGAAATCCAGGCAATCGAAGACCTCATCACCTTAATCAATAGCGGCTTCGATGAAATCTGACTTGAGGAACGGAAGGCCTTCATCAATGAGAGACGACAATAACCATAAAGAAATGCTCATGCTTCGGGGAGAGGGCGTGTCGGACGGTGTCGCATTTGGCAACGCTTTTGTTTTTCGGGCGGAACAATATGTTGTGAACGAAGAATTCTTCGAGCCGGGTAACGAGGACGACTTTGTTCAAGAATGGGAAGATTCTCGTCATACAGCCCAGGTCGAGCTCGATAAAGTTTTTTCCGTACTTGATAACGTTTCGGGCGAAGGGCGCGCTATATTGGATGTTCACAAGAGCATTTTGTTTGACGAAGAGATTGAGGAGATGGTTGAAACGGCCATCCGCGAAGAAAAGGTCGTGCCGGCATCGGCGGTGTCTAGGGTGTTTGACATCTTCATTTCCATTGTAGGCGATTCGAGCGACCCTCTCATCGCTGAACGCGCTGCGGATCTCCGTGATGTTCGCGACCGATTGTTACGTATTCTTCGGGGAGAGAGTTCTAGTGATCTATCGCATTTGCCGGAAAACACGATTCTTGTTGCAAATGACTTGTTGCCGAGCGATGCGGCAATGTTGGAAAAAGGAAAAGTTGCCGCGATCGTCAATGAAAGCGGGAGTGCTACGGCTCATCTAGCCATCCTTGCCCGCGGCTATCGTATTCCAACGGTGCTCAGTGTCCCAAAGGCGACAGTTTTGATTAATAATGGCGAGCACCTTATTGTTGACGGCCATGACGGGATTGTCGTTGTTAATCCGGACGAGGCGATAGGAAGTGCGTACGCCGACAAAAAAAGTCAATTTGATAAGAAAACAGCGTTGGAAAACGAGTATCAGGATAGAAAAGGGCTTCTCCGCGACGGCACAACCGTTCACATCGGAATTAATATTGGGGACGACAGGGAGGATCCCGGATACAGCAGTTGCGATTTTGTCGGTCTATTTCGAACGGAATTTTTGTACATGGATTCGCAACAGCTCCCCACCGAACAACAGCAGTTTGATGTTTACAGGAGAGTTCTAGAGCTTGCAGGAGACAAACCCGTTACGCTACGAACACTCGATATCGGAGGCGATAAGCAGCGGCCCTATATGTCGTTACCTGAAGAGATGAATCCATTTCTGGGGAAACGTGCGTTGAGACTTTGTTTTGAAGAGATGGACATGTTCAAAACCCAGCTTCGTGCCGCCTTGCGCGCTTCCGTGTTTGGCAAGCTAAAGATCATGTTTCCGATGGTGGCAAGTGTTGATGACGTTAGACATGCGAAATCCGTTCTCGAAGCGGTGAAAAAGGACCTTGATGACGAAGGTTGTCCCTATGATCCGCATGTTCCTATCGGTATCATGATTGAGGTTCCCTCCATTGCTGCCATTGCCGACTTAGTGGTAACCGAAGTTGACTTTGCGTCAATCGGAACAAACGACCTTTGTCAGTATCTCTGTGCGACAGATCGCGACAACGCGGAGATTCGAGAGTACTACCAGAGTTTTTCTCCCGCCATGTTCCGCACATTGCACAGTATTGTGGCTGCCTTTAACGCTGCGGGGAAAGAGATCTCAATTTGTGGCGAGATGGCGGCGGATCCCTTGGCGACAAAAGTTCTCGTCGGGCTTGGTTTGAGATATTTGAGCATGAATAGTGCGTCAACGGCTAAAATTAAGATGGAGCTTGCCCAGTTCACCTTGGAAGACGCCGAGGATGTCGCGAGCGCCGTTATGTTTCTCAAAACTCAAAAAGATATTGTCGAATACTTATCATCAGTCTAATGATAATACCCTCCCATCAGATCATCGTTCCGTGAACAGATTATGTAATTGATCGTATCTGTTTTTCCAATTGTCTCATTGCATTGTTCGTTTTATAAAGTTCCTAATCTAGAGCAGTGACAAACACGACGACGAAAGACAAGATCGATGTGTTTACTGAACCGTTGCCGATTTTTGCATACTTGAGTATACTGAGACTGTATATGGATATTCCGTGAGGGGGCAAAGCGGAACATCTCTCTTCTTGGGTTACCCCTCTAATGTTTTTTTGCAAATGGAGATTCTTTGTGACTGAACGTTCCGGAGTCCAGATCTATTCGGAAATCGGACGGATTAAGCGCATCATGCTGTACCGTCCGGGACGCGAGTTGCTCGACTGATTGTTCCGTCTCGCCATTCATAGATCAATGACAAAATGTGGGCGCGACGGCGCCCATTCGTATAGAATAGAGATATCACTTCATAACTGATATTGGAGGTTAAG
>ENA-UPXM01001643-UPXM01001643.1-activated-sludge-metagenome-genome-assembly--contig:-NODE-1643-length-27985-cov-16.416649_pt1 | contig 27985 bp, 21 predicted proteins | sample MGYA00238178_ERZ772708 | MGnify/ENA primary metagenome ERZ772708 (study PRJEB29002, sample SAMN05720212) | activated sludge metagenome | isolation source: anaerobic digester from wastewater... | reverse complement strand
GATTCCCAGTAATTCGTCTGCGAAGATGTACCATTAAAAAGAATTTCTAAATCCGTCAGTGTCTTTGCGGCAAACGGATAATCGGTGAATTCGACAGGAACAACTAAAATATCGATATCTTCGCCTTGAGAAGGAATTGAATTCAAATAGATGTTTTTTTGTAAGTCTTGATAAGAGTGATATTCATCGACAATGTCGGGTTTAAAATAATTATCCCAGCCCTCCGCCACAGTCGAAGTCGATGAGGATGTTTCAGCGCTTGTGTTCGACGATGTATCCGATGATGTATTACCTGAAGTGCCCGAACTTGTGCCAGATGAAGTATCAGCGCCCGTATCAGACGAGGTGCTATCGCCGCTCGTATCGGATGAGCCGGTGCTCGAATCGTCAGTGCTGGTCGTCCCGAAAGAAAGCGCGCAACTGGTTAGCGTTAGCGCCGATAGAACCGCCAAATATAACAATTTACGTTTCATAAGAAATCCTCACTAAAAGTTTGCGTTGTCTCACTATATAAATCAAATAACTCTTATTTTTATTGTCGCTCCTTGCGCGCTCACCTCAGAAAACTCAATCGTAAAGGGGAAAGTCGTCCCGTCATTCATCAGCAAGTTCGAGCCGCGGGCAAAAGCTGTTTTGTATTCTTCAAAGCTAAATGTCATATCCGAGGTAAAAAGTGTATCGTCATTCGCCCGCGCATATTGGCTGCTCATATATCTAATATTTTTCGCGGCATCGACGACATGGAGCAATTTGAATTTGCTCTTATAATCTTTTAAATACGACCAGGATGGTGAATTAGAGGCTCCGACATATGCTTCGCTCGCGCTTAGGTCGTCGACATATGTGTTGGTTTCAGAATCAAAAAGGCGGGCATCGGCATGATACATGCGGATTCCCGGAATTGTGAAACCGCGCTTTCCATTTGCGGGATAACTGTTCAGCGCATCCTTTTCGTTTAATCCATCGGGAGTATAGAGTTCAAGGAGCAAGTATTCATCAAAAGGATTGCCGTTCCAGTCCGCCGTCAAAAGAATCGACTGACCGCTTGAAGACGCCGGCAGCAAATTGATATCGGCGTCGCCGGTGACAATATAGGGGTTAGTCCACCCTAAGGCAAATTTTGAGAAGCCGTTATGATCGATGATGTTATAGTCCATCATGTCGATCATCCCCATCGGGGAAGTCTTGCCGTCGTAGTCATAATAGTCATCGAGGCCGAGCAAGTGACCGGTTTCGTGAATGTAGGTGTGGGCGTCGATTCCGCTTGTTCCATAACCCTCATACATGAAGTCGAAACTAGCCCAGGCATGAGTAAAGGGAGTGGGATTTGCGATATTTTTGTTATTTAAGTTACGATAATTCCAGTTGACGAAAGCCCAGAAGACATCGCTTATTTGCGAAGGGGCGGAGTAGATCATCCACACCGCATCGAGATGACCATCCCGGTCGTTATCATAAGCGGTTAAGTCGACCGTTGTTTGTTCTTCCCTCAACCAATCCACCGCATCTTCAAGAAGCAGGGATACGGAATCCTGACCTCGCGCTTCCATGGCATTCATCTCGGCGGCGGAATAGCCGGAAGGAAACCAGGGAGTCACCTCGCCGGTAAGCGTCAAGCGACCATAGCTTGATTTATCATAAAAACTAGCGACCGATTCCCAACTTGTATCTTCCGATTGGCCAAACATCACTTTTTGAATATTGTTTCGCGTCGCGACAGAAGCGTTTTCTTCATAACCCTCGATGATGACCGGAACGACGAGTAAATTGACCTCGCCGACGGTTGGAAGGCTGTCCATCCCTCCGGATCGCGAAACATCGTAGTAAGTCAACTCCTGATTTTCTGCGCGATAATAAGCATCATAAACCGGATCCTCGCTAAAACTCGGTGCGGAAGACGAATCAGCGGTCGGCGCGCATCCGGCGGTGAGAAGAGTGATTAGGAAGAAAAAAGAGAAGGCTTTATTTTTCATAGTTATCTAAAGATAGCACTGATGAAAAAAAGATACAATCAGAATGCGGTACAATTAAAAACCCTTCGGATTTCTCCGAAAGGTTTATTGTTTTTGATGAAGAGATTAAGCGAGGCTGAATTTGATGGTGACGTCTGTATCGTTCATATCGGTAACTTCAAATTTGTAACCGAGTTTCTCGCCATTATTAAGCGTGAAATCCACAAACGTATCGTAGCCGAACGTGTCGCCTTCCTGCCACATCATACTCGAGCTGTAACGGGTGTTAAAAGTCGTGTTTTTCAAAGTGTTTTCGCCGCTTACTTCAAGTGCATGAATGAGGCGATAACTCGGATTGGCGCTTCGCGACTTGGTGTTCGAGTTGGCGATATCAATGTATGAATTGCTGTCGGTCGCCGTCACAGTTGAAACATAGCGGACAAACTGCCAGCCCGAGGTCGATCCATAAGTGAAGAGGCCCAGACGCGAGTCGACATGATAAACGCGAATGCCGGGAACATTGGGCATCTTGGGATAGCGGCCGGTGTAATTATAAGTCGAATCGAGCTCATTAAGTCCGGTCGGCCGGTAATATTCAATCATGATGTAGTTGTCGAGCAGCGAGTTGCTGACTTCGCCGTCTGCGCGGTAAGCCGGTAAGACGATCGCTTCGCCGGTATCGGTGAAGGATTTGACTTTGACCGTCGCTTCGCCGGTGACGACAATCGGGTCAGCCCAGCCAAAGATACCTTTGGTATAGGCGTTGTGATCGCCGATGTTATAGTCCATCATGTCGGTACCGCCTAAAGCGCCCCAATCTTTCTCGTCATAGGTGTAGTAGTCATCCGCGCCAAGGGCGTGTCCGGATTCGTGAATGATCGTGTGGGCATCGATTTCGGCGGTTCCGGCGATGATTTCGGCATCGGTCCAATCGTGGTAGACGCCTAGATTATCGTAGTAACCATTTTCATAGATGAAATCGTAACCGAGCCAGACATAAGCGCACGGAAAGGGGCTGTTTTTGTTGGGGGCCGACGATGAGTCGACTGAGCGGAAAGCCCAAAACAAATCGCTGGATAGGTGGTTGACGGGAGCGCTGTAGACCATCTGTATGACATCGATGTAACCATCGCCGTCACCGTCATAATCTTTAAAGAAAGCTGCCGCCGTCGCATACGGATTGCCCTCATCATCTAAAACATTTTGATACATATCGATTGCATAATCGGTATAAAACCAGCCTAGGATGAGGCGGGAGATGCCGGTGCTTTCGGAAGAACCATAACTGCTGATGATTTCTTCAGTCGAATACCACTGGCTGGGTTTTGAAGGATTCTTGGGACGATACCACGGCATGACCTGACCAGTAATATTCACTTTGCCGTAACTTGACTTGGCATAATAGCTGCTCAGTGATTCCCACTGCGTCTCTTCGGATTCGCCAAAATACGCTTTGCGAAGATCCTCGCGGGCTCCTTCGGCGCCTCTCAGCATACCGGAAGCCGGGAAATCGGAGAACTCGACAGGGACGACCAAAACGCGCGATTCACCGGATCTCGGCATATCGCTGATATAAGTCCCTTTACGAGCCTGAGTAAGGGTGGCAACCGCTTCTTTATCGTTAAAACGATAAAAATTATCTTCTACCACGGTGGGTCCGCAACTAGCCAAGATAAAAACGGAGAAGATGGCAATCGCTGGTATTTTGTTAGGTTTCATATTCTTAACCTCCTGAATGCTTAAGTAGATAATTATGGTAAAGTCCGATAAAACGTTAACACAGTTAAGTCTAATAAGTGTAGTAATTATAACAAACGAGTCTAGGTTGTCAATTCTTTTGATTAAAAAATCAATAATGTTTATCAAAAGAAAAGGCGGTATTACCGCCTAATCATTTCTCAGTCTAAATCGTCAGGACGATCGTGGACTTCGATGTATTGTTGCTTAACTTCCTTCATCTTCTCCTGGACCGAGAAACTCTTGACGAGTGTCTCTTCTTCTTCGTCGGAGTGGAGACCGCGTCCCGCCGGAATGAGTTTGCCGGTGATGACGTTTTCTTTTAAGCCGTGGAGAATATCCGTTTTGGCTTTAATTGCCGCATCGGTAAGAACGCGCGTCGTCTCCTGAAAGGAGGCGGCCGAAAGGAACGATTTGGTTTGCAATGATGCCTTGGTGATGCCGAGGATGACCGGTCTGGCCAAAGCGGGGTGACGGCCGGATAAGAGGGCGTCTTCATTCTTTTCGGTGAATTCGTCGAGTTCGACGAGGGTGCCGGGCAGCATGTTGGTGTCGCCGCCTTCGATGATGGCGACTTTTCTTAACATCTGGCGAATGATGACTTCGATGTGCTTATCGGAGATGCCGATACCTTGAGCGCGGTAAACTTTCTGAATCTCTTTTAAAATGTAGCGTTCAACCGCGGCGATGTCGCTGACTTCAAGAAGTTTTTTCGGCGAGATAGCACCTTCGGTGATCTTGCCGCCATTGCGGATTTTATCGCCTTTCTTAACGCGGAGGCGAGCTCCGTAATTAGAAGTGTATTCCTTCTCTTCGAGCTCATTTTTGATAGTGACGGTATAGCGTCCGCCAGATTCTTCGATGTGGTTTACGACGCCGGTGATTTCGGAAATCAAAGCTTCGCCTTTGGGGACGCGGGCTTCGACTAGTTCCTGAACACGGGGCAAACCTTGGGTGATATCGCTGCCGGCAACGCCGCCGGTATGGAAGGTTCTCATCGTGAGCTGAGTGCCGGGTTCGCCGATGGACTGGGCGGCCATGATGCCGACCGCTTCGCCGATTGTGACTTCTTTGCCGGTCGCCAAATTGCGGCCATAGCAGTGACGGCACACGCCATCGCGCGTTTGACAGCCAAAGAGCGAACGAATTTCGACTTCTTTGATACCCGCATCGACAATTCGCTTGGCGGATTCTTCGTCGATCATCGTATTCTCAGCGACGATAACTTCGCCGGTCAAAGGCGAAACGACATTGTGAACCGTATAACGACCGACCAGTCGGTCATAAAGCGGAACGATGATTGTGCTGCGGCTCGAATCGATAATTTCGGAGACGACATGACCGTGATCGCTGTGGCAATCATCTTCGCGGACGATGACGTCTTGGCTGACGTCGACGAGGCGGCGGGTCAGATAGCCGGAGTCGGCGGTCTTAAGCGCCGTATCCGCACCGCCCTTACGGGCGCCGTGGGTGGCGATAAAGAATTCGGAAACGGTCAATCCTTCGCGGAAGCACGATTTAATCGGAAGTTCGATGGTGTCGCCCTTAGGGTTAGACATCAAACCGCGCATGCCGGCGAGCTGAGTGAAGTTGGAGATGTTGCCGCGAGCACCGCTGTCCATCATCATAAAGATCGGATTGCGGGAGTCTTTTTCAAACTGGTTGGCGAGGTCTTTCTGAACGCGGTCGCGAACATCGGTCCACACGTCAACAACATGTTTGTGACGCTCGTTTTCGGTGAGGAGACCATGTTCGAACATCTCGTTGATCTGCTCGACTTTTTCTTCACCACCACCGAGGATTTTTTCCTTATTATCGAGGACATTGATATCGCTGATGGAAATCGTCACGCCGGCGATGGTCGCATACTTAAAGCCGATATCTTTCATCTTGTCGAGGACGGCTGAGGTCTTCGAAGTGCCGTAGCGGCTGAAGATTTCGTTGATGATATTGCCAAGATGCTTCTTGGTAAAGGGCGGGACGAGCGGTTGGCGATGAATGTAATCACTGATATCCGTTCCTCTAGGAACAAAGAATTTTTTGAGATCGTTTTTCAAGTTCTCGGTACTGGCATCATTTAAATAGGGGAAATCGGCCGGGAAGATGAGGTTGAAGATAATCTTGCCGACGGTCGTGATGAGATAGGACTCATTCATTTCCTTGGTGAAGCCGGTTTTGACAAGGGCGCTGGCGCGAATGGCCACGCGGTTGTGGAGGTGAACTTGATGCGTCTCATAGGCGAGAATCGCCTCATCGATATTTCTGAAGACTTTGCCTTCGGCGTTGGCGTAGGCGGCAAAACGCTCATATTCTTCGATATCGCCTTTATCAAGGCGGCGTTTGCTGCGAGCGGCTAACTGCTCTTTTGTTTCTTCTAAGGTCAAATAGTAATTGCCGAGCACCATATCTTGCGAAGGGGTGACGATCGGACGGCCATCTTTGGGACCGAGAATATTATTGCTGGCGAGCATGAGTTCGAGGGCTTCGTGCTGGGCGGATTTGCTGAGCGGAACATGGACGGCCATTTGGTCGCCATCGAAGTCGGCGTTAAAGCCGGTACAAACTAATGGGTGTAAGCGAATGGCGCGGCCATCGACGAGTTTCGGCTGGAAAGCCTGAATGCCGAGGCGGTGCAGCGTCGGGGCGCGGTTTAATAAAACCGGGTGATCGCCGATGATCCGTTCCAAGACATCATAGACGACGGGATCATAGCGGTCGATATACTTGCGAGCCTGGACGAGGCTGCTGACGTGTTTTTCTCTCATCAGCTGCGAGGCGATGAACGGCCGCAAAAGCTGGACGGCCATCTCGCGCGGAAGTCCGCACTGATACATTTTTAAATCGGGTCCGACGGCGATGACTGAACGGCCGGAATAGTCGACGCGTTTGCCGAGCAGGTTCTGACGGAAGCGACCCTGTTTTCCTTTTAAGGAACTGGATAGCGATTTAAGCGGACGATTGCCGGAACCGACAACCGGTTTATTGCGGCGACCGTTATCGATTAAGGCGTCCACCGCTTCCTGAAGCATACGCTTTTCGTTCATCAAAATGACATAAGGTGAATTAAGGTCGATCAACTTCTTCAAGCGGGTGTTGCGGGTGATGACGCGGCGATAGAGATCATTGAGATCGGAGGCCGCGAAACGTCCGCCGTCGAGTTGAAGCATCGGGCGGAGATCCGGAGGGATGACCGGCAAGACATCAAGGACCATCCATTCGGGACGGTTATCAGAGTTGCGGAAAGCCTCGATAACTTCGAGTCGCTTCGATAATTTGATGCGGCTTTGAGCGCTGCAATCCTTGAGCCTGGCGTTGATGATTTTAAACTCTTCATCGAGATTGACTTCTTTTAAGAGGCGCTTAATCGCGGCGGCCCCTTCGCCAAATTCGGCGTTGGTATACTTCGAAATAAAGTCGGCAACCGTGAAGAAATCGAAGGTTTCGGTCGGGTTTTGCATTCTTTCGATCAATTCTTCGCTCTTTAAGTAATCGGCGCTTTCCGGATCCAAAGTCGGCTGGAAATCGCGAATGACGGCAACGAATTCCTGACGGGCGGTCCGCTCATCGAGAAATTGGCGGTAACTTAAAACCTTGCTCGTTCCGGCGTCGAGACAGACGTGGGCGACGAAATAGTTGATTTCCTCAAGTTGTTTGGGAGGAATATCGAGAATCAAGCCGATGCGGCTGGGAATGCCTTTGAGATACCAGATGTGGGTGCAGGGCGAGGCGAGCTCGATATGGCCCATGCGTTCGCGCCGCACTTCTTTGGAGATGACTTCGACACCGCACTTTTCGCATGTGATGCCTTGAAAGCGTTTTTTCTTGTATTTGCCACAGTGGCATTCAAAGTCCTTGCTCGGGCCGAAAATCTTTTCGCAGAAAAGGCCTTGCGCTTCGGGTTTTTGGCTCCGGTAGTTGATCGTTTCGGGTTTTAATACCTCGCCATGCGACCAGGTGCGAATGGTCTCAGGAGAGGCGAGTCCGACTTGGAGGGCGGCTAATTTAGTTACATCAAACATTGTTTCTGGCCTCCTTAGTTAATTAACTCGCTGTAATCATCGCCTTCGGCAGGCAAGGTGTCGGCGACACCATCGCGGGCCAAGGTACGAATAGTCGAGTTAAATTTTCTTTCTTCGATCTGAATCTCTTTAGCTAGAGCATCCATATCGATTTTGTTGTTGTCGCTATCGAGCAGTTTGACATCCATGCCGAGGGCTTGCAGTTCTTTGGTGAGAACTTTGAAGGCTTCGGGAATGCCGGGACGGGGAATCGGATATCCTTTGATGATCGCTTCGTAGGTCTTGTTGCGACCGACGCGGTCATCGGATTTAATCGTCAGTAATTCCTGCAGGGTGTGAGCGGCGCCGTAAGCTTCGAGGGCCCAGACTTCCATCTCGCCGAATCTCTGACCGCCGTTTTGGGCTTTGCCGCCGAGCGGCTGCTGGGTGACGAGGGAACAAGGTCCGGTCGAACGCGCATGCAATTTATCATCGACCATGTGGACGAGTTTAATCATGTACATGACGCCGACGGAAATGCGCTCATCAAAGCGCTCGCCGGTGCGGCCATCATAGAGGATGGTTTTGCCATCGGGAGCGATTTCGGCTTTTTTCATCAAATCGAATATCTCCTCGTTGGTGATGCCGTCAAAAACCGGCGTCGCTAGTTTCAAGCCGAGTTTCTTACAAGCTAAACCGAGGTGGATTTCAAGGATTTGACCGATGTTCATGCGCGAGGGAACGCCGAGCGGATTGAGCATGATGTCAACCGGTGTGCCATCGGGCAAGAAGGGCATGTCTTCGACAGGTAAAATGCGCGAGATGACGCCTTTGTTGCCGTGGCGTCCCGACATCTTGTCGCCTTCAGAAATTTTACGCCTCTGGACGATATAGACGCGAATGACTTCATTGACGCCCGGAGGGAGTTCGTCGCCATTCTTGCGGGTGAAGATTTTGACATCGAGGACGATGCCGGCTCCGCCGTGAGAAACGCGGAGGGAGGTATCTTTACCTTCTTTGGTTTTTTCAGAGAAGATCGCCATTAATAGCTTTTCTTCAGGAGTCGGTTCGGTCACGCCTTTCGGAGTAATTTTGCCGACGAGAATATCGCCTTCTTTAACTTCAGCGCCCGGAACGACGATACCGCGTTCATCGAGGAAAGCTTTGGCTTCTTCGCTGATATTGGGGACATCGCGGGTGATTTCTTCGGCGCCTAATTTGGTATCGCGGCACTCACATTCATATTTCTCAATATGAATTGAAGTATAAGAATCGTCTTTGACGAGCCTTTCTGACATGATGACGGCATCTTCATAGTTGTAGCCATTCCAGGTCATGAATGCGATCGTGACATTTTGGCCGAGGGCGAGGTCGCCGTTTTGCATGGCGGGTCCGTCGGCGAGAATATCGCCGGTCTTGACTTCCTGACCGACCTTGACGACGGCGATCTGATTAATGCACGTCCCTTGATTGGAACGGGCAAACTTCTGTAATTGATAAGTCTTAGTTTTCTTTTTGCTGTCTTTGACGACGATTCTGCGGCTGTCGACATAGGAGACGACGCCCTCGCCGGTCGAGATGACGGCTAATCCGGAGTCGCGAGCGACGATGTGTTCCATACCGGTGCCGATGAGCGGAGCGGTCGGCTTAATTAAAGGTAGCGCTTGCCGCTGCATGTTCGCGCCCATGAGAGCACGAGTGGTGTCGTCGTTTTCAAGGAAAGGAATGCACGCCGAAGCGATGGAGACGATTTGTTTGGGGCTGACGTCGATGTAGTCGACATCTTCCTTGCGGGCCATGATGTTGCGGCCATCGTGACGAGCGACGACAAAGTCGTCAAGAATCACACCTTCGTCATCGAGGCGAACGTTGGCCTGGGCGATGATGTGCGTTCTTTCCATATCCGCTGACAAGTATTCGGACTCCTCGAGGACGCGGTGAGCTTTTTTATCCACGCGGCGATAAGGAGTTTCGATAAAGCCGTATTTGTTAATCTTGGCGTAAGTCGCCAAGTTGTTGATGAGACCGATGTTTTGACCCTCAGGCGTCTCGATCGGGCAGATGCGGCCATAATGGGTATGGTGAACATCGCGAACATCCATGCTGGCGCGGTCGCGAGTGAGACCGCCGGGGCCGAGGGCCGAGAGACGGCGTTTGTTGGCTAGTTCGGCTAGGGGGTTCGTCTGATCCATGAACTGGGACAATTGCGAACTCGCAAAAAATTCGCGAATGCTCGAAGTGAGCGGGCGGATGTTAATCAAAGATTGGACGCTGACGCTTTCCATATCGGAAATCGACATCTTCTGCTGAACGGTCTTGGCCATCTTGGTGAGGCCGATGCGGAATTGGGTCTGAATCAATTCGCCGACGCAGCGAATGCGGCGATTGCCGAGGTGGTCGATATCGTCAGTGTCGCCAAAACCGTCGACGACATTCATAAAATAGGAGAAGGTGGCGACGATGTCGGAAATCGTCACTCTTGAAAGCGTTTGATTTAAATCGGTGCCGATGATGTTGGCCTTGACATCTTTTTTGTCGTTGACATAGACGCTGACGACATTGACGATGCCGTTGCTGTCGAGTTCTTTGTTAACTTTTAAGGTCTTTTGGTGGGCGCCCTTTTCAAAAAATTCGATATCGCGGAGATGGTCGACGTCTTCTTTGGTAAGGCGGTAGTCTTTTTTAAAGAGCACTTCTTTCTCATGAGAGACGAGGTCCTGAGCGAGGATGCGGCCGGCTAACCGGTTGTAAATGCCGAGTTTATTGCGGTATTTAAAGCGCCCCGCTCTTCCGAGGTCATAGCGCTTGGCATCAAAGAATTTCTGAATTAGGAAGTTGCGAACACCTTCGTTGGTGATCGGCTCACCCGGTTTCAGCTTGCGGAAAATCTCGATGAGAGCATCGCGTGAAGTCTTGATGTCTTTGTCTTTTTCAATCGTGTTGTGTAAGATTTGCCGATCGCCGAAGAGATTTACTAGATCTTTGGGGTCTTCAAAACCTAAGGCTTTAAGAAGCACGGTGGCACTCATTTTGCGCTGACGGTCGATGCGGACCCAAATCAGATCTTTTTGGTCGGCCTCGAATTCCAGCCACGTTCCACGGGTCGGAATTAAATCAGCATTATATGTATATTTACCCGTCTTTTCCAAGTTCTTACTTAAGTAAGCGCCAGGCGAACGGACGAGTTGCGAAACGATGACTCGCTCGGCGCCGTTGACGACGAAAGTGCCGCTGTCGGTCATCAGGGGCAGATCGCCCATGAATACTTCAGCTTCTTTGATTTCGCCGGTTTTGACGAGTTCAAGCTGCAATTTGACGCGAAGGGCTGAACTATAAGTCAAATCGCGTTCTTTGCAGTCTAAATATGTATAATCAGGTTTTTCAAGACGGCATTCCTTATAGCGAATGCGGGCGTCGTTATTATAGTTTTCAATCGGGAAGACTTCCTTTAAAACTTCGTGGAGACCTTCTTCCTTGAACCAGTTGAATGATTCGGTTTGAATCTCAGCGAGATACGGAAGCGGCAACGTTCCCGAAATTTTTGAATAATCGATGCGATCATTCGGAAGCAGTTTGTGCTTTTTGTCAATATTACTCATGTAATGGCTCCTTTTTCTTTTGTTGTTTGCCTTGCAACCGGCTTTCGCTTCGTTGCCCCACGGAGGCAAACCGCCATCAATTTGACGACTTCACCGAACCATTCTTTCGTTTGGGAAATCACAATTGAATCATTTAATCCTTCGTTTGTATGTCACTTCGAAGGCTGTGACTCGGATCGGATAGGGTGCGCCTTTAGAGGCGGGGGCGGGTTTTGCCCCCGCTTCCACTATTTTAGCGCTGATGTTTTAAGGCTCTAAAAAGCCGAAAATCCGCCTAATGTCAGCGGATGTGTGCGTCGAGGTGCTATTTGACTTCGACTTCGGCGCCGGCGGCGACAAGAGCTTTCTTGTGTTCTTCGGCTTCGACTGGTGAAATGTGTTCTTTGATGTTGACAGGAGCGCCGTCGACTAACTTCTTGGCATCCATGAGTCCTAAGCCGGTGATGGCCTGGACAGCTTTGATGACGGCGACTTTGGACATGCCGACGGCCTTGAGAACGAGATTGACATCGGTCGGTCCTTTTTTCTCTTCTTCTTCTTCGACGGGAGCGGCAGCGGCAGCGACAGGAGCGGCAGCGGTCACACCGAATTCAGCTTCGACGGCTTTGACGAGTTCATTGAGTTCAAGAACAGTCATTTCTTTTAATGAGGCAATAATTTCCTCTTTGGTTAATTTAGCCATTTGATTTTTCCTCCTAAAGTGGCATTAATTGGCTTTGTCCGCGATGCCTTGAACGGCACACGCAAATTGGCGGACTGGTGCTTGAAGCACCGATAAGAACATAGAGATTAAACCGTCGCGACCCGGCAATGCGGCAAGAGCTACCATTTGTTTGGCGCTCACGACTTTGCCTTCGACGATACCACCCTTGATGACCAGCTTTTCGTTGCGCTTGGCAAATTTAGCTAGGACTTTGGGGCCGGCGATCACGTCTTTGGAAAACGCAAATGCGTTGGGACCGACGAGGTGCGGCAATAAATCTTTGTGACCAAGGCTTTCGGCCGCCCGTTCGAGCAGCGTGTTTTTATAGACGCCGATTTCGGTGCCTTCAGCGCGCAAAGCGCGACGGAGAGCGGTGATTGCCTGGACGTTCATGCCACGGTATTCGAAGACGACGAGCGTTTGCGAATTAGACAATTTGTCTTTTAGTTCGCTGACGACTGCTTCTTTGGCTTTTAAGACTTCGTTATTCATCTTGTTCTTCACCTCCTTTGTTAGTTTTTCGACTATGAGGCTCCAATATACTTTGAGTGATGAACCCGTATCTGGGTGTATTTTTATCTACCTCGGCAACCTGATTAAGCCCCTTGGCCGTTGCTGTCTATGGTATATTGTGCTTCTTCAGAATTTGACTAGCGACCAGCGAAAGTAATTTTAATCGATGGTCCCATGGTCGTGTGAATGACGGCGTTCTTAATGTACGTGCCCTTCACGCTTGATGGACGGACCTTGACAATCAAATCGCAAAGCGATTGAAGATTCTCAGCGATCTTGGTGGTATCGAAACTCACGCGAGCGATAGAGACGTGGACATTTCCGTCTTTATCGACACGGTATTCGACTTTACCGCGTTTGATTTCGTGAATGGCTTTGGCGATGTCGACGGCAACGGTGCCGGTCTTGGGGTTCGGCATCAAACCTTTTGGTCCGAGGACGCGACCCATCTTGCCAAGTTCGCCCATCATATCCGGTGTGGCGACGATGACATCAAAATCAAACCAGTTTTCTTTTTGGATTTTTTCGAGCATGTCTTTGCCCCCGACGAAATCCGCGCCGGCTGCTTTCGCATCTTCGACTTTGTTGGTGACGGCCAAGATTCTTTTGGTCTTGCCGTTACCGTGAGGCAGATTAATCGTGCCTCTGATTTGCTGATCCGCGACTTTGGGATTAACGTTAAGCCGGAAAGAAGCATCAATGGTAGCGTCAAACTTCACGGTGGAAGTCTTTTTGACAAGTTCGGCAGCTTCTTCGATGGTGTAGAGTTTGTTGACATCGACAAGTTCTGCGACGACCTTGTATTTTTTACCTACTTTCATTTTATTCCTCCTAGGTGGTACGGACGGGTTCTAAACCCTCCCACTAATCCTCGTCGATCGTGATGCCCATGTTATGAGCTGAGCCCTCGATAACTTTGAGAGCAGCTTCGATATCATTGCAATTGAGATCGGGCATTTTGTATTCGGCGATTTCCCGCAATTTGGCTTTACTAATGTGTCCGACCTTAGTAGTTTTCTGGTTTGCGGAACCTTTGGCGATGCCGGCAGCCTTTTTTAACAGTTCGGCGACTGGCGTCGTTTTGATGACAAAATCGTGTGATTTGTCTTCATAGGCCGTGATGATAACCGGAACGGTCTCACCGCGGCGGTCAGCGGTCTTCGCATTGAAGTCCGTACAGAACTTCGGCATGATGACGCCGGCTGAGGCGAGTTTGGGTCCGGGTTTGGCTTCGCCGCCCGGAAGTTCCATCTTCACGACTTTAGCGATTCTTTTACTCACGTGACATTCCTCCTTTGTAGTGAATTTGTTGTCCGTGTTGTGGTCGAGGGATGAATCGTGCATCCTTCCACACAAGACTTGCGAGCGCTCACAATGTCTACACACAAAAACGCACGCTGATGTATTTTAACAAATACCATGCCCACATACAAGAAAATTTTGGCAATATCAATAAAAAGAAGACGAAGTGCGAAACCTCATCTTCTTAAAAAATGTTAACATTTTTAAAAATGTCTTTTTTATAAAAACTTATACCTTTCGATAAAGAAGCAGCAACGAGTTGATTATCATCAAAACAGTTAATCCGGTGTCGGCGAGCATCGCGATTGTCATCTGCATTTCACCCAGCACTCCGACGATGATCAAAACCATGATGGAAAACTTGACCAGCAGCGAAAAGACGATATTGAAAATAGCGACCGACCTCGTCATTTTTGAGATGCGGATGGCATCGACGACCTTCATCGGATTGTCATTGACGATGATGACTTCGGCGTTTTGGACGGCGATATCGCTACCGATGCCGGACATGGCAAAGCCGACATCGCTTCGTATGATCGAAGGGGCATCGTTGACGCCGTCGCCGACAAAGCCGACTCCTTTATTATTTTTAGCGAGATAAGATTCGAGAATGGTGAGCTTATCTTCAGGAGTCAGAGAACCATAATGTTCGTCGATATTGAGTTCTCCCGCTATCAAGGCGGCATTGTCTTTTTTGTCACCGGAGAGAAGTATCGTTTTGATACCCATTTTCTTAAGGTTAGCCACCATCGATTTTGAATCGACTTTCGCCGTGTCGTTGAGGACCACAAAACCGGCATAGTTGCCATCGACCGCGAGGTAGATGATCGTGCCGATTTCATCGACGCCCGGAACTTCGATTCCGGCTTCTTTTAGAAAGGCGGGTTTGCCCGCTAAAAGCCGGTGGTTTTGATAAGTGGTTTCTACGCCAAAACCAGGCAATTCGCGGTAATTTTGTTGCAACTTATGGGTTTTTTGGCGCTTATGGGTATGCAAGATGGCTTTGGCAATCGGATGATTTGACTGACTTTCCACCGCCACTAAATAATCCCAGAATTCGGCTTCGGAAAGACCGACCGGAACCGCCTTTTTAACTTCAAAATAGCCATAGGTCAACGTTCCGGTTTTATCTGTCAGTATGAATCCTAATTTACTAAGTTCGTCAAGGTAGTTAGAACCTTTGATTATAATGCCTTTTTTGCTGGCCAGGCCGATGCCGGAAAAGAAGGCGAGGGGGACAGAGATGACGATGGCACACGGGCATGAAACGACCAAAACGGAAAGGGCATTATAAATCCAATCCGTATAACTTTGGCTTGGAAAAGCAAGAGGCACGAGAGCGACCAGGACCGCCAGAATCATGACGACCGGGGTATAAAAGCGCGCGAATTTAGTAATAAATTTCTCAGCATTGGATTTTCGTTCACCGCTGCTGGTGACGAGGTCGAGTATCTTGGCGATGGCGCTGTCTTCATATTGCCGTTCGACTTGAAGGGTCAGCGATCCAGTTTTGAGAATGCTTCCGCTCAACACTTTCTCGCCTTCGCCGATATTGACCGGGATAAACTCGCCGGTGAGGCTTGAAGTGTCAAGCGTTCCTTCACCAGCGATAACCAGTCCGTCGACGGGAATTATTTCTCCGACTTTAATGACAATTTTATCGTTAACTTTTAGCTCATTGGGATGGACAACCTTTATATCATCTTCTAAAAGGAGATTAGCGGTATCGCCGCGAAGATCGACGGCGTTTGTAATCGCCTGCCGCGATTTCAAGATGGCGATTTCTTCGAAAATCTGTCCGATTTGATAAAAACCGATGATCATAATGCCTTCGATGTATTCGCCGTGAGACCCTAAGATGGGAAGGCCCATTAAAAAAGCACCGACTGCCGAAATCGTCAGCAGGAGATTCTCATCAAGCGGATTGCGAAGCCGGATGATCTTGGCAATTGATTTCCAGGTGATGTCATAGATGATGACGCCTAGGGAGAGCGAATAGATGACAACTTGAAGCCAATGCAGTTCGTGAGGGACGAGAAATGTGGCGACGAGCAATAATAGTGTTGATATCGCAAGGCGAATGATAATCGAAATGATCTTCTTGCTCATCACTTTCTTCTTTTCACCACCGACTTTTTCCGGATAGGAAATCGTGAGATTATCATCATTGACTTCTTTGATTTTATCCGTCAACTCGCGGAGATTGTATGCTTCTTCTTTATAAGTCACATAAAGGCGGGCGCTAGCAAAATCAAGGCTCGCATGAGCGATTGTTTCATCCTTGTTTAAATGGCGTTCGATTTTGGCGGCGCAGTTTCCGCAGTCGAGACCCTCGACGGTATATATAATTTTTTTCATAACGATACCTCGTAGCCGTGCTTAAGGCACGCAACATAAAGTTAGTACAAATGGTTGTTACAGACAAGCGATATGATAACAAAAAGCCCCCGAAGGGACTTTCTTAGATTCTTTCGATTTCGCTGAATTCGACATCGACGGGTGTCGGCCGTCCGAAGAAGACGGTTTCGACGCGGCAGGCTCCGGTCTCTTTATCAATCGACAGGATACGACCTTCGGTGCCCTCAAGAGGACCGTGAATAACTTTGACGAGATCGCCGACATTGTAGCGGTCATACATCGATTCATCGATGATGCCCATCCTCTTTAAGACGGGTTCAATTTCTTCGCGGGTGACGGGCGTTGGTTTTTGTCCGCCTCCGGAAGAGCCGGCGATACCGGTGACTCCGGGGGTATTACGAACCATAAACCATGATTCGTCAGTCATTATCATCTCGACGAAAATGTAGCCGGGATATAAATTTTTCATTTTTGTTTTGCCGGTTGGCAGTCCGTCTTTTAAGACGTTGACTTCCTGCTCGGCGACGAGCACTTTAAAGATATAGTCGCTGAGATTCATGCGGGTTATTCTCGTCTTGATGTTCTCGGCAACTTTGTTTTCGTGACCGGAATATGCCGTCACGATGTACCACTGCTTCTTGCCTAATTCTGGTCCCATAATTATTTGCTCCATTCTGCGAAAGCTTCTTTTAAGGTTTGGAGAAGCGAACCGGCCGCCCAGTCTTCAAGGCTCAGAAAAATAGCGGCAAAGGCAGCGATTGCCACGACGACAATAATTGTCGGAAGCAGCTCCTCTCGCTTTGGCCAGCGTACGCGCTTTCCTTCTTTTATAACTTCGGCAGTATACTTTTTAACTCCCATGAACAAGCCTCCTATTTACTTTCTTTGTGCAAGGTGTACGCATTGCAGTGCGGACAGTATTTTTTTAACTCGACACGACCCGTCGCGGCATCTTTCCGCTTCGTCGTCGTGTAGTTGCGGTTTAAGCAAATCGGACAGATTAAAATAATTTTTTGACGCATCATTTTGATTATCCTACCTTACATCTTGCCTACAAAATATAGCATTCAGCAAAAGGTCTGTCAATGATTGAATGCGGACGCGCTTACATGAGGCATTTTTTTAGCTGATCAGCGAGTTCACCGTCGTTAAAGCCGCTGAGTCGCCGACGTATCGAAGCAGGCTTCAAATTCGTCAGTGAGGCGATTTCCGAGATCGAATAACCGGCAACTTTTAAAATGATGATGCGCTTGATGGTTTCCTCACGGCTATTCTTTGGTTCGCCATTAATTAAATCGTAGGCTGAGGTGACTTTGACATAACTTCTGGCATCGATTTTCTGTGAGGAATCAGCGAGGACATCATGAAAGGTGAGAGTGGTATCAGGACCGACTTCAGAGTCTAAACTAAAGCAGTTATTACGCGGAATATTGGGGTTTGATACCAAGCGAAAGAATCCGGCCAAATCGCGATTAAGAACTTTTAGAAAGTAAGTTTGAAAAGTGATTTTTTCGAAGACAAATCGCAAAATAGCTTTATGAAAAGACTCGAGATAAACGGCGTAAAGATCATTCATTTCAACTCCAAACGGTTTGCACTGATTAGCGTATTTTTTTAAGAGTGGCAAAACATCATGATGCTTGCGCTTAAGCAAGATATCGTAAGCTTCTTTTGAATTTTGGCGATAGCATAAAATCAGTTGCTCATCGCTGACTTGTGAATGACTCATTAATCCTCCTCGGGAGATATTTATCGCTTTGCGATAATACTAGCGATTAGAATGCCGGCGGCGACCGAAACATTGAGCGAATTGACGTGACCAAACATGGGAATTTTGACGATGTAATCGCTGCGCTTAAGCAAGAGTTCGCTGACCCCTTCGCCTTCGCTTCCCAAGATGAGGGCGAGCGGTCTCTGGGCATCGATTTGATGATAGTCCATCTGGGCGCTACCATCGCTTGAGACAATCCAGAAACCTTCATCTTTGAGTTTTGAAAGCACATTGCTGAGATTGCTGGCTTCATGAACCTTAACATGGTCAATCGCCCCTGTCGAAACTTTGGCGACCGTCGCGTTTAGCGGCACTTGTCCGCGTTTCTTGATGATGACACCGTCGACTCCAAAAGCATCGCATGTCCGCAAGATGGCTCCGAGATTGTGGGGATCTTTTAGCGAATCCAAGATGACAATCAATGGAAATCTCTTGCTCTTGGCGGCGGTCAAAATCTCATCGAGCGAGTGATAGCGGAAATCAAGGACCGAGGCGATGATGCCTTGATGGACGCCGTGATTGGCGAAGTCGTCGAGTTGTGAAGATGGGACTCTTTCAATCACAATCTTTTTCGCGCTCAGCTTTCGAATGATTTCCTGATCGTTGAAATGCAAGTCGAGGAAAACCTTCTCAACGCGATTTTCGCCGAGGGAACTCAATACTGGATTTCTCCCGTATATTAATTTTGACATGTCATTTAAAATTATTTTCTCAACCTTATCGGTCTGCTAACTTTCGGTTGAGAGTTTGATATCGAGAGGATTAATTTTTTCGCGGAGATCATCGATGAAAGCCGTCACTTGAGCTTTGGCGACAAACGAGCAGCGCATGGTCAAACGCAAGACGGACTGGTTCTGGTATTCGACAATTTGCGATTCGAGATCGCGAATGGCAATGCCATAATGATTGGCGACGAGATGTATTTCTTTTAAAATCGGCCGTTCGCTTGGCACGACGATGCGGATGATCGGATTGCGGCGGCTCGCCAGTTTTTCTATCCTGCGCAAAGAAACAAGAGAAACAAAAGCGAGAGCAGTGGCGATTATGGCAATAATAAAATTACCGCTTCCGGCAGCGATGCCAATCGCCATGGCTAACCACAGTGTCGTGGCCGTTGTTAGACCTTTGACATCCGTGCCGGTCTGTATTATCGTTCCGGCGCCCAAGAAGCCGATGCCGCTGACAACCTGAGCCGCCAGGCGGGCAGGATCGCGTGTGTTGGAAGCAAAGATAACCGGAAAGCCATAGAGGGAAATCGTCATGATGAGGGCGGAGCCGATCGCCACGAGCAAGTGGGTTCTGAGCCCGGCGGCATGACCGTGATACTCGCGCTCAAAACCGATGATTCCAGCGCAAAGTATTGTCACGAGCAGGGAGACGACAACCAAGATGATGGTGCCCCATCCGTTCCCGCCGAATAAGGCGTGGAACCAACTGACAATCTGTTGATCAATTGAGAGAATGCCGTTCATAAGATTTCCTCCTAGAGAATGTGTTTAGCCATCAAAATCTTGCGTAAACGATCGCTTTCTGCATAGTTTTTGTCGTTTTTGTATTTTAAATATTCAGCATACATATGTTTATCTTCTTTTGATAATCGTGGATAATCAACAAAAATCCCGAGAATATTCAGCATGGCGCCGATACTTGAAAACAGTTTCCGAAGCACCAAATAATCAAGCGAACTTTGCCTTAAAGCGCCATTGGCTTTCTTTATTATAGCAAATAACTCAGTTAGTGCGTTTGGCGTATTTAAGTCGCTGGCGAGATGCTCCATGAATTGCGAAATATCAGGCTCTTGTTTCTCACTCAAATCGAAATTAGCAAGCTGCAAAGAGACGGCTAATTGACGATACGAATTTTCAATTTTTTCCAATTCAATTTTTGCCGTTTCCATAACTTCAAAGGTAAATGTGAGAGGGGAACGATAATATGTTCCCAGAAGAACGAGGCGAATCAGGTTGCCGTTATACTTTTCGATGATGTCTTTTGCAAGGATGACATTGCCGAGAGATTTCGACATCTTATCTTCGCCAAAATTGATAAATCCGTTGTGCATCCAGTAGGTGGCGATAGAGTTATTATTGTGCGCTTTGCTTTGAGCAATTTCGTTTTCGTGATGCGGAAATTTGAGATCAAAACCACCGCCGTGAATATCGATTTTGCCATCAGAAAAGAGGGAATTGATCATCACGCAGCATTCGGTGTGCCAGCCGGGGCGGCCCTTAGACCAGCGCGATTCCCAATTGATGCCGATGGTCGTTTTTTTCCATAAGACAAAATCAAGAGGCGATTCCTTTTTGCTGTTCTCTTCGATTCTGGCACCGCTTATCAAATCGTCGATATTAATGTTGCTCAGTTCTCCATAGTCGGCAATCGATGAGACGCGGAAATAGACGTCGCCATCGATGACATAAGCGGCATTTTTGTCAATCAGTTCTTCGATGTAACGGATAATATCAGGAATATATTCGGTCACTCGCGGCGCGACATCAGGAGCGAGGGAGTGAACGGCTTCCGAGACTTTTTGAAAAGCTTGTATATAATGGTTTGAGATTTCCTCTTCGCTCTTTTTTTCGCTGATGGCGCGGTTGATTATTTTATCGTCCACATCCGTAAAATTGCTGACAAAAGTGACTTTGTAGCCAAGCGAAATAAACATGCGCCGAAGAACATCAAAGACGACGACCGGTCTGAGATTTCCGATATGGGGGTCGCTGTAGACGGTCGGACCGCAAACATAAATAGAAACCTCGCGTGGTTTCAAGGGCACGAAAGTTTCAATGCGATCAGTTAATGAATTAAAAACTCTGACTTCCATATTCACACTCTAAAAAATTATTATAGCACAAACAAAAAATACTTTTGTTTATGGTTGGCGAAATAATAACACTTGCCTTATGCAAAGACAATCTTTTTTAGACCGGGAATACTTTGAGCGACATAAGTGGCTTCTTCGAGGAGCTTATTCGAGTAATTGCCATAGCCCCAAGTGACGAGGCAGACATCAAGATTCGAGTTATGTCCGGTCGCAACATCGACATCGCTGTCGCCGATGAAGAGGGCTTCATTGGGTGCGATATGATAAGTTGTCAGAAGATGATTGACAAGATAAGGATCGGGTTTTTCTGGTTTCCCCTCTTCGTGACCATAGACAGCGTCAAAGAGATCCTCGCCGAAAAAACGCGCGACAATCGCTTTGGCAAGGTGGTCGGGTTTGTTGCTGGCGACGAATAATTTAACGCCGACATTTTTTAACTCCCGAAGAAGGACGATTATGCCCTCGTAAGGAATTGCTTGCCGACCCTGGTGGATTTTGTAGTTTAGTGAAAAGACATTGAGAAGTTGATTAAAATCTTCCTCGGTATGAGGCCGATTTTGAAAGACGCGGGCGATGATGTTCCGGGCCCCCATTCCAATCAGCTTCTTGGTTCCTTCATCGTCATAAGAAAAATTGTAGCCGCAAGTTTTTAAGGAAACATTTAAGGCCGTAGTAATGTCGCTGATGGAATGAAGAATCGTTCCGTCGAGATCAAAAAGGAGAGCTTTATACATACTATTTTTATAAAAAGAGGCCGAATATGTGATTTTCGGCCTCGATTTGCAATCTTTTATTTCCCCGGGAAGCGCACTCTGTCAGCCACGTATGAGGTGTGCAGGAGATGGTGAGCTTTGTGTCCGCAGGGTTCGCCGAGATAGTTCTTGTAGAGACGGAGAATATCCTTGTTATTGTGCGATTGACGAACGACTTGTTTTTCGTCTTCGCTATAGAGGACGCTGGCTCGCTTCTTCATGTATGTCTCAAGAATGTTATCATCTTCATTGGGCAGAAATACTGGCTTGACGAATGGCTGTCCGCCACCATTGATACATCCGCCCGGGCAACCCATAATTTCAATAAAATGGTATGGCGAAGTTCCGTTGCGAATCTGGTCGAGAAGCGGTTTGGCGTTCTTCATGCCATGACTGACCGCCACGCGCACTTTTGTGCCGTTGATATCGAGCTCGGCTTCTTTAATATTTTCCAGTCCGCGGACTTCACTAAAAGCCACGATATCGGCTTCTTTACCGGTCAATTCGTGATAGGCGGTTCTCAGGGCCGCTTCCATGACGCCGCCCGTGACGCCAAAGATGACGCCGGCGCCGCTGTATTCGCCGATTAAATCATCGTCGAATTGCTCTTCTGGTAATTTCTGCCAGTTAATGCCGGCTCGTTTGATAATCTTTGCCAATTCACGAGTGGTCAAGACAGCATCGACATCCGGCAGGTTTTGCACGGCGGCGTTTTGCGGTCTCGTCTTCTCATATTTCTTTGCTGTGCAAGGCATGATTGAAACGACGAAGATATCCTTAGGATCAAGTCCGTGAGTTTCGGCAAAATACGATTTGATGATAGCCCCGCCCATCTCGTGCGGCGATTTGCATGTCGAGATGTGAGGGATGATATCCGGATAGAAGTATTCCATGTAGTTAATCCAACCTGGTGAACAGGAGGTGATTTGGGGAAGTTTGCCGCCAGTCTTCATTCTGATGAGTAATTCAGTGGCTTCTTCAATAATCGTTAGGTCGGCCGAGAAGTTGACATCAAAGACGCGGTAAAAGCCGAGGCGATGCAAGGCAGCGACCATCTTGCCGGTTCCGGGCGTGCCGATTTTGTCGCCGAATTCTTCGGCGATAGCGGCTCTGACAGCCGGAGCGGTTTGGACGATGACATATTTATGCGTCGTGAAAGCTTTGTCGACGGCATTAATTTCGCTGTTTTCTGACAGGGCGCCGGTCGGGCAAACATTGATACACTGACCGCATTGAATGCATGGTGAGTGCATGAAACTGCGGTTATCAGCCGGGGAAACAATGGTTTTGAAACCGCGGAATTCCTGGCCGAGAATACCGATGCCCTGCGCTTCTTTGCAACGGACAATGCAGCGGCCGCAGATGACGCATTTGGATGTGTCGCGGACGATGCCCGGAGCGAGGCGATCTAAGGTTGTTCTCGTTAGTTCGCCGGTGTAGGCATTATCGCGAGCACCGGTAACGGTGGCGACATGGAGCAGTTCACATTGACCGTTTTTGGAGCACTGCTGGCAATTCTTGCTGTGGTTGCTCAAAAGCAGTTCGACCGATGAACGGCGCGCTTTGGCGGCGCGGGGAGAGGAGATGCTGATTTCCATCCCTTCGTTGACCGGATAAGCGCACGAAGCGACTAAACCGCGGGCGCCTTTAACTTCGACGAGGCAGACGCGGCAGCTCGCCAGAGAACACTTGCCATCATTGAAGGCACAAAGTGAGGGGATATCGAAACCGCACTTTTTGGCGGCTTTTAAAATCGTCAAGCCTTCTTCGACTTGAAAGGATTTGCCCTCAATTTTGATATTTACTAATTTTGCCATGACTATTTCTCCTTTAGCGCTTGATGATGGAATCAAACGGGCAGACCGAATAGCACATGCCGCATTTAATACACTTTAAGGGGTCGATAAGGAATGGAGTCTTGCCCAAGGTACCACTGATGCATTGCACCGGACAAACCCGTGCGCACTTACCGCACTTTTTACATTTTTCGGGGATGATATAATATTCCATTAATTTCTTGCAGACATGGGCCGGACATTTTTTGTCGACGACATGAGCGAGATACTCATCGCGGAAGTTGGCCATCGTTGAAAGGACGGGATTGGCCGCCGTCTGCCCTAGACCGCACAAAGAATTTTCCTTGACGGCATAAGCCAATTCAGTCAGTTCATCGAGATCTTCAAGCGAGGCGCGGCCTTCGGTAATTTTTTCCAGGTATTCAAGCATGCGCTTGGTGCCGATACGGCACGGCGTGCACTTTCCGCACGATTCATCGCAGATAAATTCCATGTAGAACTTGGCGACATCAACCATACAGTTATCTTCGTCCATGACAATCGCGCCGCCGGAACCCATCATCGAGCCGCGGGCGATCAAGGTATCATAGTCGATCGGTGTATCTAAATCTTTTTCGGTTAAACAGCCGCCGGAAGGACCGCCGGTCTGAATCGCCTTAAATTTCTTGCCGTGAGGAATGCCGCCGCCGATCTCATAAATGAGTTCGCGCAGCGTCGTGCCCATCGGGACTTCGACTAAGCCGACATTATTGACCTTGCCGCCGAGGGCAAAGACTTTTGTGCCTTTGGATTTTTCAGTGCCGAGTTTGGCAAATTCATCCGCGCCGTTACGAATGACAAACGGGACGACGGCCAAAGTTTCAACATTGTTGACAATCGTCGGTTTTTGCCACAAGCCCTTAACGGCCGGGAAAGGCGGGCGGGGGCGAGGCTGGCCGCGCTGACCTTCGATCGAATTCAGAAGAGCCGTTTCTTCACCGCAGACAAAGGCGCCGGCGCCTAATCTAACATAAACGTGGAAATTGAATCCGGTATTTAAAATATTATCGCCAATCAAGCCAACTTCCTCTAAGAGGGCGATGGCTGTTTTTAATCTTGATACTGCTAAAGGATATTCGGCGCGGACATAGAAATAGCCGGCCGTCGCCTGAATCGCATAACCGGCGATCATCATGCCTTCAATCACGGCGAAGGGATTACCCTCAAGAATCGAACGATCCATAAATGCGCCCGGATCGCCTTCGTCGCCGTTGCAGACGACATATTTGACATCCGATTTTTGATCGAGAGCAAACTGCCACTTCCGACCGGTCGGGAAGCCACCGCCGCCACGGCCGCGCAGGCCGGATTTAAGAATTTCGTCAATAACTTCCTGGCTCTTCATCGTCGTGATGACTTGATGAAAAGCTCTGAACGAACCATAACCCAAGGCTTCATCAAGACTTTCCGGATTGATGATGCCGCTTCCGTACAAAGCTATTTTGATTTGCTTCTTAAAGAAATCGATATCCTTCTCAGTCCGAGCGGGTTGATTAGTTTTGGGATCGATGTAAATTAGGTCTTCGATAATTTTTCCGCCGATGACATCTTCTTCGATGATGCGATCGACATCTTCGGGTTTGACCATGCGATAAAGGGTTTCGCCGGGATAGACGCGAATGAATGGTCCTTGCGAACAGAAGCCGAAACAGCCGACGGAATCGACGCTGACTTTGTCTTCGAGACCGCGATCTTTGATTTTTGTTTTAAGTAAGCTGATAATGTCGCCGGCGCCGGTCGAAATACAACCTAAACCGCCGCAGACAAGCAAAGCTTTCGTGCCTGTTTCGCCGCTAAATTTCTGAGCTAAACACTTTTCGCAGGAACGGATTTTGCTGGCTAATTCTTGAGGAGTATTAATTCTCATCAGTTGGCCCCTCCTTCATATTCTTTGATGATTTTTTCGACGCGATCGACCTTCAAATTCGCATATACTTTACCATTGATGGTGACGGCCGGAGCAATCGCACAGGCGCCGATGCAACGCAGAGCATCAACCGTAAATAAACCATCCGGAGTCGTTTCGCCAGGTCTGATCTTCAACAATTCGCAAAACTTATCGATAATGTTTTGACTGCCTTTGACATAGCAGGCGGTTCCGAGGCAGACGCCGATAATGTATTTGCCTTTAGGTTTGAGCGAGAAAAACGAATAAAAAGTGACTACCCCGTAAATCTCGGCGACCGGAATGTTCATTTCTTCCGAAACGACTTCCTGGACTTCGAGAGGGATGTAACCGAATTCTTGCTGGATTTGCGACAAGACAACGAGCAAAGGGGTCGGTTCGTCTTTGTGAGAGGCGACAATCTCTTTAATCCTTTTCTTGGCGTGTTCTTGAATGACTGCCATTATTATCCTCCGTAGGTCATAAAATGACGCATAAATGCACCTTTAATATAATATGTAAGTATCTTATATTTTTCAATATAAACTTGGACGCTGAAAATTGTATGGGCTTACATTTCTTGTAAAGAAAAGGAGTGTTTCCACCCCTTCTTGGCTCTAGTGAATGATATCTTCGACTTTGCGCTGACCTTGGCGTCCGGGTTTGAAGGCGATTTCGCCCATTTTTATGGCCCCGGAAGGACAGACGTGGTAGCACAGCAAACAGCCGACGCATTTCTCCTTGTTGACGGATGGCAGGCGCTTGTCGACATCCCACTCGATCGCCTGATGAGCGCCATCATAGCAGGATATGTAGCAGCGTCCGCATTTAATGCATTCATCGACATTTATCTCCGGATAGATTTTGTAATCGCGATCGAGTTCTTCAGCGGGAATGAGATTATCGTTGGCCAATCCGACTAAATCGCTGAGATGATCGACGCCCTGCTCATCCATGTAATGCATGAGTCCGTTTCGCAAATCATCGATGATGCGGTAGCCATATTGCATGATTGCCGTCGTGATCTGCAGGGTTGAGGAACCGACGAGGATAAACTCCACCGCATCTTCCCACGTCTCGATGCCGCCGATGCCGGAGACGGCGACATTTTTCAGCCGCTCATCAGCTCGCATCTGCTGAATAAAACGCAGGGCAATCGGCTTGACGGCTTTACCTGAGTAGCCAGAGATTGACGATTTGCCGTTAATAATCGGCATCCCGGCTTTCCTATCCAGGTCAATATTACATATTGATTTTACGGTATTGATCGCTGCGATGCCATCGGCGCCGCCCTCGAGACAGGCGATGGCGACCGGAATCATATCGGTGATGTTCGGCGTCATTTTGGCGAGGACGGGGAGTTTGCTTCCGCGCTTGACGGCCTGGCAGTAGCGACGGCATAAATCGGGATTCGTTCCGACATCGCTTCCCATCGCGTGTGAGGTCATCTGCGGGCAGGAAAGATTCATCTCCAACATATCCGCTCCCGCCTCTTCAGCAAGGCGTGCGAGCTCCTCCCATTCTTTGTCGTTCGAGCCCATGATTGAGGCGATTAAAACCTGATAGGGAAATTCTTTTTTGAGGCGGCGGATATCGGCCAGATTCTCATCGAGGGGATGCTCGGCAATCTGCTCCATATTCTTGAAGCCGACAAACGGCGTATTTTCTTTGTTCAACTTGTCAAAGCGCGGCGATACTTCGTCAACGACGAAATTGTAGTAGCCCATCGTTTTAAAGACGACGCCACCCCATCCCGCGCCATAGGCTTTTTTACACATATCGTAGCAATTTCCGACAGGCGAAGAGGAGAGGCAAAAAGGATTGGGAAAACGAACGCCTAAAAAGTTAATCGACAAATCTTTCTTAATCATCTTATCTTCCTCCGATGCGGCTGTGAATCAGCGAGGCGACATCCTTGCCGGTCCGCACCGCCGCCACAACCGTTTTATCGAGGTGAGCGATATCGCCGGCGACAAATACTTTTGGATCGGTGGTGACATAGCCTTTGATGTCCGACTCGCCATTTACAATGCGAATGCCCTCGAGGCCGCAGACGTTGGGATACTGGCCGACCGCCAGAATAATTTTATCGGCGGTTATTTTTACTTCGCCGGGAATCGTGCGATGTTTAAAGGTGACGGTTTTACCATCGACATCGACTGGCACATAGCCGTCGATAATCGATACGCCGAGGGCCTGGGCATCGCGTAGTTCTTTTTTCGATGCCCGGAATTCGCAAAACTCCTCATAGACCACATCGCTGATGTTTTGAACGCCTAATAATTTGAGCGTCACATTAACATCCATTGCGACATCTCCTCCGCCGATGACGAGGATATTATCCGGTAAATCAACTTGCCCTTTGCTGTCTTTAACCCTCTTTAAAAAATCGACGGCAATTTCAACATGCGGATTATTTTCAAATTTTGGGAGCATCTTGCCGTAACTCGCCCCGACGGCGACGATGACGGCGTTATTATCGCTCTTCAGTTTATCGAGGCTGATATCCTTTCCGACTGTCGTATTTATGTGAATTTTGACCCCCAATTCCGTCACGTACTCAATTTCTTTATCGACGATATGCGTCGGAAGGCGGTATTCAGGGATGCCATAGCGAAGATATCCGCCGGCCTTTGCTTCTTTTTCGTATAGATTAATTTCGTAGCCGAGGCGGGCGAGGGAGGCCGCTGCTTGCAGGGCGGCTGGGCCACTTCCGATGATCGCAACGCGCTTGCCGTTCGGTTTTCCTTTTTTGAGGA